>Ga0182030_10003810_pt1 | contig 32186 bp, 30 predicted proteins | sample 812S3MmetaG_FD_121299 | JGI IMG/M metagenome (GOLD analysis project Ga0182030, IMG submission 121299) | Permafrost microbial communities from Stordalen Mire, Sweden - 812S3M metaG (Illumina Assembly) | ecosystem: Environmental > Terrestrial > Soil > Wetlands > Permafrost | place: Sweden... | reverse complement strand
GTGACCACGTCAAACCCCGCGTTCTTGAGGTTGAACGCCACCAGTTCCACTGCCTCGGGCTCGTCATCGACCACCAGTATTTTAGGTCTCACGACCGCCATCCTTAACAGTTCCCGGCCACCGCCACAACCAACGGGATGTCACGATTGGGTTACGGGGCGGTGACGGCGCCCCGGCCCGCGCGCGGTCAGGCCAAGGCGCTGTTCTCCCAACCCGCCCGGTAGGTCCGGCGCACGAACTTATTGGCCTCCGGCACGTCGAACCGCAGCTTCGCCGCATCCCACTTCAGGGTGGTGTTCCGGAAGCGTGAGGCCACGCCGCCGAGGAGCACTGCTTCGGTGAGCGGGCCGGCGTAGTCAAAGCCCGCGCCGGTGGTGCCCTCGCCGCGGCAGGCGATGACAAACTCCTCCCAGTGGTTGGTCGAGGGGATGACCGGGAACTTGGCACCCTCGAACGTCTTGTCAGGGTAGAGCAACGGCGGGGCCCAGTGCGGCAGCGCCATGATCCCCTGGGTGCCGACAAAAAGTGATCCGCTGCCGGGCAGGCCGTCCTGCTTTCCGTCGGTCTTGAGTTGCTCGATGAGCTCCGCGGGGGGCTTGGCCGCCCCGTCGTACCAAGTCACCGGGAGGGTCGGTCCCGCGGTCAGTGGGGTGCCGGCGAAGGTGTAGTGGATCTTGGAGTCCATCGCCCAATTGTCGGCGTTCGGGGCCGGCCCTTCGGAGCGGACCGAGATCGGCGCCTTGAGGCCGATGGCGGTGAAAACCGGGTCGAAAATGTGGCAGCCCATGTCGCCAAAGGTGCCGGTGCCGAAGTCGAGGCGTTTGCGCCAGTTGGCCGGGTGGTAATACTCGCCATCCAGGAAAGGGCGGTTGGCGCAGACGCCCAGCCAGAGGTCCCAGTCGAACCCTTCCGGCACCCGGTCCGAGCGGTTGGGCTTGGGCGTCGGGTCACCCCAGGACTTCGGGCACCAGGAATGAACCTCTTTGATCTTCCCGATGGTGCCCGCCTGGACCAGCATGCCCGCGGTCTTGTAGTGGTTCGTGGCGTGGATCTGGATGCCCATCTGCGTCACCAGCTTGTGGTTGTGCGCGTATTCGGTCAGCCGCCGCACCTCGAACAGGTCGTGGGCGAGGGGCTTCTGGCCGTAAACGTGCTTTCCGTGCTCCATCGCGCTGATCCCGATCATGGCGTGCATGTGGTCGGGCGTCGAGACGTTCACCGAATCGATATTCTTCGACTCCTTGTCGAGCAGCTCGCGCCAGTCGCGATAAATCCGCGTGTGGGGGAACTTCTTGCGCAATTCGCCCGTGCGCCGGTCATCCAGCTCCGCGACGGCGACCAGGTCGACGTTCTTGCACCCGGCGATCTCCGTGAGATCCGACCACGCCATCCCGCTGGCCCCGAAACTGGCGTGGCGCAGGATGCCCCCCGGCGGGCGGGCGATCAGGTCGCGGGTGACGAACGGCGCGGCCAGGGCGGCGGTGCCGATGACTTTGAGGAACGAACGGCGGCTGGAGTTGGTGCGGAATGGCATAGGGAGCAGGGGATTCTACCCGTTTCGGGGCGCGGTGAAATCGGAGCACAACGGCATGCTGCAAAAAGAGCAGAGGCGCTTTTCATCGTCAAGCTTCGAAATCCGGGCAGCGAGGATCAGCGCGGGCCGGCCAGCCGCCGGGCGAGGAAATCCTTGAATCCCTCCAAGTCGACCCACGCGGTCGCTGCGTCCACCTTCCGGGCGGCGGGATCGATTCTGGTGAAGCCGTCATCCGTCACCCGGAGGCCCAGGCGCTCCACCCGGCAATGGTCCTGGCGAATCGCCAGATAGACCGCCACGGTGTCGAACAGGGTGCTGGAGTGGCTCTCCGCCGCCTCCTTGCCCTGGCCGCCCGCCCGGCTCCAGAGCCGGTAGTTTTCGATCACCGCGGCTGCGACTACGTCCTTCGAGTCCCGCACTTGGGCGTAGCGGGCTCCCTCCAGGCTGGCGATGCCGCAGGTGTCGAGCGGGGTGATCAACATCTCCCAAGGCGCGGCGAAGCCGGCCTGGCAGGCCTTGACATCCGCTTTGACGTTCCATTCCGCCGAGATGTCCTTGCTGCCGCCGTAGCCGACGCGGACGCTGCCGTACATGCCGACGAAGCGCGCGTGCCGGGCCAGGCCGGGATCCCGCCCCAGCGCGGCGGCGAGGTTCGGCATCGGACCGATCGCGATGATCGTCACGGGCTCGGGCGAGCCCTTCACCGTGTCGATGATCGCCTGCACACCGTCGGCAAAGACCTTGCCGGGGTAGGCCTTCAGATCGTAGTCCTTCACCCAGGCCGCCTGCCCGCCATCGCCCTTGGGCTCCGTGTCCATGCCCATCCCGATCGGCACATTCCCATGCCCGGTGGTTTGCAGGAACTTCGCCAGGAGTTTGGCCCGGTAGAGAGGCTTGCCGTATTCGCCCACGGCAAGCTTGAGGTCGAGCTCGGGGCTCTTGAGCAGCAGGCCGAGCGCCCAAGTGTCATCGATGTCGTCCCCGATGTCGGTGGCGAGAATCACGGGTGTGGGCTTGGCGGCGGTTGGGGCGGCCGCAGCCGCGTGGAAGGTCGATAGGGTGGTGAGGGCGAGGAGGAGGCTCACGGCCCGGCGGATGTTCATATAGTGCCAATCTGGCGGGCTTGCTTGCGAAGTCAAGCCCGCGCGCGGGCACGCCCGGGCGCGGGTACGATGGAAGGTCCCGATCATCAGCCAGCAGCGCGGGCTGCCGGCCCTCCGGCCGGTCCCCAAGGCCGGCACCCCGGCCCATTGACCGCGTAGCGGTCATCGGTGGTAGCCGTGGACGTCGTCCACGGTTGGACGGCCAGAAACGCCTCGCGCCGCGTCAGCGACGCCTGAAACCGTCCGGTGTTCGGTGGCGACCTCCAGTCCAAGCCCCTGGCAGGCTGGATCGATGGCCCCGGCTCACGACCCGCCTTGGGCGGGCTGGAGCCAGGGGCTCAGGCTCCAGTACCAAGCGGAGGGGAGGAGGTTCGCCACGTGGCCGTCCATGAATACCACCGCACTGCGCCCGTTGTGGCGCAGGGATGGGCCGCCCCAGTTTGGGTCGGTCCCCGACACCCCGCCCGTGTTGGGGGCGTCGCTGCCGGGGTCGTGCAGGATCCAGCAGCCCGGTTTTTCCGGTGATTTTAGGGTGACGCAGGTCAGGGGGTTGGTGGTGTTGAGCGGTTGAGTGCCGCAGTCCGCGATGTAGGCTACGCCGGAAGGGCGGGCGATGTTGCCGATCACCCCGGGCCATTGCGAATAGGGCCAGGGGGCGTAGTCACACCCGCCGATGCGGAAGTTCATCCCGTAATTGGAAACGCCCAGATCGGCCGGGCCGGTCGGGTATTCCTGGATGAACTGGTTGAAACCCGGTGTTCGCACCGGACAGAGCAGCAGGTTCGTTGTCCTTTGGTACGGCAGCAGGAAATCAAACCAGGCCCGGCGGCCGCCGGTGAGGGTGGACGAGTTGTCGCCGGTTACTTGGAAGGTGAGGCAGTAACGGCCCCGGGACTCATCCGCGTACATCTGGCAGGCGGTGGCCATCTGCCGGAGGTTGTTGGTGCACGCCGTGACCTTGCTCTTCTCCCTCGCCTTGGCGAGCGCGGGCAGCAGCATGGCCGCGAGAATGGCGATGATCGCAATCACCACCAACAGTTCGATCAGGGTGAACCCGGCCCGTAGGAACGCACCGGGTGGAGCGGGAAAAGCGACCGGCCGGCCGGTTGGTTGCGATGGATTCATGACAAGAACCGGTAGTCCGCTTTGCCCTCCGAGTCAAATTTGGATGACTTTGTGGGGGGCGAATCGCGGATCAGGCGAGTAGGGGACCAAGCCGCCCTCACCTCCGCCGTCGCCTGGGCTATGGCGGACAGGCCGACCCTCTCGCGTCCCACGGGAGGGGGGAGGCAACCCGCCCGGACCGTGCCGCACGGCAGGTCCGGGCGGGCGGGGGATCACTCGAAGCTGGTGGCGGCGCCCACCTTGGACGCGAGCCACTTGTCATAGGCGGCCTGGCTTTCGACGACCAGGAAACCGCCGGCCATGGCCGAATGACTGTTGCCGCAAAGCTGCGCACAGTTGATTTGAAACCGGCCTTCCCTGGTGGGGCGGAACCAGATCGGGATGCGCATGCCCGGGATGGCGTCCTGGGTGACGCGCAGGGCGATCAACTTGAAGGAATGCACCACGTCCTTCGAGGAGATGTAGATGACCACCGGCTTGTTCTGGCCGTTGGGCAGCTTGGCCAGGGGGACGTGGATTTCGTTCAGGGTCTGAACGTCATCCTTCCCGGCCGGGTCGGTCGGGTCCACGCCGAACACGTTGGTGGCGTTCACCCACTGCATGTCCTGTTTGCCGAATACGCCATCGGCGCCCGGATAGCGCACGTTCCAGGCGAACTGCTGGGCGACCACCTGAATCTGGGTCGACTCGGTCTTGGCCGGAAAGGCGTCCACGGCCTGGGTCCAGAGCGGCACGGACAGCCCGAAGAGCAGGACGCCCTCGATGACCGCCACCGCCACCTCGATATAGCTGGAGGCGTGGCTGGTGACTCCCTGGTAGCTGGCCTTCGGGTTGCGCTCGCGCCGGAATCGGATGAGAACCACGGCGATGTAGGCGATCCAACCCACGAACAGCACCCCCATCAGGAGGTGGACGTAGATCATGAGGTCATCGACCTTCTGGCCGTGCTCGGACGCGAGCACCGGCAGGCCGAGCAGTTTTCCCATCGAAGTCATGTAAGAATCCATGTGTGTCCTTGAGTAAAGTGGTTGGTAGTCAGGCGCGGGCGGGATGGTCGGCCGGGGCGGCCGCCAGGGTGCGGGCGTCCGCCGCCGCGGCGCGGCGGGCCAGCGTGATGGCGCAGCACGCCACCCCCCCGAGAACGGAGACAATGACGACCAGCAGGGTAAAAATCCCCCAGTTCATGCCCGCTGCCATCGGGGAGTCCGACTCGCCGTAACACACGGCGCAGGCCCGCGCCGGAGTCCCCGCCAGCAGCAGGGCGGCGGCCAGGGCGGCCCGGGCCGTGAGGGTTCCCAAAGCTCTCAAATGCCCTCCATTTGCTTGATCTTTTTCACGAACAAACGCTCATAGACGATCAGCGCCAGCGCGGTGGCGAACGCTCCCGCGCCGAAAGCCAGATCCTGCCCCGCGCCGCCGGGGGACCAGTAGTTTTTCAGACCCCAGACCGAGCAGCCAAAACTCATCGCAATCGCGGCCGTGACAAAAACGAGATGAAACGCCTTGAGTGACATAAGGAGGATCAGTGTGTGACCGTGAGGCTCGGCGGGTTCGCATAGCTGGCCAGGGTGAGGAACATGAGGCCAACGAAGAAGAAGGCGGTGAAGCCGAGGATGATGTAGATCATCTTTTTCTCCGAGATGAGGTGCATGAAATAGCAGGCCACGAGGCACGCTTTGGTGATCGCGATGGCGAGAGCCACCCCGATGTTGATCTCCCGGTTGCCGAACTGGATATAGGAGGCACCGACGGTGATCGCCGTGCCGAAGAGCAGCGCGTAGAAGACGAACAGGTAGCGCCGCACATGGTGCTGGACGTCGTCGTGGTCGTGGTTGGCGGCTGTGGTTGCGTGGGTTGACATAAGGGGCTGGGTGGTGGGTCCGGGGTTCGGTGGTCGCGGGCCGGGTCAGAGCAGGTAAAGCACGGGGAACAGGAAGATCCAGACGAGATCGACGAAATGCCAGAACAGGCCGGAGACCTCGATTCGGTTGGTGAAACGCTCAGGGTCGCTTTTCCAGAGCTTCCCGCCGGGGCCCCAGAGGAACCCGATGACCAGGGCGCCGCCAATCACGTGGAGCGCATGGAGCCCGGTCAGCGTGAAGTAGATCGCGAGGTAGGTGTGGTGCCACGGCCCGTAATTCTCCATCTTCTTGATCTCGCTCCGCTTGAACTCGAGTTCCTTGTGTTCGGCTTTCTCCAGTCCCGGCGCCTTGAGGTCAAACAACTCCTTGCGATCCTTCACAAAGTGGCCGTGGATCACCACCTCGTCGGCCGATTGTCGGACGAGGTGGCCGTCGGCGATCCGCCCGTCATTCAGGTTGATTTCGTAGTGGGTGAACTTGTCGTGGTACTCATAGCTTTTGACACACACGAAGGTGATCGCGGCGAGGATGGTGCAGGCGTGCCAGAATTTGAAGCGGTCGTAACGCTTCATCTTGCAGGCCGCCCACGCGAGCACGGTGGTGATGCTGGAGGAGATCAGCACGAGGGTGTTGAAGGTGCCGATCGGCACGTTCAGCCAGCCATGGGGCCAGTGGCCCTCGACCGCCCCGACGCGGAGGAGGATGTAGGTGGAGAAAAGGGCGCCGAAGAGCATCACCTCGGAAGCGAGGAAGAGCCAGATGCCGAGTTTGGCGTTGTACAAGCCGGTGTCCGGCCGGGGTTCGGTTGTGTAGGGTATTTCCATGGTTCGACTCGTGGGGAGGGCGGTGGATCAGTCGGGCTGGTTCTGAGGTGTGCAGTCGGTGGCGTGCCCGGGCACGCTGTATTCATAGGGGCCGCGATAAACGTGCGGGGCGGTGGCGAAATTGCCATGCGGCGGCGGCGTGGGGGTCTGCCACTCGAGGGTGGTGGCCGACCAGGGGTTGTCGGAGCCGGCGGGCCGGCCGTGCTTGATGCTCCAGAAGAAGTTGATCAGGAAGGGGATTTGCACCGCCCCGAGGCAGAAGGCCGCCCACAGGATGTAGGTGTGCAGGTTGAGCATCTGGGGCGACAGGCCGCCGACCGCGTCCGGCACGCGGGCCTGGGAGTAGTTCGCGCCACCGTCCGCCATGCGGCGGAGCATGCCGGCCATGCCCTGCGCGAACATGGGGAGGAAGATGCAGTTCATGAAGATGAACGAACCCCAGAAGTGGACCTTGCCCCAGAACTCGCTCATGAAGCGCCCCGTGTACTTCGGATACCAATAGTACAATCCGGCGAACATCGCGAAAATGGTGCCGGGCGCGACCACGTAGTGGAAGTGGGCGATGACGTAATAGGTGTCATGCAGGTGCAGGTCTGCGTAGTTCAGGCCGAGCGGCAGGCCGGTCAGGCCGCCGATGCCGAACATCGGGAGAAACGCCATTACGAAGAGCATGGGGGTGTTGAAGCGGATGGACCCGCCCCAGAGGGAGATCAGGAGGCAGGTGAGGATGATCACCGAGGGGATCGAGATGAGCATCGTCGTGGTCTGGAAGAAGGTCGAGATCTTGCTGCCCATGCCGGTCATGTACATATGGTGCGCCCAGACGATGAAGGAGAGGACACCGATGCTGAGGGTGGCACCCACGAGCGACTTGTAGCCCCAAACCGGCTTGCGGGTGTTGTTGGCGATGATCTCGGCCACGATGCCCATGGCCGGGAGGATGAGGACGTAAACCTCGGGATGGGCGAGGAACCAGAACAAATGCTGCCAGAGCAGGGGGCTGCCGCCGCCGCTGACCGCCGCCATCTGGCCTTCCACCGCCAAGCCGGTGGGGAGAAAGAAACTGGTGTGGACCACCTTGTCCATCAACTGCATGATGCCGGCGGCCTCGAGCGGCGGGAATGCCAGGAGCAGGAGGAACGCCGTGACGAACTGGGCCCAGACGAAGAAGGGCAGGCGCATCCAGGTCATTCCCGGCGCGCGCAACTGGATCACCGTGGCGATGAAGTTCACCGCCCCCAGGAGCGAGGAGGAGATCAGGAGCACCATGCCAATCAGCCAGTAGCTCTGGCCGTCGGTCGGGATGGTGACCGAGAGGGGCGGGTAGGAGGTCCAGCCGGCTTGCGCGGCGCCGCCGGGGAGAAAAAAGCTGACAAACATCACCACGCCGCCCAGCAGGAAGAACTGGTAGCTGGCCATGTTCACCCGGGGGAACGCCATATCAGGCGCCCCGATTTGGAGCGGGACGAGGTAATTGCCGAAGGCGCCGAAGGCGAGCGGCACGATGGCGAGGAACACCATGATGGTGCCGTGCATGGCACCGAACGAATTGTAGAGATCGTTCGAGATACTGCCCCGCGCGGCGCCCGGGCCCAGCAGATTGGCCAGGAATGGCCCGATCACCGGCACCGGCTGGCCCGGGTGGGCGATCTGCCAGCGCATCAGCACCATGAGCATGAAGCCGAAGAGCAGGAACGAGAGCGCCGTCAGGCCATACTGCATGCCGATCATCTTGTGGTCGGTGGAGAACACGTAAGTGCTCCAAAAGCCTCCCGAGTGGCTTTCGTGCGCATGGGGGGCCGCGTGGTCGTGGCCTCCGGGATGGGTTGTCGTTGGATGGGCGGTTTGCATCAGGTCACTTTTGAATGAATGGGTTCAGGCTGGCGGTTGGAGTCGTTTCGCGTCGGGCTCACCGGACCACTTTGTCGAGGACCATCACCGCCAGAATCAGCGGCAGGTAAAGAATGGAGGCGTAAAACAGCCGCCGGGCGCGGTTGAGGCTCAGTTCGCGGGCAAACTGCGCGGCAAACCAAACGAACGCCCCCCCGAGGAGCAGGGCGCCCGCGAGGTAAACACCGCCTGCCAGATGCAGCCAGAACGGGCAGAGGCTCACGCCCCACAGGGCGAGGGCGTGGGCGAGGGCCTGCCGGCTGGTGCGGATCCCCGTAGGGTCGACTCCGGGCAGCATCTTGAACCCCGCCTTCTCGTATTCGTCGCGATACATCCAGGCGATCGCCCAGAAATGGGGGAGCTGCCACAAGGCTTGAATCCCGAACAGCGCCAGGGCTTCAACGCCAAACGCGCCCCGGGCCGCGGTCCACCCGATCACCGGCGGGAGCGCTCCGGGCACGGCCCCAACGATGGTGTTGAGCCAGGTGACGCGCTTGAGCGGGGTATAGACCAGAACGTACAAGAGGAAGGTGGCGGCACCGACCCCGGCGGTCTTGGCATTCACGAGGGCGGCCAGGTAGGCAATTCCTGCCACGGCGCAGAGAGAACCGATCACCAGGACCGTGGAGGGTTGCAGCCGGCCGGAGGGCAGAGGGCGGTTACGGGTGCGGCGCATGCGGCTGTCGTGCTCCCGTTCCAGAAATTGGTTCAAGGCCGACCCGCCGCAGGCAACCAGCGTGGTGCCGAGCAGGGTGTGGCCGAGGAGCGCCCAATCCACCCGGCCGCGGAGGCCGAGGTAAAACCCAACCATCGTGGTGAGCAGCACGAGCGAGGTGAGGCGGGCCTTGAAAAGATCCGCGTAAACCGCGATCCAGTTGCGCTCGTCGGCCACCGGCTGGCAGAGGGATTGGGTGGTTCCTTTCATGGTCTTAGCGACGGGCTGCGGGGAGGGCGGTGCTGAGGACAGGGGTTCTCGGGGTTCCTGCCAGCGACGGAAGGCCGGCGGGGTTGGACGGTGAAAATCGGCGGTCGGGGAGGGCGTCACCGACCGGGCGCTCCGCTGCACGGGGATAAGCGCGGAGGCAAACGAAGGCGCCCGCCACCAAGGACAGGGCACCGACGACCACGTGCCCCGTGGCAAGGGCTGCGGCCTTCCCGGACCAGATGGTCACGGCCCCCAGGACCACCTGGACGCCGATGGCGGTGAGCCAGAGTAGGGCGAGGCGGGCCACCGGGTGGCGCGGTCCGTAGTGGGCTCGCGCGGCCCAAGCCGCGGCGCCCACCACCCCCAGAATCATCAAGGCAGTGAGCCGGTGCGCCATTTGGAGCCCGATCTGGGTGGCCGTGATGGCGTTGGTCGGCACCACTTCAAGGCGGTGTTGGTTGTAGAGCGCGACGGAAGCCGGGTCCATCGCCGGCCAGACCCGGCCGTAAGCCAGCGGAAAATCGGGAATTGCCAGCCCGGCGTGTTCGTGGCGCATGGTGGCACCGAGCGCGAGCTGGCCGAGAATCAGCAACGTGCCGCTCGCGAAGAGCGCGTAAAGCAATCGCGGTGCGGAGGTTTCGATTGGTCGACGGCTTCCGAACCCCGGGCGGCTCAGCCAGGCAATCACACAGAGCAGCACGAGGAACATCTGGGCCAAAACGGCGTGGAAGATGCCGATCTGGTCCTTGAACCAAACGACGCGCAGCCCCCCCAAAACGCCTTGGAGGATCACCGCCGCCACGGCGGCCAAGCCCAAGCGCCGCAACAACTTGGAGCTGGGAGCCGTCCTGGGCCAGAGCGCGCTCCCCCCGAGCAGCAGCCCCCCGGTGGCCACCAACACCACGCAGTCCGCCCGGCGGGCCGGCATCCGGACGACGGTGATGACGGCCAGAACGACGAACAAGGCACCGGCGAAGCGCATGAAGCGGCGGGCCGGACGGCCATGGAGCCAGAGCGCCAGGGCGCAGGTGAGCCCCCCCACGCTGGAGGCCGCCAGACGGTGGGCGTGCTCGTAGAAAACCCCCCCGATCCACTGGGAAACGGGGAAAAAGAACATGTTATAGCCGTAGGTGTTCGGCCAGTCGGGCACCGCCATCCCCACCCCACGGCTGGTCACCAAGCCGCCCAAGGCGATCAACCCGAGCGCGGCGACCGCGGTCGCAATTGCGAAGCGGTGTAAGGCGGGGTTGTTCTGCGTTGGGGAGCTGGGCGACATTAAGGATTACTGAGAATGAGACACAGTCTCAGTCGGTGAATAAAAAAAAGTGAAACCGATCCGGCCGGTCCAAACACCGCGCAAGTGCCACCGCCACCGCCTCCGTGGGAGGTGGCGGTGGCGGTGGTGGCGGGCGATGTTTGATCGAGTTCCAAGTGCTGGCGGGCTTGGTTGCCTTACTTGGCGCCCAACTCGAATTTCACGGTGGCGCCGCTGTCCTTGACCTCGACCTCCTGGGTGACCACGCCCGCCTTGCGGTGGGCGGCCTTGATGGTGTACTTGCCCGGGGGCACATTCGCGATCTTGAAGGACCCGTCCTTGCCGGAGACGGCGTAATAAGGGTGATCAAACACGCTGACCCAGGCGAACATCCAGGGATGCACGTCGCACTTGAACTTCAGGAACATCTCCGGCTTGGTGAAGCTGAAGGCGATGTCGGGCGCGCCCGACATCTGCGCCTCGTTGCGCTCGGCATTGCCGGGGCTGGCAGCCGGCTGGTCATGCACGTTGTGCAGCACGGGGTCGGAGTTCTTGACGATGATTTTCTGTCCGGTCTGGACCGCGAGGATCTGCGGCACGTACGTGCAGCCCTTTTGGTCGAGGAGGGCCGCCGAGGCCCCGGCACCGGTGGATTTGCCGCTGATCCCCTCGACCGAGATGATCACGTCGGCGAGTTCGCCGCCGGCCCCGACCGTGTAAAAGTGGGTGGTGGGCGTCTCGGTCTGCAACTTGCCGCACTGGGGATCGTCCTTCAGCGGAGTGATGGTCTTTTCCGCCGGGGCCGTCCCGGTGAGCTTGACCACGCCGGTGATGTCACCTGCAAAAGTCATCTGCGTGGCAGCCGCGAGGGCGGCCGCTGTGAACCCGAACATTTTGTACTTCATAAAATCATGTCTCTTCAAGACCGCTGAATATGGGGGGAAACCGCCCCGTGCGCCAGATCGAACCCGCAGTTTGAAGCGGCGTTGACCCAGATCATCACTGCGCGTGATGCACGGGGCGGTCGGGCTCAGCCATTGAGGGTCCAGCCGTCGCGGTAGGTCCGCTTGAGCAGCGCGTTCGCCTCCGGGTTGTTTTTCACCTGGCCCGCCGCACCGTCATAATCGATTTTCTTGCCCACGCGGTAAGCGACCAGGCCCAGGAGCATGGTCTCGATCATCTTGCCGGCGTAGTCGAAATTGCAGGAGGTCTTCAAGCTGCCTTTGCAGGCGTTGATCCACTGCCGTTGGAAATTCCCCAACGGCGGGATCAGCTTGTCCTTCGACCGCGGCGTGTAGTAGGTCATGTCGCCCTGGCGGCGCGGGATCAGCACCCGGGAGTCAAACCCGGCGGCCAACGCCCCCTGGCTGCCTTCGAAGAGCGCGCCGTGATCGATCTTGTGCAGATCAACATAGCCGATCGGGGAGTCGGGCATGGCGCCACCCTGGTACCAGGCCAGCTTGATGGCGTCGCGCCAGCCGTTGGCGGGGATGTCGAAATGCATTTCCAGCCGGACAGGCGTCACGTCCGCGTTGAACGGGTCCCCCTTGGCCTCGGCCGAGGTGGGCAGTTCCGCGTCGATGGCATTCCAGGCGAGGTCCATGGTGTGGCTGCCCATGTCGCCCACCTGGCCGCTGCCGAAATCCCAGAACATATTCCATTGCAGGCAGTTGGCCCCTGAGCCACCCGAGAAATAGCCCGGGTTGTAGGGGTGGTCGCACGCCACCGGGCCGAGCCAGAGGTCGTAGTGGAGGTAGGAGGGCGGCTCGCCCTGCGCCGGCAGGTAGCCCGGCCGGGGAATCTGGCGGTTGCCCCACGCGCAGACCTCCTCGAGTTTGCCCACCGCGCCGTCGAGCACCAGCTCCCGCACGCGGTTGAAGTTGGGGATTTCATGCCGCTGGGTGCCCACCTGGGTTGCCAGCTTGTCCTTGTTCTTCAAATAGTTGGCCCGGATGACACGGGCCTCCTCGACGCTGTTGCCCAGCGGCTTCTCGCAATAGATATGCTTGCCGCGGTTCATGGTCCAATTGGCGACGAACGCGTGGGTTTGGTCGGTGGTGGCGCAGATGACCGCCTCGATGTCCTTCTGCTCCAGCATCTTGCGCCAGTCGACATAGGTCTTCGCGTCCGGCCAGCGCTTGGCGGCTCCGGCCAGGTGTTGCTCGTTCACGTCGCAGAGCGCGACCACGTTTTCGGTGGCCATCCCCCCGAAGTGGGCCTCACCCCGGCCCCAAGTGCCGACGAGGGCGATGTTGAGCTTGTTGCTCGGGGCGTCGGCTCCAAACAGGCGGGTGTTTGGCAGAATCAAGCCGGCGGCGCCGGTGAAAGCCATGTTGCGAAGGAATTGACGTCGTTGCATATGGGTCGTGCGGTTAGGGGCGTTTGGGGTTGTTCGATAGAGGCGTCCGCCTGCTGTGGCGGACGTTCAAGCGGGAAACCGTCGTGAATCCTCCCGGCCGGGCCCGCGCCACGCCTCGCGGCGCGGCAAATCGAGACCCTTCCGGGAGACGGGCGGGTCGCTTGTGATCATGCCGCATATTGATCCCAAGAGTCTCCCCTCGTCAAGTCCGCGCCGTCGACCTGGCGCCGTCCCCGCGGGACCAGCCCTGGAGTCCTGAAAGGACGCAATTCGCCAGTCGGGGGCAAGCGAGTCAGCGAGCGCAGCCCCGGGTAGGCCGGCCCCGAAAACGCCTGCGCCCGCCATGGGCCGGTCGCACCCATGCGGGGTGCTGGGGTCCCTCGGGTAAAACCCAGGATTGCATCCTGGGCTGGAGAATGTGGTCCCTTCAGGACCAAAGCCGGCGGCCCTGGAACGACCGACGCGTGCGGCTGACACGGACCAGCCCGTGGAGTCCTGAAAGGACGTAATTCACCAGCCCGGGGCAAGCGAGTCCGCGAGCGCAGCCCCGGGCAGGCCGGCCCAGGAAGCCCTTGCGCCCTGCATGGGCGCCACCGCCCGGGAAGGCGAGGTTCGTCGGGGTCGTGGTTTCGGCCCCGTATCCGGCCACGACCACGCGCGGTTTTGCCTTCACGTGAGAACTCTTGCCTGCCGATTTTGACGCCCGCGGGTTTGTATTGCGCCGGATCCGACCCGTTGCAATGCTGTTCCGGTATGAAACTCAACCATCAGGCCCGCGGCGCTTTGGGTTTGTTGCTCGCCGTGGTCTGGCTCGGCGGTGCCGGGTGCCGCACCACGTCCTCGGGCGACCCGGAGAACCATGCCTCGGCGGTCTTGACGGAGCAGAGCCTGATGGGCGCGGCCCGGGCGGTGGCGACCGTGCTCGAGGCGGCTGGCTACATGGCGGTGCCCCAGCCCAAGAACAGCGACTACCGGCTCGTCTATGAGAAGGCCGGCAGCTCCATGGACACGGTTCTCTATGGCGGCTGGGCGGCCAACGGGGTCTGGTACCGGATGAAGTTCCGCATGGTCCGGACCGGCAACGAGTCGGTCATCGTCAGTGCCACCGCCTACCGCGTCCGGGACCACGGCCAGGGGCGGTTTGAGATGGAGCAGGACTTGGGCAACTCCGGCGCCAAACGTTGTCGCGAGCTTCTCTCCCAGGTCGCCGTTGCCGCCAAGTCGCAGCAAGGCCAATGAACAGCCCGGGCGACGCGGGGAAGCTGGAGATTGCGGCGCGCGTGCGGCGGGAGACGACGTTGACGCTGGAAGAGATCGCCCACCGGCTGCACCTGGGGACACCGCGCAGCGCCCGCGCGCGGCTGCACCTGGCCACCAAGCCGCCGCCGCGACGAGAGCCCGCCTAGAGCAACCTGGCGATATGAAGGAAAACGCACTTTGTAGAGGCTTGACCCCTCTTCTGTGGCAGCGATGGCGTCAATCTGGCTGGGCACACGAAGCCTGTCCGCAACCGCCGTCCGTGGAAAGGCATACTGAAAAAACCGAAAAAGCGGCTTGCAATTCGGTGCAAATGGCCGATTATTCCCTTGATGCTTCTGGAAACAGTAGCAGGAACTCCTGCACCTTAGTGTGCAGCGAATCCAAGCCCCGCGCACGTCGCGGGGTTTCCTTTTTCGGTCATGGGCTGATCCGCATGGAATTGGCCTGCATCTTGCGCAACCATTCGCCGTCGGGCGGGAACGCCGTTCCCAGCGCCAAACCGTGTTCCGTGTAAACCAGCGAAATGAAATAGCTCAACCCTTTGTCCAGCGTGACGAAGATTCGTTTTTTCTCCTGGGTGGCTTTTGGCCCGAACTGCCGGGGCTTCATCGAATGGCTGTTCACATAAATCTTCGTCTTCGGCACGCGCATTTCCAGCACCGGACGAATCCACGGCGCACGGCGCAGGCGTTCGGGATCGAGTTCCCCGGTTTTCTGATGCTGGAATTGTGACCAACCGGTGGTCTTGCCAAAGATTTTCAGAAATCCACCCTCGGTCCCTGCGATGATTAAAGTCCGCTTTTCCAGCCAGGGAAAGTCCGGCGTCACCGGGGGATTGGTCGCCAAGTCCTCAAAATAAATTCTGCGGGCCTCGGTTTCGAGTTGTTCCGGCGTCCAGCCGGACGGAAGCAGCAAGGCATTCAAATCCACCGGCGATGGCGGCGCGGGAGTCGTTTCCGGTTTCGGCGGAGGTTCGGGGGCCGGTGATGGATTGGCTTCACTCACGACCAGATGCGCCAAATGTTGAAGTGGTGCCGGTCCGGCAAATCTGAACCCTTCAAATCGGCCCGTTTGAATTGTGCCGCAATGTGTGCGCCCAGTTGTTGCTTGGCCGGACTGCCGGACAATCCGTTCTGTTCGTAACCGACTGCGCCAATGAAAACATCCGCCATTTGGCAGAATGGGTTTTGCCGGGAGTCCACGCATTCCAACGATCTGAGCCAGGCTCGTTTAATGCACTCGTCCTCCAACACCTGCCGCAAACGGCGCGGGCCTGAATGCAGGCTTTCGGGTTTGAAGTCAATCGAAACAAAGTAGGTGTTGGCGTTGCCCATCCATTGTTTCAAACAATGCCAGTAGAAAACCCAAAATCCGAATTGCCGGTCATTCCTAAAAAAGTTGTCGCTCTCCGCCTTGGACTTGTCCACCACGATGCAGCGAAAGTGAACGTCGGGCCGGGTGGCGATGAAATCCACCATAGCCTGATAACCCGGAAGTTTGGCGCGGCTAACCTTGCCCCATTTCAATTCGCCGGTGACGCCGTGCCGGGCTTGAATCTTACGAAGACCGGCCAGAATGTCCGCGCGCTTTCCGCGCGGCAGCCATAGGCCGCCGATGACCATGTAACGCTGGCTGGTTTGGCCTTCATGCCTGCTCTCGTCGCAATAAATGCTAACCTCGGTGTCGGCAAATGGGCCGGACTGCGGTTGCGGGGACTCGGTCTTCATGTTGGGTGATACTAAATCCTCTGGCTCACGCAGAAAAGGCAAATGCGCGGAGGTCCAACGACGCAAACAGAGGGCTGGCAAGCAAGGGGTCAAGGCTTTACAACGTGCGTTTCTTTTTGACGCAGCCCGGCCACGTTGCCAGCCTCGCACCGTGCCACGTCACCTGCGCATCCAGTACCCGGGTGCCGTGTAGGATGTCATGAGCCGGGGCGACCGCAGGGAAGACATCTTCCTCGACCACGTGGACCGCCAGGATTTCCTCGAGATGCTGGCGGAGGCCTGCCAGAAGACCGGGTGCCAGGTGCAGGCGTACCGCCTCGTGCGCCACGAATACCACTCCGTGGTGGAGACCCCGGACGCGAGGCCGGTGGCCGGAATGGCCGCGCTCGAGGTGGCGGCGGAAGACGCCCGGTGAGGGCACCGGGCCTACAGGAGCGGATGCCGGGTGACAGCGGGTCACTTTGTAGGCCGCGTCCCCTGACGCGGCGTCGAGGCGCGACGGGGATGCGCCGCGTGAGGGCAAGCGGGCTGCAGGACCAGGCTCGCCGTCGGGAGACGGAGGGGTCATGCAGCAAGCACCTCGTTGAGTTTCGCGACGAGCGAGTACGTTCGGGCACCCAAGCGCTGAACCATCCTGCTCACTCGGCGCACCGGGCCGAAGGAGGCCATGTCCAGATGACCGCGCTCCAGGCGGAATCGGAAGACGCCCGGTGAGGGCACCGGGCCTACAGGAGCGGATGGCGGGTGACAGCGGCCCACGTTGTAGGCCGCGTCCCCTGACGCGGCGTCGAGGCGCGACGGGGATGCGCCGCGTGAGGGCAAGCGGGCCGCAGGACCAGGCTTGCCGTCGGGAGACGGACGGGTCATGCAGCAGGCACCTCGTTGAGTTTCGCGACGAGCGAGTACGTTCGGGCACCCAAGCGCTGAAACATCCTGCCCACTCGGCGCACCCGGCCGAACGAGGCCATGGGCAGATGATCGCGCTCCAGGCGGAATCGGAAGACGCCCGGTGAGGGCACCGGGCCTACAGGAGCGGATGGCGGGTGACAGCGGGTCACTTTGTAGGCCGCGTCCCCTGACGCGGCGTGAAGGCGCGACGGCGAAGCCGCCGGTTCTCGCTTGCCTTTCCCCCTGCTTCCACCCCGATAATAGAGCTTTCGACGGTTATGGCGGAGAATACCAAACACGTTTACGACGAGAGCAAGATCAAGACCCTGTCCTCGCTTGAGCACATCCGGTTGCGCACCGGCATGTACATCGGGCGAATCGGGGATGGCACCCATTATGACGACGGTTGTTACGTCCTCCTGAAGGAGGTTATCGATAACGCCATCGACGAGTACATCATGGGAGCCGGCAAGGAGGTCCGGATCGAGGTTCAGGAAAAGGGGGTGACGGTCCGCGATTTTGGCCGCGGGATTCCGCTGGGGAAGGTGATCGAGTGCGTTTCCCAGATCAACACCGGGGCGAAATACAATGACGAGGTCTTCCAGTTCAGCGTGGGGCTGAACGGGGTGGGGACCAAGGCGGTGAACGCCCTGTCGCGGGAATTCGTGGTCCGCAGCCACCGGGGGGGGGAGTTCGTCGAGGCGGTTTTCCGCCAAGGCCGCTTGAAGGGGGAGAAGAAGGGGACCACCACGGAACCGAACGGGACCTTGATCCGGTTCGAGCCGGATCCGGAGATCTTCAAGAGCTACCAGTTTCTGGCGGAGCATATCGAGCGGCGGCTGCGCCACTACTCGTATCTCAACAGCGGGCTGAAGCTGGTCTTCAACGGCCAGGTCTTCCAGTCGCGCAACGGGCTGCTCGATTTGGTGCTGGAGGATTTGCGCGCGGATGGCAGCGAGCCGATCTACGCGCCGCTGCATTATGGCGACAAGACGCTCGAGTTTTGTTTCACCCACAGCAACAGCCGCTACGGGGAGACGTTCTATTCGTTCGTCAACGGGCAGTACACGAGTGACGGCGGGACGCACCTGAGCGCCTTCCGCGAGGGGCTGCTCAAGGCGGTGAACGAGCACGCCAAGGAGAAATTTGAGGGCGACGACGTGCGTGAGAGCATGGTCGGGGCGGTGGCCATCCGGCTGAAGGACCCGATGTTCGAGTCCCAGACCAAGAACAAGCTGGGCAACACCGAAATCCGGACGGATCTGGTGAACCGGGTGCGCGAGGAGTTGCTCCAGTTCTTCCACCGGAACAAGGAAATCGCCGAGAAGATCGTGGCGAAGGTGCAGGACACCCGCCAGCTCCGCAAGGAACTGCAGGAGGTCAAGAAGCTGGCGCGGGAGCGCGCCAAGGCCACCTCGATCCGGATCCCGCAGCTCAAGGACTGCAAGCAACACTTCGACTCCGAGAAGGGGAAGGGGAAGGGGACGATGGTGTTCATCACCGAGGGCCAGTCCGCCGCCGGGTCCATCGTGAGCTGCCGGGACGTGACGAACCAGGCCATCTTCGTGCTGAAAGGCAAGCCGCTGAACGTCTGGGACCTCAAACGCGATGTCGTTTACAAGAACGACGAGCTGTACAACCTGATGCGCGGGCTCGACATCGAGGACAACCTCGAGGGGCTGCGCTACGACAAGGTGATCATGGCGACCGACGCCGACGTGGACGGTCTGCACATCCGGAACCTGTTGATCACCTATTTCTTCCGTTTCTTCGATCAGTTGGTGCGCGACGGCCATCTCTACATTCTGGAAACGCCGCTGTTCCGGGCGCGGAACAAGCACGAGACCATTTACTGTTATTCCGAGGCCGAGCGCGACGCGGCCTCCCGCAAGCTGGGCAAGAACTGCGAGATCACCCGGTTCAAGGGCCTGGGGGAGATTTCGCCCGCGGAATTCAAGCAGTTCATCGGGCCGGAGATGCGCCTCAGCCAGGTCGAGTTCGCCGCCAAGGCGGAAGCCGCCGGAATCCTCTCCTTTTACATGGGCAAGAACACCCCTGAGCGGAAGGATTATATCATGGCGAACCTGGTCGTGCCGGTCGAGGAGTAACCCCGCCCTTTCTTCCCATGTCCGACCAACCGAAGCCTCCGTCCGATCAACCCGAACTGCCGATCCCCACACCCGCCGCAGCCGGGGCGGGTGATGGCGCGCCCGCGCCCGCTCCCGCGGGGCCGTCCCACGTCCAGGCCGAAGAGGTCGCGGTCGCCGCGCCGCATCATTTCGAGCCCGGCAAACGCGACCTGGCCCTCCACCAGCGGGTGGACCGCAGTTTCCTCGACTACGCCTCCTACGTCATCCGCGACCGCGCGATCCCGAAGCTCGGCGACGGCCTGAAACCGGTGCAGCGCCGCATCCTCTGGGCGATGCACGAGTCCGACGACGGCCGGTTCACCAAGGTGGCCAACGTGATCGGGGACACCACCAAGTATCACCCGCACGGCGACGCATCGATCGGTGACGCCCTCGTGGTGCTGGCCAACAAGCGCTACCTGATCGAGCGGCAGGGGAACTACGGAAACCTCTACACCGGCGACCCCGCCGCGGCTCCGCGGTACATCGAGTGCCGCCTGACCGAGCTCGCCCGGACGGAGATGTTCAACGACGAACTGACCGAGTTCGTCCCCAGCTATGACGGCCGCAAGAAGGAGCCGGTGGTGCTGCCGAGCAAGTTGCCGCTGCTGCTGATGCTCGGCACCGAGGGGATCGCCGTCGGGATGTCGGCCCGGATCCTTTCCCACAACTTCCCCGAGCTGCTGGAGGCGCAGATCGCGATCCTGAAGAACCAGCCGTTCAAGTGCCTCCCGGACTTCCTCACCGGCGGGCTGATGGACGCGCGGCAATACCGCGACGGAGCAGGCCAGATCACCGTCCGGGCGAAGATCAAGGTCAAGGACGACTCGACCGTGTTGATCAAGGAAATCCCGCCGGGCACGACCACGGAGAGCCTGATCGCCTCGATCGAGGACGCCTCACGCAAAGGCAAGATCAAGGTCAAGAGCATCAACGATTTCACGGCCGAAGATGTCGAAATCGAGATCAAGCTGCCGCCGGGCGGCCATGCGAACCAATTGGCCGACGCGCTCTACGCCTTCACCGACTGCGAGGTCTCGATCTCGAGCCGGCTGATCCTGATCCGGGACAACCGCCCGGTGGAGATGACGGTCTCCGACGTCCTGCGCGAGAACACGGCGCAACTGGTCGGGATCATCAAGGCGGAGTTGGAGATCAAGGCGGCGAAGTTGGAGGAAGAGCTCCATTACCGCACCCTCGAGCGGATCTTCATCGAGGAGCGGATCTACAAGCGGATCGAGCAGTGCAAGACCAACGAGGCGGTGGTCGCCGCCGTTTACGAGGGGTTCAAGCCGTTCCGGGACCAGTTGCTGCGCGATCTGACCGACCCCGACGTCGAGCGGTTGCTCACCGTGCGCATCCGCCGGATCTCCCTGTTCGACATCAACAAGCACCGTGAGGAGATGGAGGGGCTCCGGGCTGAGCTGGTCGAGACGCGCAAGAACCTGAAGAACCTGACCAAGTACGTCATCGCGCGGTTGGAGGCGCTGCTCGCAAAGTACGGCCCTCTTTATCCCCGGCTCACCAAATCGAGCCGATATGACGAGGTCGACGCCAAGGAGGTTGCGTTCAAGGCGTTCAAAGTGGCGTACGATTCCGAGACCGGCTATGTCGGCTACAAAGTGTCGGGGGACGAGTTCCGGATCGATTGCACCAAGTTCGACAAGCTGCTGCTGGTGTTCCGCGACGGCCATTACCAGGTCATCGAGCTGCCCGAGAAGCAGTTTGTCGGGCCGGACCTGATCTATTGCGGGCTGCCGGAGCGGGATCGGGTCTTCACCCTCGCTTATTCGACCCGGGAGGCGACCTACCTGAAGCGGTTCACGTTCGGCGGGACGATCCTGGAGAAGGTGTACCACTGCATCCCGCCCAAGTCGAAGGTCCTGTTGTTCGAGGCCGACACGCCCGAGCAGCTCTACATCAAGTACAAGCCGGCCCCGTACCAGAAGATCAACCAGCAGACCTGCTCGCCCGGCGAGGTCGAGGTCAAGGGGGCGAAGACGGTCGGGCGGCAGATTTCCATCAAGGATGTTTCGAGCATCGGCAGCCGGCCCCCGCGGGGCTGGGATGCCGAGGGGCCCACCACCAAGCTGCAGTTCATATGATGGTGTTCGGGCTGACCGGCGGCATCGCCATGGGGAAGTCGACGGCGGCGGCCATCCTGCGGGGCAGGGGAGTGCCGGTGGTCGACACCGACGATCTGGCGCGGCAGGTGGTCGAGCCCGGGCAGCCGGGCTTGGTGCGAGTGGTGGCGCGGTTTGGCGGGGGTGTGCTGGACAGCGGCGGACGGCTCAGCCGCCCGGAGCTGGCCCGGGTCGTTTTCTCCGACGAAGCCGCGCGGCTGGATCTGGAGGCGATCCTGCATCCGCTGATCCGGGAGCGGTGGCGGGCGGAGGTGGCGGGATGGCGGGCCCGGGGGATCGCGCGGGGGGTGGTCGTGATCCCGCTGTTGTTTGAAGTCGGGGCGGAGGGGGAACTCGATGACACGATTTGCGTGGCCTGCTCCGCCCTCAGTCAGGCGGAGCGCCTTCGCCAGCGTGGCTGGCCGCCCGGCCAGACGGCGCGGCGCCTTGCGGCCCAATGGCCGGTCGACAAGAAGATCGCCCGCGCGGGGCGTGTGATCTGGACGGAGGGCAGTCTGGAGCTCCACGCTGATCAGTTGGCGCGGGTGCCGGGGCTTGGATGAGTTGGGGGTCGTCCGCGGATGACGTGATAGGGGCGGGGACGCCTCGTCCCCAGCCAAGCCACAGGCGAGATCGCTCCCCGAAGGCGGCGGATCCGTAGTTTCTTTCCTCGGGAACCTCAGAACAGGACGTGGGGACGAGACGTCCCCACCCCGCCGGGAGGCGAACGCTTCACCCAGCGAGCGCGTTCCGGTTCGGCTGGCTGAGGATTTCGATGGCTCGGAGCGCGGCTGCGGTGCGGGTTTCGACGCCGAGCTTCTGGAATACGTGGAGGAGGTGGCGTTTCACGGTGGCCTCGCTCATCTCCAGCAGTACGCCGGTGTCACGGTTCCCTTTGCCCTGGGCCACCCAATAGAGGACATCGGCCTCCCGTTTGGTGAGGCCCAGCCGCTCGAGCGGTTGGGCCGAGCTGAAGTCGGGTGAAAAGTCGCGCTGGAGCTCCAGCACCCGCTGCCGTTCCAGGCGGGCCGCGATCGCTTCCAGCAGCTCGGGGTGGCTCACCGGCTTCACGAGGTAGTCATCCGCCCCGAGGTTCATCCCCGCGCGGATGTCGGCGCGGTCCCCCTTGGCCGAGAGAAAGATGAAGAGCACCTGCCGGGTGGCCGGGTGCTGGCGGAGCTGTTCCAGGACGCCGTAGCCGTCCAGATCGGGCATCATCACGTCGCACACGATCAGATCGGGAGGGGAGGCCTTGGCCTTCTCGACGCCGGTGCAACCGTTGTGGGCTCCGCTGACCTGGAAGCCCTCGAATTCGAGCAGCGTGACCAGGTTCTCGCGCATGACGGTCTGGTCCTCGATGACGAGGATCTTCACGGGGGGCTGGGTGGGGGTGGGCATATCAAGCGGGGGTGGGCGCGGTCGACTGCGAACGCCAGCGGCGGAAGAGCGCGGTGTTCGAGTCCTTGCCGGCAAAGAGGGGTAGGCGGGCGGTGGCGGTCGTCCCGCCGCCGGGGGTGGCGTCGAGGGCGACCCAGCCGCCGTGCATTCCGGCGCAGCGCTGGACGATCACCAAACCGAGCCCGGTGCCCGGGGTGTCGCCCACGTTGCTGCCGCGCCGGAATGCCTGGAACAGCAGGGCACGATCTTTTTCCGGGATCCCGCACCCCCGGTCCACGACGGTGAACACCGCGTCCTGGCCGTCCTGGTGAATCTCGAAGCGGACGGCAGCCCCGGGGGGGGAGTATTTGATGGCGTTGGAGAGGAGGTTGCGCAGGATGTGCAGCACGAGCGCCTCATCGCACCAGCCCAGCTCGGGCATCGGCCCGACCGACACCTCGATGGGGCATCTGGAGTGCGTGGCCCCGCCGGCCTCCTCCGCGAGCCGCTGGGCGAGGTCCCCGAGGGACACCTGCCGGGGTTGGAATTCGTACCGGGCCGACTCCACCCGGCCCAGCAGCAGCACATCCTCCATCATCCGGGCCATGTCCTGGGAGGACGTCGTGATGGCGGCCAGCAGTTTCTCGCGGCGTTCGGGGGTGAGGCGGTCAAAATACCCCTGGAGCAGCTCGGAGGAGCTTTGGATCACCCCGAGCGGCGTGCGGAACTCGTGGGAAACCATCGAGGTAAAGTTGCTCTTGAGCTGGTTGAGTTCCTTTTCCCCGGCAAGGGCCGCGCGCAAATCCTCCTCGACCCGGATGCGTCCGGTCAGGTCGCGCGCGATGCAGGCGAGGTAGTCGGGCTTGCCCTCGGCGCTGTGGATCACCAAGCCGACGAAAGAAACCGGGATTTCCGACCCCGTCAGGCTGTGGAACTGGGCCTCGCCCGTCCAAGGCAACCCTTGGGCGGAGGGCCCGGCCGGGGCGGAGGTGGTGGCCTGGAACTGCCGGCGGGTTTCCTCGGGGTAAAACTCCCAGAGGTTTCTGGCCCCGATGTCGGCGCTGGCGGGCAGACCGGCCATGCGGCGTCCCGCGAGGTTCAGGTAAATGAGCCGCCCGCCGAGTTCGGCTAGGGCGACGAAATCCGAAGTGGCCTCGATGACCGAGGCGAAGCGGCGGCGTTCCTGCGTCTCCGCGGCCAGTTGGGTCTGGAGTCGATCCAGTTCCCGTGCGTGGGTGGCGGCGGCGCGGCGCACCCGCTGCATCCAGCTCCACAATCCGAAGGCCGCCACCACCAACAGCGCGGTCGAAGCCGCGAGGCCGGCGGCCGCCCACGAGAGCTGGGAGAGCGCAAACCCGGGACCACCAGCCGCGGACCTGGGCTCGCGGAGCCATTCGGCCGGTTGCGCCGGGACTCCGGCGGCAAGCAGGAGGGCCTCCATGATTCCCCCTCCCACTATTGAATTCCTCCCGATTGGCCCGGCGGCCGCGCCACCAGCAGGCGCGACCGCCGGGTTCCCCACCCGCTGTCTGGGCAAATGGCCGACATCCGAGTCAACCCTACTCCCCGGGGCGGAAAGCAGCAATGCCACTAACGGTGTATAGGACGCGGGAGGGCCATCGGAGGTTACCGGCGGACCGCCGGTAACCCGGGCGGGGGAGCCGGCGGGGCACCCCTCGCCCGGCTCACGGCGCCGGGTCGGTTTCCCAATTGCTGATGTCATCCGCCGTGCCGGGAACTCCATCCGGGCCGGACGAAGAGAGATCGTAGCCGTCTGGATGGTGCCGACCGGGGCATTCATAAAGGTAGTCGTGGCCCCACGGGTCCCTGGGCACGCCCGTCTCCAGGTACGGCCCGTGCCAATGGGGTGCCTCGCGCGGACGTTGGACGAGGTCCGCGAGCCCTGGGCGGGTGGCCGGGTAGTGGCTGTTTTCCAGCTCGAAGGCCGACAACGCCGTCCGGAACGCGGCGATCTGCGCATGGGTGGCGACCACGCGGCCATGCGTCCCCTGGTGCGCAATCCGCGGGTACACGAGCCCGGCCAGGACGGACAGAATGACCAGCACCAGCAGCATTTCGACGAGGGTGAAGCCGGGCGGGCGGCCCGGCGGACGGGAGGTGGGGAGGGGGGCAATGTTCATAATATCAACTCATCTCTTGTTAGTGTCAAACCGGTTCGGGTTTCACCCAGCACCAACCGTGCCAGCGGTCGGGAGACCCTCCGGGGGCCTTCAGTGCGCAGTGATTGCCCGATCCGGAGGGTGTCGCGGCGCAAGAGTTGCGCGGGCCCGGGCGGCAGTTCCCATTTTGGCCTGCTCAGGCGTGAGGCGGGCATCCTGCCTGCCGTCTGCCCCGGCTTTCCGCCGCGGCGCTGGGGCTGGAAGGACCCACAGAGGGCAGGCAGGATGCCCGCCCCGCAATAAAATCAGAATCGCAGGAGCCCGGGGCGGATCCGGTCCCACGTTGCGAAGGTCTGGCGGCTTGAATTGGGGGCGCAATCGGCTTCTAATGGGCGCGTGAACACATCGTTCGGACCGTATCGGAAGTTGCAAAAGCGTGCCCGGCAGATCGCCCTGGTGGCCGGCGCGTCCGAGTTGCTGGGGTGGGACGCGGAGACCGGCATGCCGCCGGCCGGCCTCGCGTTCAGAGCTGAGCAGCTTGCCTTCCTCGGCGGCCAGGCCCACCGTTCGTGGACGGCGGGGGTGGTGGGCGGCTGGATCAAAGCGTGCGAGGACGCGGGGTTCGACCCCGCGTCACCCGAGGCGGCGAACGTGCGCGAATGGCGGCGGGCTTACGACCGGGCCACCAAGCTCCCGGCCGCGCTGGTGGAGAAGTTCGAGCGCATCCGGGCGGTCGCGCGCGAGGCCTGGCGAAAGGCGCGCGAGCGGTCGGAGTTTGCGCTCTTCCGGCCGCACCTGGAGAAACTCCTGGACCTGAACCGCCGCAAGGCCGACTGCCTCGGCTTTGCGGAATCCCCGTACGACGCCCTGCTGGACGGCTACGAGCCCGGCGCGCGCGCGGCGCGGTTGCGCGTGGTGTTCGATTCCCTCAAGGCGGAGATCGGGCTGATTCTCGGTCCGGCAATGGAGCGCTCGGCGGGGACTCCTTCCGATCTGCTCCAGGGAAATTATCCGTTGGCCGCCCAGATGGCCTTCAACCGTGAGGTGGCGGGCGCGTTCGGGTTTGACTTCAGTGCCGGCCGGATCGATGCCACCACCCATCCGTTTTGCTGCACGGTGGGGGCGGGGGACTGCCGGCTGACGACGCGGTACCGCGAGAATGACTTTACCTACTCCCTGTACAGCATCCTGCACGAAGCCGGGCATGGGCTGTATGAGCAGGGGCTGCCGGCGGAACAGTTTGGCACCCCGCTGGGCACCGCCGCTTCCCTTGGCATCCACGAGTCGCAATCGCGCCTATGGGAAAACCACGTGGGGCGCGATCCCTCCTTCTGGGAGCACTGGCATCCCATCGCCTGCCGGCATTTTCCCGGGCTGGAGCGGTTCCGGCCGGAGCAGTTGACCGCGGCGGTGAACCGGGTGGCCCCGACCTTCATCCGGACCGAGTCCGATCAGGTCACGTACGACCTGCACATCCTGCTCCGGTTCGAGATCGAGGTGGAGATGCTTGAGGGTCGGCTGGCGGTGGCGGATCTTCCCGCGCGATGGAATGACACCTTCGCCCGCCTCACCGGCTTGAAGGTTTCGCGTGACTCCGAGGGGTGCCTGCAGGACATCCACTGGAGCCTGGGGGACCTGGGGTATTTCCCGACCTACACCCTTGGCAACCTGAACGCGGCGCAGTTGATGGCGCGCGCGCGCGCCGAGCAGCCCGGGATGGACGCTTCCCTCGCGAAGGGCGAGTACACCGCGCTGCTGGCCTGGCTGCGCGACCGGATCCACCGGCACGGTCTGCGCTATCCGCCGGACGAGTTGATCCAGCGGGCGACCGGCGAGCCGACCGGCGCGGCGGCGCATCTCGCCTGCCTGCGGCGGAAATTCGGCGTGTCGTCATGACCGCTCCCCCTGTTCCCGCAGCCCCGGCCGCCCTGCCCCCACTGACCCCCGGCACGCTCTATCTGGTGGCGACCCCGATCGGGAACCTCGAGGACATCACCCTCCGCGCGCTCCGCGTGCTCCGGGACTGCGACGTCGTCGCCGCCGAGGACACCCGCCACACGGGCAACCTGCTGCGGCACTTCTCCCTCTCCAAGCCGCTGTTGAGCTGCTTTCAGTTCAACGAAGCGCGGCGGAGTGAACAGATCTTGGAACGGCTCGCCCGCGGCGAGCGGGTGGCGCTGGTCACCGACGCGGGGAGTCCGGGAATCAGCGATCCCGGCGAGCGGGTGGTGCGGGCCGTGGTGGCGGCGGGGTTCCGAGTCGAGCCGGTGCCGGGCGCTTGTGCCCTGGTGGCCGGTCTGACGGCGAGTGCGCTCCCCACGGACGAGTTTCACTTCACCGGTTTTTTGCCGCACAAATCAGGTCAGCGACGGAAGCGGTTGGAGGCGATGCTCGCGGTGCCCGGCACGCTGGTGTTTTACGAATCCCCCTACCGCATCGGCCGCCTGCTGGAGGAACTGGAAGCGGTCTTCCCCGCGCGCCAGATCGTGCTCGCCCGCGAATTGACCAAGCGTTTCGAGGAGTTTTTGCGCGGCCGGCCGGCCGAGCTGCGCGCGCGGCTTGCGGGGCGGAATCTCAAAGCGGAGTTCGTGGTCTTGGTGGGACCGGCGGACGCAGACCGCACCGGGTCCGCGGGGGGCGACCCGGACGCTGGTGACAACGATCCCCCGCGTGTCACCAGTACTGGTGACTAGGCGTTTCCGGCCGATCGCGTATGCTGTGGGCGTGGTGAGGGTGCAAAAACGCAGTAGCCAGACCGTGTGTGGAATGGCGGGCGCCTGTCTGCGGCGCAGCATCCGATAGCAATTTAAGTTCTCTTTTGTAGAGTGTGTCAAACGAGCCGGGCGCAAGCCCGGCTCGTTTGTTGTTGGGTGGCAGGGCTGATCCGCCCGCCCCGTGCCGGCCCCGCCGCACCGGCGCGGGACCGCCGGTCCTCCCGACTACGGCTCCAGATCCGCGGTCTCCAACACCCCCAGGATGAAGCTGAAGGCGCTGGTGAGGTCCGCGTAGCTGGAGAGGTTGACCGTGAACCGTCCATCCTTGTTCGGACGGGCGCGGACATGGCCGTCCGCGAACAGTACGTTCGCGATCTGCTGGCGGTGGTTGCTCGTGGGGTTGACCCCATAAACTGAGAGATCAGGGGGGCAAAGGAAGTCGGCGTCGATGATGAGCGCCCGGATGGGATACCCGTTGCGGTTGTCGCCGAGGTTGTCTAGTTGGAGGTTGGCGGGGTTGTTGGTGGCGTCGAAAGTGTCGTGGAGCAGGACATTCCCCCCGTGGCGGTAGTAGTAGCCGGATTGGGCCTGGGCGGTTCCGACCTTGGCGAGCATCGCGTCCGAGGCCACTGGTTGGTCCGCCCCCGGGCAGAAGACGATCTTGGGCTGGTTGCTGATGTACTGCTGTAGTAGCAGTCCGAGTCCGACTGGTGCGCCCCCTTGGAGCGAAATCAGGCTCGTGGGCGCGCCGGTGGAGGGGTAAAAGTCCGAAGGATTGGTGAACGGCGGCGCCTTGGGACCGTAGGGGATGCGGCCCCCGTTGTCGGGGGCATAGGCCTGGATGGCGATGCCGAGTTGTCGCAGGTTGGAGAGGCAGGCAGCCTTGAGCGCCTGCTGCTTGGCGCGCGCGAGGGCCGGGAGCAGCATCGCCGCGAGGATGGCGATGATCGCAACGACGACCAGCAGCTCGATCAGGGTGAAACCCCGTCGAGCCGACGGCCGGCGGTGGAGGCGCATGGGTCCTTGGGGGTTACGGCACCTGCCGCGCGCGATAGAACTTCTGGGCTGCCGGGGCGTTGGTGTCCGTGAACACCGAGCTCCCGGTGACATTGGTGATGACGCCCAAGCTGGTCCAGTTCGTTCCCGGAGTCGCCGGGTTGCCCGCCGAGAGGATCTCGAACGCCAGCCCCGGCTCGCTTTGCAGCGTGAGGCTGAACTGGCCGTTGGCCGACTGCGGGTTCGTCAGCGCCGGGGCCACGGTCTCGTCGAGGCGGACGTTGTCCAAATCCCAGACCCCGCCGATGAGGTAGGGATTCACCGTGGAGAGGATCTCTATCCCGATGTACTGGCCCGCCCACGGGTCCGTCGCCTTGACCTCGGGGATGGTGGCCCGGAAATCGATGAGGGAGAAGGGGTTCGCAAACAGGTTGGTATCATAGCTCGCCGTGGTGGAGGCGATGGTGACCTGGTTGCCGCCCGCGTCGCGGTAGTAGAGGCTCAGGGAGAGCGTGGAGCCCTCCGTGAGCGGCTCATAGGAGCTGGTGGTGAGCCCCACGGTCAGCGTGTACGCCTTGCCCGCGTCGTAGGTGGCGTTGAAGGCGTGCGAGGCGACGCCGGTCCAGTCCACCGACTCGTAGTCCTGGAAGATACCGAGCTGCGGGTAGGCGAAAAAGTAGGCGAGCTGGTTGCCGTTCGCGTTCACCACGCTGCCCGGCTGGCCGGCCGGGAGGTTGGCGAATTCCCCCGCCAGTTCGTCCCAAGCTCCGAACACATTCGTGTCGAAGTCGGAGGGTTGGGCGGTGACTTCCCAGTTGTTGATCAGCGGGTACGCATAGGCCGTAACCGGGAGTTCGAAGGAGAAGTTGGGGACGTTGATCGAGGAGGTCAGGCTGACGTTGTCAATGTCCCACACGCCGCCGATCAGCGTGGGGTCCACCGTGGACATAATCTGAATGCCGATGTTCCGCCCCGCCCAGGGGTCGGTGTTGTTGACCGCCGGCACATCGAGTTCGAATTGGTTCAGGTTCGCGAGGTTGGTGAACACGGCCGGATCGAAAGTGATGTTGGTCGCCCCCACGGTCACCTGGCTGCCAGCGGTGTCGCGGTAGTAGAGGCTGACCAATAGCGTGGAGCCGGTGGTGAGCGGCTCGTAGCTGCTGGTGGTCAGGCCGAAGGTCAGGTGGTACGCGCGCCCCGGCTCATAAATGGCGTTGAAGGCGTGCGACGGGGTGGTCGAGGACCAATCGGTGCTGGTGTAATCCTGGAAAATCGCGAGCTGCGGGTAGGCGAACAGGTAGGCCAACTGGCTGCCGGTGGCGTTGGTGATGCTGCCCGGCTGCCCGGCGGGCACGTTGGCGAACACCCCAAGCAGCTCGTCCCAGGCCCCGAACACGTTGGTGTCAAAACCCGCCGGTTGCGGCGACTGCTCCCAATTGCTGATCAAGGGCAGGACGTAGGTCGTCGCGGGTGACTCGAACGAGCCGTTCGGAACGTAAAGGTCCGCCGCACGGATTCCCGCGGCGGGTGTGAAAGCGGCCAGCATCGCCAGCGCCAGGGTGGCGGCCTTTCCGGCCCAACCCGTGCGTGAGCTGCTGTCTTGATTCCGCGTTTGAATGCTTTGCATCATTCGGGGAGCATACCTTTTTACGGGGGAAAAACAAGCCCCGGAGTCACCCAAAGAGGGGCACCGCCGGGCTCCGGAGCCCCTTGGGGGGCAGGGGGGTGAGCTGGCCCCCGGTCGTCGCACGTTCCGCTCCGACAACCGGCCAAGGCAGCCCGGCGATGATGCTGGCCGGGGGCGGCATCTGCGTGACCATCCCCGGGAGGGTGGCCGTGATCGGCGATTCCACCTTTTCTGGCTGCAGCCGCCTGAGGATCGCGGATTTCGAAGCCGACTCCCCAGCGAATTTCGCGTTCAACGTCTTCGGCTGACAAATCGCCTGCCGCGACTTGCGGATCCTCGGGCGAGGTGTGCTTGCCGGTTTCCATGGAGTTCACAACACACTGTAGCGCAGTCACTTCGGTCCTGATCAAACATCCGCAGCTTACGTTTGCCCGTTTGAGCTCGGTTTTTCGCATTGGTAGTGGATGAAGGATATCGCGTGTGAACCGGTCGGCCGAAAGCGGGAATGAGATCCTCGCTCCCGTTCTGAACTCGGCCCTCCCTGAGCGCCTTGGGGCTGAGGAAGGCCGGGTTGGCCCCCGGTTGCAGCACGTTCCACTTCCGCGAACTGCCAGGGCGTGCCGTGTGGTCTCCAGCGCTCCCGCGAGGCGGGTGGACAAGGGCCTGCACCTGGACCGCCCAATTGGATGTGAACTGAGGATTATTGAATGTATGAATAATGTGCGTCTTGGCTCGGGCCGGGGGCTGCTTCGCCCGCTGCTGGTCCTGTTGGCGAGTTTGGCCATCCCAGCTTTTGGGCAGGTGTACGACGGGTTCGGTTACTCGTTCAACGGAACCTCGGTGGCCATTACGGGGTACTCCGGCGGCGGAGGGGCGGTGACGATACCCTCTGAGATACCGGGAGTTGGGGTGGTGACCTCCATCGCGGACGCTGCCTTCGCGTGGTCCTTCACCCTGACCAGCGTCACCATTCCCGACAGTGTGACCTCCCTCGGGACCGATGCCTTCTTCTACTGCTCCGGCCTGACGGACGTCACCATCCCCGGCAGCGTGATCTACATCGGATACGAAGCCTTCTTCGACTGCTCCAGCCTGACGAGCGTCAGCATCCCCGCCAGCGTGACCTCCATCGGGAGCGGTGTTTTCGCGGGCTGCACCAGCCTGGCATCGATCAGTGTGGACACGCAAAACTCGTCCTATATCAGCCTGGACGGGGTGCTGTTCAGCGCGGACCAGTCAACCCTGATTCAGTATCCGGCAGGTCTGGCCGGAGGCTACAGCATCCCCGGCAGTGTGAACTCCGTCGCGGACGAAGCCTTCTCTGGCTGCACGGGGCTGACCAGCATCGGCATCCCTGCCAGTGTCACCTCCATTGGGTACGATTCCTTCATTTCCTGCACCGGCCTGGGAAGCGTCAGCATCCCCGGCGGTGTGACTTCCATCGGAATCGGAGCCTTCTATAACTGCACCGGCCTGACGAGCGTCACCATCCCCGGTAGCGTGACCTCCATCGGGGAACTCGCTTTCGGCTACTGCCCTGGCCTGACCGGCGTCAGCATCCCCGCGAGCGTGACCTCCATCGGGCTCTACGTGTTCGATGGGTGCACCGGCCTGATGTCGATCAGCGTGGACACGCAAAACCCGTCCTACAGCAGCCTGAACGGGGTGCTGTTCAGCAAGGATCAGACGGTAATCCTCGGGTACCCGGGAGGTTTGGGGGGTGGGTACGCAGTGCCCGACGGCGTGACTTCCATCGGTGACGGGGCTTTCTGGGGCTGCACCAACCTGACGAGCGTAACCATGCCCGGCAGTGTGGCCGTGATCGGCGACAACGCCTTCACTGCCTGCGCCAGCCTGACCAGCGTCACCATCCCCGGCGGCGTGGCCTCGGTCGGCAGTCAGGCCTTCTATTTCTGCACCAGCCTGGCCAGCGCGTATTTCCAAGGCAACGCGCCAGCGACTTTCGGCCCCAACGGATTCGACAACACAGCCTCGGGTTTCAGCATCTACTACCCGGCGAGCGCCGGCGGTTGGACCACGCCCATCTGGAACGGCTACCCAGCCGTGCCCTACAGTTATACCGTATCGTATGATGGGTTCCTCTACTCGGTCAGCGGGGGCTTCGTGACCATCACGGGCTACACCGGTCCTGGGGGCGCGGTGACGGTTCCATCTTCGATACCGGGAGCCGGGACGGTGACCGCCATCGCGAGCGACGCGTTGTTTTCCTCCGCCAGCCTGGAAAGCGTGGCGATTCCGTACAGCGTGACCAACATTGGGGCCTTGGCCTTCGGCGACTGCGCCGCCCTGACGTCGATCAACGTGGATTCCCAAAACCCGTCCTACAG
>Ga0182030_10003809_pt1 | contig 32187 bp, 26 predicted proteins | sample 812S3MmetaG_FD_121299 | JGI IMG/M metagenome (GOLD analysis project Ga0182030, IMG submission 121299) | Permafrost microbial communities from Stordalen Mire, Sweden - 812S3M metaG (Illumina Assembly) | ecosystem: Environmental > Terrestrial > Soil > Wetlands > Permafrost | place: Sweden... | reverse complement strand
TGCCGCCGCCGCCGCCGGATTTCGTGGTGCTGGCGCCGCCGATCGCGCCGATCGGGCTGTTCATCCTGCCGCGGCCGTTCTTCGTGCCGATGCCGCTGTTCGTCCGGCCGCCGCTCTATGTCGCGCCGCCGCCGAACAACATCATCTTCAACAACATCCACAACACGACGGTGATCAACAACGTCATCAACCAGCCGCCACCGGCGCTGCCGCCGGGCAGCAACCCGGCCGCTGCAGCCGCCGCCGGTGGAGCGGGCGGAGCCGGGCCGCAGCTGCCGAGGGCGGTTCAGCAGCAGGCGACGCTGATCAGCAAGGGCCAGGCGCCGATCCCGCCAAGTGCGTCGATCAACCCCGCGGCGAGGCCGGGCACCCCCGGAACGATTCCGGCGAAGGAGACGCCGAACGCGCTGCCGCAGTCGGGCCTGCCAAGGGCCAACGCGCTGCCCGTTCCCGGCGCCAAGGGCACGCCGCCGCCTCCCGGCGTCACTCCGGGCAATGTCAATCCGAACACCAGGCTGGAGTCGACAACCCCGCAAGGTGGCAACAGGCCGCCGACCGGCGCCAATCCGGCCGCGGTTCCGCCGAAGCCGCCGGTGGCCCAGACGACCGAACCCGCGCCGGAGTCGCGTGAGCGGCGAGGGACTTCGCCCGAACCCAACAAGCCGCAGGAGCCCAGCCGGCCGGCGGAGCCGAACAGGCCCGCTGAAGCCGCCAAACCCGAGCCAAAGCCCGAAATCCGGCCGGCCAAGCCGACGCCGCCGCCGCCGCCACCCCAGGTCGAAAAGCGGGCCGCGCCGCCGGCGCCAGCCGCCAAGCCGGCGCCCCCGCCGCGTCCGCAGGCAGCGAGGCCGGCGGCCCCGCCTCCGCGCCCCGCGCCGCCACCGCCGCGGCCGGCGCCGGCAGCGCGGCCCGCTCCGCCGCCAAGGTCCGCCCCGCCGCCGCGACCGGCTCCGCCGCCACGTCCGGCGCCTCCCAAATGTAAACCCGGCCAGAAGTGCTGAGACAACCGCAATGCCTCGACTCCGATTCGATCGGAGTCGAGGCCGATGTCGGGCTGGCCAAGCCCTGAGGATTGGTTCGGTCGTGGCTGGTTACGGCGAGAGCATCCCGAAACTGATTCATTCGCTGTGGTTTCAGGGACGGGACAACGCGCCCGATCTGGTGCGTCTCAACTTCGCGCGTTGGGCGCGTTTGAATCCGGATTACCGGCTGCAAGTCCTCGAGCGGCGTGACGTCGAGGCGTTGCTCGACGGCTACGGGATTGCGATCGCCGGCCTGGGTCCTGCGGCGCTCTCGGATATCGTGCGCGCGCGGTTGCTGCTGGATCATGGCGGTATCTGGGTCGATGCTTCGCTGTTTCCGGTTGAACCGCTGGATCAATGGCTCGACCACATGCTCACGCCGAGCGGTTTTTTTGCCTTCGAGCGTCCGGGACCCGATCGGCCGATTTCAACATGGTTTCTGGTCGCGACGCCCGGCAATCCGATTTTTCACAAATGGTGGGGCGAAACGACGAGGTTCTGGTCGAAGCCGCGTCGCCTGGTCGAAGGCATTCCCGCCGATCCTGCCGGCAGCGTCTCCCCCGAAGTTGCCGCGGCGAACGAGGTGTATCCGTATTTCTGGTTTCACTACCTGTTTGCGCATCTTCTGAAGACCGACGCCGAAGTCGAGGCGCTCTGGCGCAACTGCGTCAAGTGCTCCGCTCGATCGCCGCACCAGCTGCAATTTCTGTTCGCGCGACGCGGCAAGCCTTCCGAAGCAAGGATCAGAAAGGCCGCCGCATGCGCGCCGGTGCAAAAACTGAACTGGCGGGCGTCCTATCCGCTCGACGTCCTGGACCGTTTGGCAAGCCTGCCTTTACGGCCGTCCGGCGAGCAAGGTCCTGCGGCTGAACTGATCCGCCTTGCCTTCTCGAAGCTATGGAAGCGTGGCGATGGCCGCGGCCGATAATGGCTGACAATGCGGCATCCCCGCGCTGTCGACTTGTCCCGTCATCGTCACAAGCCCGCCGTCAAGCGTCCTCGGGCGTGAGCGTTGCGGAGTGCGATGGGTACCGTAGAATGCCGTTATGCTCAGGCCACCGGATCGCCGATGCGCACCGATATCGAGATCGATGATACGCTGATGGCGGAGGCGCGCAGGGCGTCCGGATATGCCACCAGGAAAGAGACGGTCGAACAGGCGCTGCGCTTGATGATCAGGTTGCGGCGGCAGCAGGACGCCGGCATGGCTTTCGGCAAATACCGCTGGCGCGGTAACCGCGGCGGAAGCCGCACCGGGCGAACGGCAGGGTGATTGTCGTCGATAGCAGCGTTTCGATCGACTTCCTCAATGGCCGGAGTGCGCCCCATGTCCGGCGGCTGAGCGCAGTCCTGGGCACCGGGGAGGCCATCGTGGGCGATCTGATGCTTTGCGGGGTGCTGCAAGCCTGGACGGCGAGCGGGCGGCCCGCAATTTCCGTAGCTTGCGGCGGCGCGGCGTTACCATCCGCAAAACCATCGATCTGCTGGTCGGAACCTGGTGCATCCAGCATCGCCGGCTGCTGCTCCATAACGATAGCGACTTCCGACCGATGGCACGGTATCTGGGGCTGATCGAGGCGCCGTTGACGGTGGGAAAGGGGCCACCACGGGCATGGCAGGGGTCGTCCTGCGCCCGCCGGCCAAATCGGCCGGATTTCCTTGCTTCTGCCGAAAATCCCGCTATATACCGCGCCATCTCACACGGAAACATGGCTCAAAAAGCCGTCCGGTGGCAACCGGGCCGCAAGGCTCGTTTGCTCACACGTTTCCGGAGGAACCAACCGGAGAATTAGACTATGGCGCTACCCGATTTTTCCATGCGTCAGCTGCTTGAAGCTGGCGTTCACTTTGGCCACCAATCGCACCGCTGGAATCCGAAAATGGCGGATTACATTTTCGGTGCCCGCAACAACATCCACATCATCGACCTCGCCCAGACCGTGCCGCTGTTGCACCGCGCGCTCCAGGCGGTCAGCGATACCGTCGCCAAGGGCGGCCGTATCCTGTTCGTCGGCACCAAGCGGCAGGCGCAGGACGGCGTCGCCGAGGCGGCCAAGCGCTCGGCGCAATATTTCGTCAATTCGCGCTGGCTCGGCGGCACGCTAACCAACTGGAAGACGATTTCCGGTTCGATCAAGCGGCTGCGGCACCTCGATGAAGTGCTCAGTTCCGGCGATGCCAATGCCTACACCAAGAAAGAGCGGCTGACGCTGCAGCGCGAGCGCGACAAGCTCGATCGTTCGCTGGGCGGCATCAAGGAAATGGGCGGTTTGCCCGATCTGATCTTCGTGATCGACACCAACAAGGAAGACATCGCGATCCAGGAAGCGCAGCGGCTGAACATTCCGGTCGCCGCGATCGTCGATACCAATTCCGATCCCAAGGGCATCACCTATGTGGTGCCGGGCAATGACGACGCCGGCCGCGCCATCACGCTGTATTGCGACCTGGTGGCGCGCGCGGTGATCGACGGTATTTCGCGCGCCCAGGGCGAATCCGGGGTCGACATCGGGGCATCCGCCCACCCGGTCCGCGAGGAAATTCCGACCGCGCCGCAGCCTGCGGGCTTCCAGGGCCTGGCCGGGCCGCGCGGTGCCGCCGACGATCTCAAGAAGCTCACCGGCGTGTCCGGCGCGATCGAGAAGAAGTTCAACGATCTCGGCATCTTCCATTACTGGCAGCTGGCCGAGCTCGATCACGACACCGCGCACAAGATCGGTGAAGAGGTCGGACTTCCGAGCCGGGCCGATGGCTGGGTGGCCCAGGCCAAGGCGATGACCGCGGAAGCCGAATAACGCGACGCGCTGGCCGGAGCATTCCGGCCACTCATTTCCGACTAATTGCTGGTGGCGGACGGCGGCGAGGCGGCAAAGCCGCGCCGCCGAAGCCCTGACAGGCAAAGGATTGCAACAATGGCAACGATCACAGCAGCGATGGTCAAGGAGCTGCGCGAGACCACCGGCGTCGGCATGATGGATTGCAAGCAGGCGCTTGCCGAGAACGACGGCGAGATGCAGGCCGCGATCGATTGGCTGCGCAAGAAGGGCCTGTCGAAGGCCGCCAAGAAGGCCGGCCGCATCGCGGCGGAGGGACTGATCGGCGCGGTCACGGCGGGCACCAAGGGCGTGGTCGTCGAGGTCAATTCCGAGACCGACTTCGTCGCCCGCAACGAACAGTTCCAGGGCCTGGTCAAGATGATCGCGCAGGTGGCGCTCGATGTCGGCGCCGATCTCGACAAGATCAAGGCCGCCAAGGTCGGCGCCGTCACGGTCGAGACCGCGATTGCCGACGCCATCGCCACCATCGGCGAAAACATGACGCTGCGCCGCGCCGCCTCGCTGCAGGTCGGCAACGGCGTGGTTTCGAGCTACGTGCATAACGCCGTGATCGACGGCGCCGGCAAGATGGGCGTGATCGTGGCGCTGGAATCGGCCGGCAAGACCGACGAACTGGCGGCCCTCGGCAAGCAGCTCGCGATGCATGTCGCAGCCACCAATCCGCAGGCGCTGGATCCGGCCGGGCTGGATCCCGCCGTCGTCAAGCGCGAAAAGGACGTGCTGGCCGACAAATACCGCCAGCAAGGCAAGGCGGAGAACGTCATCGAAAAGATCGTCGAGTCCGGCCTGAAAACCTTCTACAAGGAAGTCTGCCTGCTGGAACAGGCCTCGGTGCATGCCGATCACGGCGGTAAATCGGTCGCCCAGGTGCTGAAAGAAGCTGAGGGCAGGATCGGCGCCGCTGTGAAGATCGCCGGATTTGTGCGCTATGCTCTGGGCGAGGGAATCGACCGGCAGGAATCCGATTTCGCGGCCGAAGTCGCTGCCGCCAGCGGGCAGAAGAAGCCGCCGGGCGCGCCGGAGACGGTCGCCTAAGCCGGGTGTTGCCGCCCCTGGAAGGAAAGCGACCGCATCATGGCTGAGCCGATCTATCGTCGGGTGGTGATCAAGCTTTCGGGCGAGTACCTTGCCGGCGCGCAACCGTTCGGCATCGATCAACCCACCGTCGACCGGATCGCGGGCGAGCTGATCGCGGCCCGTGAGCTCGGCGGCGAGATCGCCGTCGTGGTCGGGGGCGGAAATATCGTCCGCGGCGTGGACGTGTCGTCGCGCGGCGTCTCGCGCCCGACCGGCGATACCATGGGCATGCTCGCCACGGTCATGAACTGCCTTGCGCTCGAGGCGGCGCTGGAGCGGCGGGGGGCGTCGGCGCGGACGCTGTCGGCCTTCGTGATGCCTCAGATCTGCGAGCTTTTCACCCGAGGTGCAACGCACAAATATCTCGCCGAGGGCCGCATCGTGCTGCTCGGCGGCGGAACCGGCAACCCGTTCTTCACCACCGATACCACGGCGGTGTTGCGGGCCGCCGAAATCGGCGCCGATGCCGTGCTCAAGGCCACCAATGTCGATGGCGTCTACAGCGCCGATCCCAAAAAGGACCCTACCGCCAAGCGGTTCGACCGATTGACCCACTTGCAGGCGGTCGAAGGCGGCTACAAGGTCATGGATGCGACGGCTTTCGCGCTTGCCCGCGAGACGTCGCTGCCTATCATCGTGTTCTCGATCGCCGAACCCGGTTCGATCGGTGCGGTCCTGCGCGGCAGCGGTCACGGTACCATCGTCGCCGGCTGACGGCGTGTGCGGGTTCGCGGCCTCGACGATCAGTCTTCAGGAGGAGAGCGTTATGCCTACGGGTAGTTTCGACATCAACGAATTGAAGCGTCGCATGCAGGGCGCCACCCAATCTCTCAAGCACGAACTCGGCGGTTTGCGCACCGGCCGGGCGGCGGCATCCATGCTGGAGCCAGTGCAGGTCGAAGCCTACGGCACCCATATGCCGCTCAATCAACTCGCCACCGTCAGCGTGCCGGAGCCGCGCCTGCTCTCGGTGCAGGTATGGGACAAGTCGATGGTCAAGGCGGTGGAGAAGGCGATCGTCGATTCCAATCTCGGTCTCAGCCCCGCCACCGAGGGACAGGTGCTCCGCCTGAGAATCCCCGAGCTCAACGAAGAGCGACGCAAGGAACTGGTGAAGGTCGCGCATAAATACGCCGAGGCGGCCAAGGTCGCGGTGCGGCATGTCCGGCGCGACGGTCTCGATACCATCAAGAAGCTCGAGAAAAACCACGAAATCTCCGAGGACGATCAGGAACGGCTGGCCGCGGACGTGCAGAAAGCTACCGACGGGACGATTTCGGAGATCGATCAGTTGCTTGCGGCCAAGGAAAAGGAAATTCTCACCGTCTAGTGTTCGCGATCCCAGGTTTGCCCCTGCCTGCAGCATCCGCCGCTGCGAACGGGCCCGGAGGCAGAGGGCCAACCGACGAGTGCGGTGCGGTACTGGTTGCGGGTCCCTGAAGGATTTTCAGCGAAAATGCAAGAAGCCCGCGAACCACCGCGTTAGCGCAGTCTAGGATTGACCGATGTCGAACGCCGCCGCTCCCGCAACCCAAGCACCGGATCGAACCGATGCTCCCTTGCATGTGGCCGTCATCATGGATGGCAACGGACGCTGGGCGGCGGCCCGCGGCTTGCCGCGCGCCGAGGGCCATCGCCGCGGCGTCGAGGCGTTGCGCCGCGTCGTTCGCGCCGCCAGCGAGCTCGGCATTCTCTACCTGACGATCTTTTCCTTCAGCTCGGAGAACTGGTCGCGTCCGGCGACCGAAATCGGCGACCTGTTCGGCCTGCTTCGACGATTCATCCGCAACGATCTGGCAACCTTGCATCGCGACGGCGTCCGGGTGCGCGTGATCGGCGAGCGCGCCGGGCTCGAACCCGATATCTGCGCGCTGCTGAACGAAGCCGAAGAACTCACCAAGGGCAATACCAGGCTCAATCTCGTGGTCGCCTTCAACTACGGATCGCGGCAGGAAATCGCTCATGCGGCGCAGCGGCTGGCGCGCGAGGTCGCGGAAGGAAAGCGTGAGCCATCATCGATCGACGCCGATGCGCTCGGTCGATACCTCGATGCTCCGGATATTCCCGATCCCGACCTGATCATTCGCACCAGCGGAGAGCAGCGGCTGTCGAATTTCCTGATGTGGCAGGCGGCCTACAGCGAACTGGTGTTCGTGCCGATCCACTGGCCGGATTTCGACAAGGCTGCGCTTGAAGGAGCCATCGCCGAATACGCCAGACGGGAGCGCCGTTTCGGTGGTCTGGCCGCGAAAACCGCATCGTGACCGAAGGCGAAGCCGCGCCGGCGGCGGTTACAGAGCAGGGCGCGCGCAATCTTCTGCTCCGCGTCATGGCAGCCTTGGTGCTGGCGCCGCTCGCCATCGCGATCGCCTATGCCGGCGGCTGGCTGTGGAGCGGCCTGGTGATGCTGGCTGCGATCGGTCTCTATGTCGAATGGTTGATGATCGTGGGCACGACCCGGCCGATGCGCGGAGGCGCCGCAGGCGTTGTCGCGCTGGCGGCTGCCGGATTTTGTCTGGGCTCCGGAAGGGGCACCGCTGCGCTGCTGGTGTTGGCCGCAGGCTTTGCCGGCGTTGCGTCGACCTCGGCGGAGCGGCGTGGCTGGACTGCGGCCGGATTTTGCTATGCCGCGGCGGCGGAGATGGCGTCCATGCTGCTGCGGCTCGATCAGGTCTGGGGATTTGTCGCGTTGATCATGGTCCTCCTCGTGGTGTGGGGCACCGATATCGGCGGTTATTTTGCCGGCCGCAGCGTTGGCGGACCGAAACTCTGGCCGCGCGTCAGTCCCAAGAAGACCTGGGCCGGCGCGATCGGCGGCTTTGCGGCGAGCCTGGTGATTTCGGCCGGATTCGCCGCATTCGGAATTGGCGGGATCGGCCCGTTGCTGCTGCTGGGGGCGGCGCTCTCGATCGCCGCGCAGCTCGGCGATCTGTTTGAATCCGCGGTAAAACGCCGTTTCGGCGTCAAGGATTCCAGCCATCTCATTCCCGGCCATGGCGGATTGCTCGACCGTCTCGACGGATTCGTCGCCGCGGTGGTCCTGGCGGCTATTTTCGGGCTTTTGCGGGGTGGCGTGGATGGCGTCGGCCGCGGTCTTATGGTTTGGTGAAACGATGAGCGCAGTCCCCTTGCGTAACAGCAAAGCCGCGGCATCCGCCGTACGAGCCGTCACCGTGCTGGGTGCCACCGGTTCGATCGGCGACAGCACCATGGATCTGCTGAGAGCAGCGCCCGATTGCTATCGAATCGAGGCTCTGACCGCCAACACCAATGTCGCTGCCTTGGCCAAGCTGGCGATCGAATTCGACGCCCGCTTTGCGGCCATCGCCGATCCCACCCTGCTGGAAGACCTCAGGGACGCGCTGGCCGGGACGGGCACCGAATGCGGGGCAGGCGACAGCGCCGTCGTCGAAGCCGCCGCGCGTCCGGCGGATTGGGTGATGGCCGCGGTCAGCGGCGCCGCCGGATTGAAGCCGGCGCTCGCCGCGGTGGATCGGGGTGCCACGGTTGCGCTGGCCAACAAGGAATGCCTGGTCTGCGCTGGCGATTTCTTCATGGAGCGCGCCGCAAAAGCCGGGGCCTGCATCCTGCCAGCAGATTCCGAGCATAATGCGCTGTTTCAGGCGCTCGGCTCCGGCAACCGGGACGAACTGGTTCGCGTCATCATCACCGCATCAGGCGGTCCGTTCAGGACCTGGGCCAGCGCCGATATCGAGCAGGCGACGCTGGCGCAGGCGCTGAAACATCCGAACTGGAGCATGGGACAGAAGATCACCATCGATTCGGCGTCGATGATGAACAAGGGGCTCGAAGTGATCGAGGCCTCCTACCTGTTTGCGCTGAAGCCGGATGAGATCGACGTTCTGGTGCACCCGCAGTCGATCATCCATGGCATGGTCGAATTTTCCGATCGCTCGGTGGTTGCGCAGTTGGGGGCGCCCGATATGCGCACGCCGATCGCGCACTGCCTCGGATGGCCGGATCGTATCGTCGGCCCGGCAGCCAAGCTCGATCTTGCCAAGATCGGACAGCTGACGTTCGAAGCGCCGGATTTCGATCGCTTCCCGGCATTGCGGCTTGCTTACGATGCGCTGCGCACCGGCCGTGGCGCGACCACGGTTTACAACGCCGCCAACGAAGTGGCGGTGGCGGCCTTCATCGCCGGCAAGATCAGGTTTGGCGCGATCGCCCGGCTGGTCGAAGCAACCATGGAGGCCTGGATCCGCTCCGGCAACATGGCGCCGCTGACGTCCGCGGACGATGCCATCGCCGTTGACCATAATGCGCGAAATAAAGCTGCCACCCTCTTGCCTCAAATTGCCGCAAAGGCATCCTAGAGGGTTGGGGACAGGGCCATCGGCTCTGCTGAAGGGGAATCGGATGGCCGAGTTTTTTCTGCATAGTTTCAATACGTTAAGCCATGGCTTTATCGGTTACATCATCCCGTTTCTGTTCGTCCTCACCATTGTCGTTTTCTTCCATGAGCTCGGTCACTTCCTGGTTGCCCGCTGGGCCGGCGTGAAGGTGTTAACGTTCTCGCTCGGCTTTGGTCCGGAACTCGCCGGCTTCAACGACCGTCACGGCACAAGATGGAAGATTTCGGCGATTCCGCTCGGCGGCTACGTCAAGTTCTTCGGCGACGACAGCGAGGCCTCGACGCCGTCTTCCGAAGCGCTCGCCAGCATGACCGAGGAAGAGCGCGCAGGCAGTTTTCATCACAAGCAAGTCGGGCCGCGTGCGGCGATCGTGGCCGCCGGTCCGGTTGCCAATTTCATTCTGGCGATCGTGATCTTTACCGGCCTGTTCACGTTTTTCGGCAAGCCGAGCACTTCGGCCCGCGTCGACAAGGTGGAAGCCAACAGTGCGGCCGCGGCGGCCGGCTTCGAAGTCGGTGACGTGGTAACGGCGATCGACGGCAGCGCGATCGGAAGCTTCTCCGATATGCAGCGGATCGTCGGCGTGCACGCCGGCGAACCGCTGGTCTTCACCATCAAGCGCGGCGACTCCACGCTGCAATTGCACGGCACGCCGGAGCTCAAGGAAGTGAAGGACCCGTTCGGCAATGCGCACCGGCTTGGCGTGCTCGGAATCACCCGCGCGACCTCGCCCGGCGATGTCACCACCGAACGCGTCGACCCTGCGACCGCGTTGTGGCTCGGCGTCAAGGAAACCTGGTTCGTGGTCGATCGGACCCTTGCGTATATCGGCGGGGTTTTCACCGGACGTGAAGCGGCCGACCAGGTCGGCGGCCCGCTGCGGATTGCCCAGATTTCGGGTCAGGTCGCGACCATCGGTCTTGCCGCGCTGGTGCATCTCGCCGCGGTGCTGTCGATATCGATCGGGCTGCTGAACCTGTTTCCCGTTCCGCTGCTCGATGGGGGGCATCTTTTGTTCTATGCGGTCGAGGCCGTGCGCGGCCGCCCGTTGTCGGAGCGGGCGCAGGAAATGGGCTTCCGTATCGGGTTGGGGCTGGTGCTCATGTTGATGGTGTTTGCCACCTACAACGACATCCTGCATCTGGCCGCATCATGACGCCTTATTTGAATGCCGTGGCCGATGAGCAACGTCTTGGAATGAAAATGAAATTGCACCGCAATACGGCGTTTGCCACCCCGGTAAAATTGGCTACAAGCGGGGCGACAAATGGGATTCTGCCGGCTCGTAGGGGTGCGATCCGGCATCGGAATGACAAGGGCGCGTTGCGCATGAATGTTGGAATGCGAGTCCGGGGAGGCTTGTTCGCCGCCCTGATTATGTTCGCGATGCCGCTTGCCTCGCTGGCGGCTGCGTTTGTGTCGTCGCCCGTCGCCGCCCAGACCGTTGCTTCGATCGTCGTCGAAGGCAACCGGCGCGTCGAATCCGAGACTATCCGCTCGTATTTCAAGCCGGGACCCGAAGGGCGTCTCGACCAGGGCCATATCGATGATGGCCTGAAGGCGTTGATCGAGACCGGCCTGTTTCAGGACGTGAAGATCAACCAGGCCGGCGGTCATGTGGTGGTGACCGTGATCGAAAACCCGGTGATCGGGCGCGTTGCCTTCGAGGGCAACAAGAAGATCAAGGACGAGCAGCTTTCGGGCGAAATACAATCCAAGCCGCGCGGCACGCTGTCGCGTCCGATGGTTCAGTCCGACGCGCAGCGAATCGTCGAAATCTATCGCCACTCCGGCCGCTATGACGTCCGTGTCGATCCAGAAATCATCGAGCAGCCGAACAACCGCGTCGATCTGGTGTTCACGATTACCGAGGGCGAAAAAACTGGCGTCAAGTCGGTCGAATTCATCGGCAACAACACCTATTCGTCGTATCGGCTCAAGGATGTCATCAAGACGCACGAATCGAATCTGCTGAGTTTCCTCGGCGGTGGTGACCTGTACGACCCGGACCGGGTCGAAGCCGATCGCGATCTGATTCGTCGCTATTATCTGAAGCACGGCTTTGCCGACGTCCAGGTGGTGGCCGCGCTGACCGAATACGATCCGGATAAGAAGGGCTTCCTGGTGACCTTCAAGATCGAGGAGGGCCAGCAGTATCGGGTCGCGGCGGTAAATTTCCAGTCCAGCATTGCCACGCTCGACGGCAATTCACTCAGCGGCTTTTCCCGGGTTTCGGTCGGCTCGCTCTACAATGCCGAAGCGCTCGAGAAGTCCGTCGAGGAGATGCAGATCGAGGCCTCGCGTCGGGGCTATGCCTTCGCGATCGTGCACCCGCGCGGTGACCGCAATTTCGAGTCGCATACCGTTACTATCACCTTCGCCATCGACGAAGGCCCGCGGACCTACATCGAACGCATCAACATCCGCGGCAATACCCGCACCCGCGATTTTGTGATCCGCCGCGAATTCGATATCTCCGAGGGCGACGCCTATAACCGCGCGCTGGTCGATCGCGCCGAGCGTCGCCTCAAGAACCTTGATTTCTTCAAGACGGTGAAGATCACCACCGAGCCGGGATCCTCGAGCGATCGCGTGATTCTCGTTGTCGAGCTTGAAGAGAAATCCACCGGCGACTTTTCGGTGTCGGGCGGTTACTCGACGACCGATGGGCCGCTTGCCGAGGTCAGCGTTTCCGAACGTAACTTCATGGGCCGCGGTTTGTTCGCGAAGGCATCCGTGACCTATGGCGAGTATGCGCGCGGTGCCTCGCTTTCGTTCGTCGAGCCCTATCTGCTGGATTACCGGGTGGCCCTCGGCCTCGATATTTTCTATCGCGAGCAGCTTCCGAATTCCTTCATTTCGTACGGCACCCAGACCCTCGGATTCTCTCCGCGGCTTGGCTTCCAGCTTCGCGAGGACCTGTCCTTGCAGCTTCGCTATTCGCTCTATCAGCAGTCGATCACGCTGCCCTCCACGATGGACGATTGTAACAATATTCTGGGGCCGTTGTTTCTGCCTACGCCGGCCTATATCAATCAGGTCCTCGGCGGCATTGATCCCACCGGGCATACCCAGTCCGGTCTTCTTCCGGGCTGTCTGAGTACCGGCCAATCTTCACTGCCGGTTCGCGAAGAGTTGGCAAACGGTCCGGAATGGACCTCGGCGCTGGGCTATTCGCTGGACTACAATACCCTCGACAACAACAAGAACCCGACCGACGGTCTGCTGATCGACTTCAAGCAGGACTTCGCCGGTGTGGGTGGCGACGTCTCCTATCTGAAGTCCGCAATCGACGGCAAATACTATGCTCCGCTGGTCGGCGACGTCGTCGGCCTGATCCACCTTCAGACCGGCATGCTCAACCAGGTCGGCAACACCCAGCTTCGAATGCTTGACCAGTTCCAGATGGGGCCGAATCTGGTCCGCGGTTTTGCGCCCAACGGCATCGGTCCGCGCGATCTGACCTTCTATTCCTTTACCGGATCGGGCGACGCGCTGGGCGGCACCAAATATTGGGGTGCTTCGGCCGAGATGCAGATGCCGTTCTGGTTCCTGCCCAAGGAGGTCGGTCTCAAGGGAGCGGTTTACGCCGACGCCGGTTCGCTGTGGGATTATCAGGGGCCGACGACCTATGCCGCGACCGGCGAAATCAACGGTCTGGTCAATGGTCATCCTTGCGCGTGCGGAATGGTATACGACGATACCAACCTGGTACGGACCTCGGTCGGCGTGGGCCTGATCTGGGCGTCTCCGTTCGGGCCGCTGCGCTTCGATTATGCGATCCCGATCACCAAGGGTAAGTACGACGTCGTGCAGCAGTTCAAGTTCGGCGGCGGGACCACATTCTGAATTTGAACTCGGGCCGGACCGAGACGGGTGGAATGGCGCAGCCGATATTCTTCGAGCAACCACCTTCGTCGACGCTGGCCGATATTGCCGCGTTGACGACGGCGTGTCTGGTCGATCCGTCGCGGGGCAGCCGGCAGATCAGCGGACTGGCTTCGCTCGATGAAGCCGGCCCCAAGCATCTGACGTTCTTCGACAACCTGAAATATGCCGATCAGCTCGCCTTGACGATGGCGGGGGCGTGTCTGGTCAGCGAGCGTTTCGAGGCCAAAGTCCCCGCCCATGTTGCCGTCTTGCGCGCGGTGCATCCGTTCCGTGAATTCGTCAAGATCGCCCGCGAGCTTTACAGCGACGCGCTTCGCCCGCAATCATGGTTCGGCAATGCCGGAATCGCACCGTCCGCCATCATCGATCCGACCGCGCATCTGGAAGATGGCGTGATTGTCGATCCGCTGGCGGTGATCGGTCCAGACGTCGAGATCGGCGCCGGGACGGTGATCGGGGCGGGCGCCGTGATCGGCGCCAATGTCCGGATCGGCAGAGACTGCAACATCGGCGCGCGGTGCGCCATTCAGTTTGCACTGCTCGGCAACGACGTCCTGATCCATCCGGGCTGCAGCATCGGGCAGGACGGCTATGGCTTCATCTTCTTCGGACCGGACGGCCATTTGAAAGTCCCGCAAACCGGCCGTGTCCTGATCCAGAATCACGTGGAGATCGGCGCCGGCACGACCATCGATCGCGGCAGCCTGCGCGATACGGTGATCGGCGAGGGCACGAAAATCGACAATCAGGTCCAGATCGGTCACAATGTGATCATCGGCAGGCATTGTCTGCTTGCCGCTCAGATCGGACTCGCCGGCAGCCTGACGATTGGCGACAATGTGGCGCTCGGGGCCAAGGTGGGTATCAACAACCATCTTCGCATCGGCGATGGGGCCCAGGTCACGGCGATGAGCGGCGTCAAGGATGACATCCCGGCCAACGGGCGCTGGGGCGGTTTCTTTGCCAAGCCGACCAAGCAGTGGTTCCGCGAGATCGTTGCGGTGCAGCGCCTGGCGCGCGAGGGCACAACCGATCCGAAGGGCGAGGGGCGCGATTGATGGAGGAATCACCGATCACCATTGAGCTCGTGGACATTGCCACGATCCTCAGGACGCTGCCGCATCGCTATCCCATGTTGCTGATCGACCGGGTCGTCAACATTCGCCGCGATTATCGCGGCATCGGCGTCAAGAACGTCACCATCAACGAGCCGGCCTTTCTCGGTCATTTTCCCGAGCGGCCGGTTTATCCGGGGGTGCTGATGATCGAAGGGATGGCGCAGACCGCGGGGGTGATCGGCATCATGTCGGTCGAAGGCACCCAGAAGCCGCGTGCGGTCTATTTTCTCACCATCGACAAATGCAAGTTCCGCAAACCGGTGATGCCCGGCGATACCGTGGAATACCACATGCGCAGCATCGGCAGGCGCAAGGCGATGTGGTGGTTTCACGGCGACGCCATCGTGAACGGCATCACCGTCGCCGAGGCCGATGTCGGCGCGATGCTGACCGACTGACGCGGAGCGACCGGCGCGGGCCGTTGAGGCCCGCAACGTTTGCCCAAGACGGCGTCGCCATCTCCGACCGTCCGGCGGCCCGCGGCGACGGGTTTGTTCTTGCCAGCGGCCCGCACCTGATCGATATCCGGCCGATATCGACACCGCCTCGACTGTTCGCGCATGCCAATGATCCGGACCACGAGAGCTGCGTCCTCGCGGATGGCCCGGAGCCGAATTCGGAGCCAACCCCCCTGCAACAGAGGGTAACCAGACGTCACTGGACAGGTTCGTCATGTCGCGCTAACCAACTGAAAACCTGACATATTCACAGCAATTAGCGGCGGATACGGACATTTCGATGGGCACGATCGACCCCACTGCGCGGATCGAAGACGGCGCTGTGATCGGTGCGGGCACCTCGATCGGGCCTTACTGTGTCATCGGGCCTCATGTCGTGATCGGCGCGGACTGCAAGCTGGTCGCGCATGTGCACGTCACCGCGCAGACCACCATCGGCGACGGCTGCACGATCTATCCGTTCGTTTCGCTCGGCACGCCGCCGCAATCCCTCAGCCATCGCGGCGAACTGACCAGGCTTCAGATCGGTGAGGGCTGCACCATTCGGGAGCAGGTGACCATGAATGCCGGGACGGTGGCCGGCGGCGGCGTCACCCGCGTCGGGGATCGCGGCTATTTCATGAATTGCAGCCATGTCGGTCACGACTGTGTGGTCGGCAACGACGTGATTTTTGCGACCTCGGCGACCTTGGGCGGTCACTGCGAGATCGGCGATTTTGTTTTCATCGGCGGGCTGTCGGCGGTGCATCAGTTCACGCGGATCGGCGCCCAGGTCATGGTTGGCGGCGTTTGCGGTGTTCGCAGCGACGTGATTCCGTTCGGGCTCGTTAACGGTCAGTATGCCAGCCTCGAGGGGCTCAACATCATCGGCATGAGGCGCCGCAAATTCACCCGCGAGCGGCTCGCTTTGGTCCGGTCGTTCTATCAAAAGCTGTTTCACGGGCCGGGCATTTTTGCCGAAAGGCTGAAGCGGGTGCAGTCTCTGGCGGCCGAAGATCCTGCCATCCAGCAGATCCTGGCCTTCATCGGCGACGGCAAGCATCGCGCGCTGTGCCTCCCGGTTGGCGACCGCGACCGGCATTGACGACGGGATCGCCGGAGCCATGACCCATCAGGCTTTGGAGATTTCATCACCGGTCGGCTTGATCGCCGCAGGCGGCGTCATGCCGTTCGCCGTCGCGGACTCCCTGATTGCCCGCGGCATCAAGCCGGTTCTGTTTGCACTGCGTGGCTCCTGCGATCCGGTGCGGGTGGAGCGCTTTCGCCATCACTGGATTTCAATCGGCCAGCTCGGCAGGGCCCGGAAACTGTTTCGCGCCGAGCACTGCCGCGATCTGGTTTTCATCGGCACCCTGGTGCGGCCGGCGCTGTCCGAAATACGCCTCGACTGGGCAACGCTGCGCATCATCCCGCGGGTGTTGGCGGCGTTCCGGGGCGGCGACGATCATCTGCTTTCCGGAGTTGGCCGCATTTTCGAACAAGAGGGATTCCGGATGGTGGGAATCAAGGATGTCGCCCCGGATCTTCTGATGCCGGCAGGATGCATGACCCGGGCCTCGCCTGACCAGAATGCCGCTGCCGATATCGCCAGGGGCCGCGAGGTGCTGCATGCGCTCAGTCCATTCGACATCGGCCAGGCGACAATCGTGATCGACGGTCACGTGGTCGGCGTCGAAGACATCGAAGGCACCGACGGGCTGCTGGCGCGGGTGGCGCGGCTGCGCGCCGAAGGCCGTATTCGCGCCAAGACCGCGCGCGGCGTGCTGGTGAAGGCGCCGAAGAGCGGACAGGACCTGCGTTTCGATCTGCCGACCATGGGACCGCGAACCGTCGAGGGCGCGACCGCGGCGAAGCTGGCCGGGATCGCGATCGTCGCCGGCAACACCATTGTCGTCGAACCTCAGATCGTGATCGAGGCAGCCGACGCCGCCGGTGTTTTCGTGATCGGCCTGCCGGCGTGATGCAGCCGCGCACAACCGCCAACGTGGCGCGAAGGGTCTTTCTGATCGCGACCGAGGAATCCGGCGACCGGCTCGCCGCCAACCTGATGAAGGTCTTGCGGCAGCGTCTCGGCGGCGCGGTGCGGTTCGAAGGCGTCGGCGGCCAGGCGATGGCGCGCGAAGGCCTGGTGTCGCTGTTTCCGATCGAAAAACTGTCGATTATCGGCCTCGCGGCGGTCGTCAAGCAGTTGCCGATGATCTTGGGCCTGATCCGGGAGACCGCCGCGGCGGTGACGCAGGCATCGCCCGACGCGCTGGTGATCATCGACAGTCCCGATTTTACCCATCGGGTGGCGAGGCGGGTTCGGGCCCGCGATCCCACGATCCCGATCATCGACTACGTATCGCCCTCGGTCTGGGCGTGGCGGCCGGGCCGGGCGCGCGCGATGTGCGGCTATGTCGATCACGTGCTGGCCCTGCTGCCGTTCGAGCCGGAGGCGTATCGCAGGCTTCACGGTCCCCCCTGCAGTTATGTCGGCCATCCGCTGATCGAGCAGATCGGCGTGCTGCGGCCCGCCTTCGACGAGCAGAAGCGCCGCGACCGGCAACCGCCGGTCCTCTTGGTGCTGCCGGGAAGCCGCCGCAGCGAGATCCGCCATCACATGGCGATCTTCGGCGAAACGCTGGGCCTGTTGGACCTGCCGTTCGAGCCGATCCTTCCGACCATGCCGCATCTGCTGGACGCGGTCCGCGAGGGCGTCAGGAACTGGCCGGTCGAGCCGCGCATCATCGTCGGCGAAAAGGAAAAGCGGGCGGCGTTCCGCATCGCGCATGCGGCTTTCGTCAAATCCGGGACTGTGACGCTCGAACTCGCGCTCGCCGGGGTGCCGATGGTTGCCGCCTACAAGGCCGGCGCCGTCGAGGCGTGGATCGTGCGGCGCGCGATCCGCACCAGCTCGGTGATTCTGGCAAATCTGGTGATCGGCGAAAATGTCGTGCCGGAATTCATCCAGCAGGACTGCAGGCCGGCGCAACTGGCGCCGGCCTTGCGTGAAATCATCGGCGAGACGCCGTCGCGGCGGCGGCAGCTGGAAGCCTTTGCACGGATGGACGCGATCATGTCGACCGGCAACCAGCCGCCGAGCGTGCGCGCGGCCGACATCGTGCTGGCGACACTGCGCAAATCCCGCGGATCGAATTAGGCGCCGTGCCCCCACCCCGGCGGATGCGGGCGACCCCGCATCCGTGCTGCGAAGCCCAAAATTACTTGCGCTTGTCGATAGCGACGTAATCGCGGCGCGCGACGCCGGTATAGAGCTGACGCGGACGGCCGATCTTCTGCTGCGGGTCCTCGATCATCTCGCTCCATTGGCTGATCCAGCCGACGGTGCGGGCAACCGCAAACAGCACGGTAAACATCGAGGTGGGGAAGCCCATCGCCTTCAGCGTGATGCCCGAATAGAAGTCGACATTCGGGTAGAGCTTGCGGTCGATGAAATAGCTGTCGCTGAGCGCGATCCTTTCCAGTTCCAGCGCGACCTTCAGCATCGGATCGTCGCCGTGGCCGGTTTCCGCCAGCACCGCGTGACACATCTTCTGCATGATCTTGGCGCGCGGATCGTAGTTCTTGTAGACGCGATGTCCAAAACCCATCAGGCGAACGTCGCTGTTCTTGTCCTTCACCCGTTTGATGAAGTCGGGAATTTTGTCGACCGTGCCGATATCGGCGAGCATCGCCAGCGCTGCTTCGTTGGCGCCGCCATGGGCGGGTCCCCACAGGCAGGCAATGCCCGCGGCGATGCAGGCGAACGGGTTGGCGCCGGAGGAACCGGCGATCCGCACCGTCGAGGTGGAGGCGTTTTGCTCGTGGTCGGCGTGCAGAATGAAGATCTTGTCGAGCGCGTCCGCCAGCACCGGATTGATCTTGTAGTCTTCGCAAGGCACCGCGAAGCACATGTTGAGGAAATTCGAGGCAAAGCTGAGCGAGTTCTTCGGATAAACGAAGGGCTGGCCGATGGTATATTTGAATGCCATCGCCGCCAGGGTCGGAATCTTGGCGATCATCCGCATCGACGCGATCATGCGCTGGGTCGGGTCGTTGATGTCGGTGGAATCGTGGTAGAAGGCGGCCAGCGCCCCGACCGAGGCCACCATCACCGCCATCGGATGGGCGTCGCGGCGGAAGCCTTGGAAGAACCGCGCCATCTGCTCGTGAACCATGGTGTGGTGGATCACGCGCTGGTCGAAATCCTGTTTCTGCGACTTGGTCGGCAGATCGCCATACAGCAGCAGGTAGCAGGTTTCGAGGAAGTCGCCGTGTTCGGCCAGCTGCTCGATCGGGTATCCGCGGTATTCCAGGATGCCGGCGTCGCCGTCGATATAGGTGATCTTGGACTGGCAGCTGCCGGTGGAGGTGAAGCCGGGATCATAGGTAAACATTCCGGACTGGGCGTAGAGCTTGGCGATGTCGATCACGTCAGGCCCGACGGTGCCGCTCAGAATCGGGAAATCGTAGGTCTTGTTGCCGACCGTCAGCGTTGCAGTTTTGGTGTTGGATGTTGCGTCCATCGCGAGGTCCCCGATGAGATCGTTGTGAAAGCCGGCGGCCCTGTTGCGCCATAACGATCGAAATGGCGAGGGGGCCGGATTTTCTAGATGCGCTGGTTAAATGGGTATCTTATTGCTGTTTGCACTGCAAGATGGCCGGGTTGACGGCGTCATCTAAGGCGCTACGAGGGGGCCTGATCGCCGAGCCGGGCCAGGCATTCCTGCCGTCCCAGCACCGCCAGGACATCGAAGATTCCCGGCGACGTGGCACGCCCGGTCAGCGCTACCCGGAGCGGCTGGGCCACCGCGCCCAGCTTGAGATTGTTGGCTTCGGCGAACGCCCGCATCGCCGATTCCGTGGTTTCCGGGGTCCACGGCGTGACCGCCTCGAGGGCGGTGCGAAGCCGGCCGATCAATTCGCGGTTTTCCGGAGTCAGCAGCACGGCCGCCTTCGGCTCGAGCTGAAGCGGCCGGTCGGCAAAGATGAAGTAGGAATTGTCGATCAGCTCGATCAGCGTCTTGGCGCGCTCCTTGAGGCTCGGCATCGCCTGCAGCAATTGCGCGCGCGTGGTGTCGTTGAGCTTCGCCTTGAGGTCGGCCCCGTCGGGGACATAGCTCAGCACATCCTCGAACATGGTCACGAGAGATTGATCGTCGGCGTGACGGATATAATGGCCGTTAAGGTTTTCCAGCTTGGCGAAATCGAACCGCGCGGCCGAGCGTCCGATTGCCGGCAAATCGAACTCGGCGATCATTTCCGCTGTCGAGAAGATCTCCTGGTCGCCGTGGCTCCATCCCAGCCGGACCAGATAATTGCGCAAGGCCGCCGGCAGATATCCCATGGCGCGGTAGGCATCGACCCCGAGCGCGCCGTGGCGTTTCGAGAGCTTCGAGCCGTCGGGCCCATGGATCAGGGGAATGTGGGACATGCTCGGAATCGCCCACCCGAGCGCGTCGTAGATCTGCTTCTGGCGCGCGGCGTTGATTAGATGATCGTCGCCGCGAATGATGTGGGTGACGCCCATGTCGTGATCGTCGACCACGACGGCGAGCATGTAGGTCGGATTGCCATCGCCCCGCAGCAGCACGAGGTCGTCCAGGTTCTCGTTCTGCCACACCACCCGGCCCTGGACCTGGTCCTCGATCACGGTTTCGCCGGTCTGGGGCGATTTGAGCCGGATGGTGGGCTTGATGCCGAGCGGGGCTTCCGAGGCATCGCGGTCGCGCCACAAGCCGTCATAGAGCCGGGTACGGCCCTCGGCGCGCGCCTTTTCGCGCATCGCCGTCAGCTCTTCGGCGCTGGCGTAGCAGCGATAGGCCTTGCCGCTGGCCAGCAATTGTTCGGCCACTTCGCGGTGGCGCGCGGCGCGGCTGAACTGGTAGATGACCTCGCCGTCCCAATCGAGCTCGAGCCATTTCAGCCCATCCAGGATCGCCGCGATCGCCGGTTCGGTCGATCGCTCCCGATCGGTGTCTTCGATCCTCAGCAGCATCTTGCCGCCGCGCCCGCGCGCGTAGAGCCAGTTGAACAGCGCCGTGCGGGCCCCCCCGATGTGGAGAAAGCCGGTCGGCGAGGGGGCAAAGCGGGTGACGACGGAATCGTTCATAGCAACGGCGATCTTGGTAAATACGGGGCATGCGCAAGGCGCGGTGGTGTATAGCAGGAACCGTGCATAACTAAAGCCTTCCTTGGGACGGGCGGATTTGGCAGAAGGTGCGCTGATCCCGAACAGGAACCAGGCATGACAGCAGAACCGCCCGCCGCAGAGCCAGGCCGCGATTTCATCCGTGACATCGTCCAGGACGATCTCGACGCCGGGAAATACAGCCGGATCGTGACGCGGTTTCCGCCGGAACCCAACGGCTATCTGCACATCGGCCACGCCAAGTCGATCGCGCTCAATTTCGGCATCGCGCAGGAGTTTGCCGGGCGCTGCAATCTGCGGTTCGACGATACCAATCCGACCCGGGAAGAGCAGGAATATATCGATTCGATTCAGGCCGACGTGCGCTGGCTCGGTTACGACTGGGGAGATGACCTGTTCTATGCCTCCGACTATTTCGACCGGCTCTACGAATGGGCGGAAACCCTGATTCGCGCCGGCCATGCCTATGTCGACGACCAGTCGCAGGAGGAAATCCGGCTGCGGCGCGGCACCCTGACCGAGCCCGGCCACAACAGTCCGTTTCGCGAGCGCTCGGTCGAGGAGAATCTGGAGCTGTTCGGCCGCATGAAAGCCGGCGAATTTCCCAACGGCGCAAGGGTGCTGCGCGCCAAGATCGACATGGCTTCCGGCAACATCAATCTGCGCGACCCCGTGCTCTATCGCATCCTGCACGCCACCCATCCGCGCACCGGCGACAAATGGTCGATCTATCCGAGCTACGATTTCGCCCACGGCCAGTCCGATGCGATCGAGGGCGTTACCCATTCGATCTGTACGCTGGAATTCGAGGACCACCGGCCGCTCTATGATTGGCTGCTCGACAAGCTGCCGGTGCCGTCGCGCCCGCACCAATACGAGTTCGCCCGGCTCAATCTGACCTATACGCTGTTGTCGAAGCGGGTGCTGACCGAACTGGTGCGCGGCGGCCACGTCGCCGGCTGGGATGATCCGCGGATGCCGACCATCGCCGGACTGAAACGCCGCGGGGTGCCGCCGGCGGCGATCCGCGAGTTCGTCAAACGCATCGGGGTCGCCAAGGCCAACAGCGTGGTCGACGTCGGCATGCTGGAGTTCTGCATTCGCGAACACCTCAACAAGACCGCGCTGCGGCGCATGGCGGTGCTGCGGCCGCTCCGAATCGTGATCGAGAATTATCCGGAAGGCCAGACCGAAGAGATCGAGGCGGTCAATCATCCGGACGATCCGGCAGCGGGCACCCGCCGCATCGCGTTCGGCCGCGAGCTCTACATCGAGCGCGACGATTTCATGGAAAATCCGCCGAAGAAATTTTTCCGGCTCTCGCCGGGCACCGAAGTGCGGCTGCGCTACGCTTATTTCATCAAGTGCACTGACGTCGTCAAGAACGCGGCCGGCGAGGTGATCGAGCTGCGCTGCAGCTACGATCCGGCGACCCGCGGCGGCAACGCTCCCGACGGCCGCAAGGTCAAGGCGACCATGCACTGGCTGTCGGCGGCCCATTCGATCCCGGCGGAGATTCGTATCTACAACCCGCTGTTCCAAAAGCCGACGCCGGACGCCGCCAATTTCGCCGCTGACCTCAATCCGCAATCGCTGGAAATCCTCTCCGACGCGCGGATCGAGCCCGCCATCGCCGAGGCCAATTCGCCCGAACCGGTGCAGTTCGAGCGGCAGGGCTATTTTACCCGCGATCCGGATTCGACGCCGGACCGTCCGGTGTTCAACCGGACCATCGGCCTGCGCGACAGCTTTGCCAAGGAAGTCGGCGGCAAGAGCTGACCTTATCTTTCCCGGCCATTCTCCATCCGTTCCGCTTTTCCCGCCGAGACAGCTTGCGGTAGCATCGTGATCTCCGGGGGGTTGCTGGCTGCGCCACGTTGCAGGACGCCCTGGCGGCCCTGGGGGTGGTGGGGGGTACCGGGATGGCTGAGCGGGGCGGGCCTCGGGCGCATGGGGTTGCGGGGACCTGGCCGCCGCGCAGTGCCGCGCCTGCGGGCGTAGCGCCGTCCGGCTTCACCGCCTGGTCATCCCTGATCGAGCGCCTGCGCGCCTGGATCGCTGCCGAAGCCGGCGCCGGCCGCTTGCTGCCCTGGGTGCCGGTGGCCTTCGGCGCCGGGATCGCGCTTTATTTCGCGGCGGACCATGAGCCGGTGGCCTCCGTCACCGCGGTCACCGCGGTGGCACTTGGCGCCGCGGCGTTTGGGCTGCGGCGACAGAAGCTGTTTCCGCTCGCGGTGATGATCGCCGCCATGGCGGCGGGCTTTGCCGCGGCGACATGCAAGACCGCGCGGATCGCGCATGCGGTGCTGGCACGGCCGATATATGCGGTGTCGCTTTCGGGTTTTGTCGAGACCCGCGACGTGCGCGAGCGCACCGACCGTTTTGTGCTGCGGGTGGCGCATATGGAAAGTCCGCGCGGGCAGCAGACATTGCAGCGGGTTCGGCTGTCGGTGCGAAAGGGCACCGCACCGGCGGTCGGCAGCTTTGTCGAATTGAAGGCGCGGCTGCAGCCGCCGCTGGCACCGATGCGGCCCGGCAGCTACGATTTCGGCCGCGATATGTTTTTCCAGGGCATCGGCGCCTCCGGTTTTGTCACCGGCGCCATCACGACGCTGGAGCCGCCGGTCGAGGGCGGCTGGTCGCTGCGCTATGCGGCGTTCATGCAAGCCTTGCGCGATGCGATCGACGACCGGATCCGGACCACGCTGGAGGGCGACAAGCGCGCCATCGCCACCGCCTTGCTGACCGGCCGCCGCGACGCCATCACGACCCCGGTCAACGATGCGATGTTCATTTCCGGCCTCGGCCACGTGCTCTCGATATCCGGATATCACATGGCGGTGGTCGCCGGCGTGGTGTTCTTCACGGTCCGCGCCTTGCTGGCCCTGATTCCGGCGCTGACGGTCGGGTTTCCGATCAAGAAATGGGCGGCGGCGGCAGCCCTTGCCGCCGCCGCCTTCTATCTGCTGCTGTCCGGCTGCGATGTCGCGACCCAGCGTTCGTTCTTCATGACGGCCGTGGTGTTGATCGCGGTCCTGGTCGACCGTCGCGCAGTAACCTTCCGCACGCTCGCAGTGGCCGCCATGATCGTGCTGGCGCTGGCGCCGGAAGCGCTGGTGCATCCGAGCTTCCAGATGTCGTTCGCCGCCACCCTGGGGCTGGTGGCGCTGGTGCAGGTCGGCATGCCCCGGCTGTTTGCCGCGCCCGACAACTCGGCCACCGCCAAGGTGGCGCTGTGGGGCGGACGCGAACTCATGACGCTGACGCTGGCCTCGCTGGTGGCGGGGCTCGCGACCACGCCCTATGCCGCCTTTCACTTTCACCGGGTGACGCCCTATGGCGTGCTGGCCAATCTGGCCGCGATGCCGGTGGTGTCGGCAGTGGTGATGCCGGCGGGCATGCTCGGCCTGCTGGCGATGCCGTTCGGCCTCGATGGCCTGTTCTGGTGGCTGATGGGGATCGGCATCGACTGGATGATCGCGGTGACACGATGGGTCGCCGGCCTGCCGGGCGCGATCGGCCGCATGGCGGCGTTCGGCACCGGGCCGCTGATCGCGGCCAGCGCCGGAATCGTACTGCTCGGCCTGCTGCGGACGCCGCTGCGGTGGTGCGGCGCCGCCGTGCTGCTGCTGGCGACGGTGTGGGCGCTACAGGTGCCACAGCCGGATGTCCTGATCTCCGGCGACGGCCATAATGTCGGGGTTCGCGGCAAAGACGGGCGGTTGCATCTGATGCGTACCGCCAAGGATGCGTTCCTGCTCAAGGAATGGCTGGCCGCCGACGCCGATCCCCGCCAGCCCGACGATGCGTCGTTGGCAGAAGGCGTGTCCTGCGACGAAGCCGGCTGCGTGGCAGAGATGACCGGCGGCGCCTTTGTCGCGCTGGCGCTGCGGCCAGAGGCGCTGACCGACGATTGCCGGCGCGCGGCGCTGGTGGTGACGGCGAGGCAGGCATCGCCGGCCTGTGCCGCCGCGGTGATGTCCGAAAATCGCCTGCGCAGCCAGGGCGCGCTGGCGCTGCGCAAAACCCGTGAGGGATTCGTGCTCGACGCGGACAGGCCAAAAGGCGTCGACCGCCCGTGGTCGCCGGCACCGGCGGACGATACGGAGGCCGAACCAAACCTTGCCCGTCCGGCACCCGGGAAGGCGGTGGACGCGACACCTGCAGAAGCCGATCAGCAGCCGGAGGATTGACCGGTCCGAGGCACGACCGGCCAACCCAGTCAGTATTTTCGGTAAAGTCCGATCAGCTTGCCCTGAATCTTCACCCGGTTCGGCGGCAGGATGCGCACCTCATAGGAGGCATTGGCAGGCTCCAGCGCGATCGACGCGCCGCGGCGGCGGAAGCGCTTCAGCGTTGCCTCCTCCTCGTCGATCAGCGCCACCACGATGTCGCCGGTCTCGGCGGTCTCGTTGCGCTGGATCAGCGCCATGTCGCCGTCGAGAATTCCGGCGTCCACCATGGAATCGCCGCGCACTTCGAGCGCGTAGTGTTCGCCGGAGCCGAGCATGTCGGGTGGCACGCTGATGGTGTGACTGCGGGTCTGCAACGCCTCGATCGGCGTGCCGGCGGCGATGCGGCCCATCACCGGGACGGCGACCGGACGGTTGCCATCGTCCTCGGAGCCGCCGCGGACCTTGCCGAGTGTGCCCTCGATGACGCTGGGCGTGAAGCCGCGGCGGCTGCTTCCATTGCCGCTGCCGGAAAGCTCGGGAAGCTTGATGACCTCGATGGCGCGGGCACGATTGGGCAAGCGGCGTATGAAGCCGCGTTCCTCCAGCGCCGTGATAAGGCGGTGGATTCCGGACTTCGAGCGCAGATCCAGCGCATCCTTCATCTCGTCGAAGGAGGGTGGAACGCCTGATTCCTTCAGACGTTCGCTGATGAATCGCAGCAGTTCATATTGTTTGCGCGTGAGCATCTCGACCAATCCCCAAGTTTTCCGTCCCGAAGTTTTCCGTCCCGAAGCTTTCCGTACCGTTCTCGGCCGCCAAGCCTGCGGAAGAGAGTAACCGACTCCGATTGGGGGCTTCATACTCGAAACAAATCATGAACGAACACTATATGTTCCATATGTGTTCTGCAACTACTTAATTTCTGGTCAACAAAGCCGCATCCCGGTGCGCGCCGGCGCCTTCAGGCAGTCAGCGCGGAAGCCGCAGGATAGCGCAGGGCGAGCCGGCGACGGCTTTCGGCGCGAACGGGGGACGGATCACAAGTGCCCGTGCCGCAGCGAGATTTCCGAGCAGCGAAGAGTCCTGACGGTCGACCGGCGTGGCGATCGCAGCACCGTCGGCGCGCATCTCGAGGCGGGCGCGCAGATAGTCCTCGCGCAGGTCGTTGGCGGCGACATCGCGCCCGAGCACGGCGGTCTCGACGAGATTATGCACCTCACGGCGTCCCGACAGGGCGCGAATCAGCGGCACCAGGAACAGGAAGCCGCAGACATAGGACGACACCGGATTGCCGGGCAGGCCGATCACCCGCATGGTGCCGAGCCGGCCATGCATCATTGGTTTGCCCGGCCGCATCGCGATCCGCCAGAACGCCATGGTGACGGCTTCGGCCTCCAGCGACTGCTTGACGAGGTCGTGGTCGCCGACCGAGGCGCCGCCGGTGGTGACGAGGATATCGGCGCCGCTATCGCGGGCGCGGCGGATGCCCTGGGTGGTCGCGGCGACGGTGTCGGCGGCGATGCCGAGGTCGATGGTCTCGGCGCCCTCGGCGCGCGCCAGCGCCCGCAGCGCATAGCCGTTGGAATAGACGATCTGGCCGGGGCCGGGGGTTGCGCCGGGCATCACCAGTTCGTCGCCGGTGGCGAGCACGGCGACTTTCGGCCGGCGGTGTACGGCAAGCTCGGGATGATTCATTCCGGCGGCCAGCGACAGATCGCGGTCGGTGAGGCGGGTTCCCCGCGCCAGCAGAACGTCGCCGCGGCGAAAGTCGACTCCGGCCGGGCGGATATGGCGTCCGGCGATCGCCGCCTCGGTGATGGCGATGTTGCCGCCGTCGACAATGGTATCTTCCTGGATGATGACGGCGTCGGCGCCTTGCGGAATCACCCCGCCGGTGAAAATCCGCACCGCTTGCCCCTCGCCGACAATCCCGTTGAACGGCCGGCCGGCCGCGACTTCGCCGATCACCCTGAGCCGCACCAAAGCCTGCGCGGCATCGGCGGATCGCACCGCATAGCCGTCCATCGCCGACATCGCCTGCGGCGGCTGGGTGCGCAACGCCGCGACGTCTCGGGCGAGCACGCGGTGGTGGGCGGCATCGAGCCCGACCATTTCTTCAGGCAGCGGCTCGGAGCCTGCGAGAATGGCGGCAAGCGCCTCGGTAACCGGCATCAAGGCCACGGCATTTCTCCCCGACGGGACCCGGCCTCCGGCCTGGCGCCCCGTTCGTGCCGGCCTTCATAACGGACAGCGCCGACGGAAGCAAAATGCCGCGGCGCAGCTTTGCGTGGGCGGAGGGCTGTCGGTTCCCGGATGCTGCGCAGCACCATCAGCGCGTTCACGCGCGTCTTCGACGCGCTATGGCCCTTGCGGCGTGGTGCGCTGCTGATTCGGGGCCGATGAGTACGTTGCAGCATGGGTCCCGGCTCTGCGGCGCATCGCCAGGAACGCTGCACCGCGTCCGGGACACGAGGTTGTTTGCCCGGTTCGCGCTGTTCTGTCGGCGAGCGGGGATAGGCCGCCGTCGTCCTAAATCCCGAGCGCGGCGAGCGCATTCGCCACGTCGTCGACCGATCTCACATGAACCACAGCCAAGCCCCGCGCCCGCGCGCCCTCGATGTTTTCGACCAGATCGTCGAAGAACACGATACGTTCGGCCGGCACGCCGATCGCCCGCACCACATGATCATAGGCTGCCGCATCCGGTTTCCGAAGCCCGATCGCGGATGACAGGAAGATGTGGCGGAAATGGCCGAGCACGTCGGCATGGGCTTTCGAGAAATATTCGATGTGGGCGTTGTTGGTGTTGGAGAAGGCGTACAGCGGAACACGCCGTGCGGCGCGCGCCAGCAGCGGCGCGATGCCGGGCATTTCGCCGACGAAGATCGCGTTCCAGCCCTCGAGGAACTCGATGTCCGAAATCCCGATGCCCAGCGAGGCCCGCAATCCTGCAAAGAAATCGGCATCGCTGATCTGCCCTCGCTCGTGGCGCCGATAGATGTCGTCGCGCGCAAAACTTGACCTGAGATCGGCGGGCTCGCGGCCGGCGTAAGCGGCCCAGCAGGCCAGCGTCTTGTCGAAGTCGATATCGATCACCACGCGGCCGAGATCGAACAACAGCGCATCGGCCGAGCCGGGGGAGAGGAGAGGCGGGGTCATGGCCATTCAAATTCCGTCACGGAAAAGCTCGCTCAATACCGATAAGGCTCGATCTCCAGCAGCGGAAACGCGCTGAAGACATGGGGCAGGGTGGTCGGGGTGGCGGCGTGCAGATAGGATTTGTCGAGCTCGGCGAAGCAAGTGACGCCGAGCAGGCCGAGGCAGCGGATCACTTCGTCTTCGAGCAGCTCCAGCATCCGCACGATGCCGGCTTCGCCGGCGGCCGCCAGCGCCCAGCATTGCAGGCGGCCGATGCCGACGAGATCGGCGCCTGACGCGATCGCCTTGACGATGTCGGTGCCACGGCAGAACGAGCCGTCGACCATGATCCCAGCGCGTCCGGCCACCGCGGCGGCGATCTCCGGCAGCACCTGCATGGCGCCGCGGCCGTGGTCGAGCTGGCGTCCGCCGTGGTTCGAGAGATAGATCCAGTCGACCCCGTGATCGAGCGCGATGGCGGCGTCTTCGGCGGTAGCGATGCCCTTCAGCACCAGCGGAATGTTGTACTTGTCCTTGATCAGCTTGACGGTGCGCCACTCCAGCCCCTTCTGGAAGTCACCGCCGGTGGCGCGGACCCGGCTGGCGCGAACGTAACGCTTGGCGATATCGCGTTCGCGGCGGCTGTAATGCGCGGTGTCGACGGTGAGGCAGAATGCGGTATATCCGCCGGCGATGGCGCGGCTGACGCAATCTTCGACAAAGGTGTCGTCGCCGCGCACATAAAGCTGATAGATCCGCAAGGCTCCGGGCGCCGCCTCGGCGACTTTCTCCAGGCCGGGCTCGGTCACCGAGCTCACCATATGTGCGGCGCCGAAGCTCCCGGCTCCGCGCACCACGCTGGCGCCGGCGCCGGGATCGAAAAGCTCGAGCGCGCCGACCGGCGCCAGCATCACCGGCAAGCGCAATCTGCGGCCGAACAGCGCCACCGAGGCGTCGACCTTGGCGACGTTGCGCAGCACCCGCGGGCGGAACGCGATCTCGTCCAGCGCCATGCGGTTGCGACGCAGGGTGGTCTCGGTCTCGGCGGCACCGACGATATAGTCCCAGGCATTCTGGTTGAGGTTGGCGCGGGCCTTGCGGACCAGCTCGTGCAGGTTCTGGAACTCTTCGCCGCTGGCGCCGAGTTCGGCGGCCGCCGGCCGGATGCGGGTCGCTTCGTTCATGGGTTCCTCCCGGGACTGCTTGGTGCTTCGCCGTGGCTTTCGCGTATCGTTTCCCGAGCTTCCGCGCCATCCCGAAAATTGCTATGGCTGCCATCGGCGGGACCAGGAAAAAATCCCGGGACATCGAGGGGGAGGATTTGTCATGGCAAAATCAGCGGCCTGGTTGGTAGCGCTTGGCCTTAGCGCACTCGGTGCGGGGGCGGCAAATGCGCAAGGCATGAGCTTGACCAGCGCCGACCTCAAAGAGGGCGGCACCATCGCCAACGAACAGGTGTTCAAGGGATTTGGCTGCAGCGGCGGAAATCTCTCGCCAGCGCTGAACTGGAGCGGGGCGCCCGCTGCCACCAAGAGTTTTGCCGTCAGCATCTACGATCCGGATGCGCCGACCGGCAGCGGCTGGTGGCACTGGGTGGTGTTCAACATTCCGCCGGCCACGACCTCGCTGCCCAAGGGCGCCGGCGACGTGAGCAGGAAACTGACGCCCGGGGGCGCGATCCAGAGCCGGACCGATTTCGGCGCCGACGGCTATGGCGGGCCCTGTCCACCGGCCGGGGATAAGCCGCATCATTACCACATCACGGTTTTTGCGGTTGATGTCGACAAGCTGCCGGACGCCACCAATGATGCCGCGTCGGCGGCGCTGGTCGGCTTCGACCTGCACTTCCATACCCTGGCGAAGGCGACGCTGACCGGTCTCTACGGACGCTGAACCTTCGCCGTTTGCGCTCCCGCGTCGAGGTCCTGAAGCGCGTGTTGCCTGCCCGCAAGGGTCGGCGGCGCGTCGGACGTCGGCACGGAGGACCCGGGCCAGGTCCCCGCTCGGACCGCTCCGTCGTCCGACCGCCTGCCCGGTCGGGAACCGGGTCGGCTTGTATCAGGTCCGGTCCGGGCCAATTACAAATTCGACATGAAGCGGGATTCCGGCTTTGCCGCAGCGGCAGAGAGCTATATCGTCGGCTATCAGTAAGCACCGCCGGTGCGTCGGTATTCCGCGGTGAAGGGGCTTTGCGGCCTCAATACCACCAGAAAGCTGGTGTGAGGTCGTTGGTCGAGTTCAGCAAAAACAACACCTAATTCTCCCCGGCCCTGGTCGGCCGCAACTGACAGCGAGAAGGTTCGCGAATCATGCGCAAGAATTCCGTCTTTTTCCTCGGCGCGGTAGCAGGTACCTGCCTAACCCTTCTGGTCACCGCACCCCGGGGCGAACTGTGGATCGCGGCGGCCAAGGCGGCTGCCAGTGCCGACACCTATTCGCAGCTCAACCTGTTTGGCGACGTGTTCGAGCGGATCCGGACCGACTATGTCGAAAAGCCCGACGACAGCAAGCTGATCGAGGGCGCGATCAACGGCATGGTCACCGCACTTGATCCGCATTCGCGCTACATGAACGAGCAGGCCTGGCGCGATATGCAGGAGACCACGCACGGCGAGTTCGGCGGGCTTGGAATCGAAGTCACGATGGAGGATGGCCTCGTCAAGGTGGTGTCGCCGATGGACGATACGCCGGCGGCCAAGGCCGGCATCCTGTCAGGCGACCTGATCGCCTACATCGACAACGACGCGGTCCAGGGGCTCACGCTGGAGCAGGCGGTGAACAAGATGAAGGGTCCGGTCAATACCAAGACCCAGCTGAAGATCATCCGCAAGGGCGTCGAGGATCCGATCGACGTGTCGCTGGTGCGCGAGGTCATTCGCGTGCGGCCGGTCTCCTTCCACACCGACGGTGGCGATATCGGCTATATCCGGATCAGCTCGTTCAACGAGCAGACCACCGACGGACTGAAAAAGGCGATCAGCGACATATCGAAGCAGATCCCGTCCGACAAGCTGGCGGGCTACGTCGTCGACCTGCGCAACAACCCCGGCGGATTGCTCGATCAGGCGGTCTCGGTGTCGGGCACGTTCCTGGCCCGCGGCGAGGTGGTATCGACGCGAGGACGCACACCTGAGGAAACCCAGCGTTTTTCAGCGCGGACCGGGGATATGATCAAGGGCAAGCCGCTGGTGGTGTTGATCAACGGCGGTTCGGCCTCCGCTTCCGAGATCGTCGCCGGAGCGTTGCATGACCACAAGCGCGCGACCCTGATCGGGACCCGCTCGTTCGGCAAGGGCTCGGTTCAGACCATTATTCCGCTCGGCACCGGCAACGGCGCATTGGCGCTTACCACGGCGCGCTATTTTACGCCGTCCGGCCACTCGATCCAGGCCAAGGGCATCACGCCCGACATCGAAGTCTTGCAGGACGTGCCTGACGAGCTGAAGGCCCGCTCCGAGATCAAGGGAGAGGCGTCGATGCGCGGTCATCTCTCCGCCGAAGGCGCCGAGCAGCAGGAGGCCGGCTCGCAATCCTACGTTCCGCCAGCCGAGAAGGACGACAAGGCGCTGGCCGCAGCCTACAAGCTGCTGCGCGGCGTCACCGTCAATGCCGATGTCCGGCCGTCGCCCAAGACGGCGGTTCCGAACTAAAAACGCTGCCGATCTGTCAGCGGGCGGGATGATCGGGGCGGCGCAACGCCGTCCCGATGCGGCTCCCGGTCGACGCGCCGCGTGGCTGGCTCGGCACGGATCTGGTCAAGCCACTCAGACCGCGCCTGGAATTTGCCGGCGCTTTCGGCCCCGACGCCCGAGCTCCGCGGCGCGCTCGCGGTGCGAGAACAACAGCTGCTTGATCTCTTCGGCCGGCTTTGCGGCGCTGAACAGGTAGCCCTGCATTTCGGCGCAGCCCAGCGTGCAAAGCAATTCGCGCTGCTGCTGGGTCTCGACGCCCTCCGCCGTGGT
>Ga0182030_10003806_pt1 | contig 32197 bp, 25 predicted proteins | sample 812S3MmetaG_FD_121299 | JGI IMG/M metagenome (GOLD analysis project Ga0182030, IMG submission 121299) | Permafrost microbial communities from Stordalen Mire, Sweden - 812S3M metaG (Illumina Assembly) | ecosystem: Environmental > Terrestrial > Soil > Wetlands > Permafrost | place: Sweden... | reverse complement strand
TGGCGCACCCGGCGGAGCATCCGGGAAAAGGAAAAGACTTTCGACCCGATCCCCAATGGTTTCCGCATTCGTGCCCACGCGCCCTCTGCCAACAGCGCCCCCTACAAACTGCTGGGCATTTACGGCAAGCCCATCACCACGCAAATTGAATTCGTGCTCCCCAACATGCGCTTTGAGCAGATCCACTGCGGCGATTACTGGTTTTCCAGCCGCACCACCGTCACGCCGGTCACGAGCACTCATTGCCGCATCGACTTCTGCGCGGCATGGAATATCTTTCTTCATCTCCCCTTCCTGGTTTCGATTTTCCGCTTTTTCGGCCGCAGGTTTATCGACCAGGACACGCGGACCATGGTCAAGCAGGCGCGCGGATTGCTGCACAGCCCTCCGCTCATGCTGATCGATGACGCCGACCGCCCCGCCAAATGGTATTTTGCGCTCAAAGCCGCCTGCCAGGAATCGCGCCGCGCCGGCGAGCCGATGAAACATCCCATTCCCGGGCCGACAACCCTGCACTGGCGAAGTTAATCCGCAGATTACGCAGATTACGCAGATTTCAAACCATTGCCCATTCCCAACTGCCTTCTGCCTACTGCCGACTGCTTTCCACCAACTGTTCATAAGTCTCCGGGTCGTCCACATCGATGAGGATGCCGGGGTCCGCGACTTCCACAAATTGTGTCGCGTCGCGATATTTGCGGATGATGGTGTTGGCGGCTTCTTCGGGTGGGAGCGCCAGCAACTCTGAAAACAATTCCTGGCTGATGACAATGGGGTGGCCGCGTTGGCCTTCATGGGTAGGGATGAGGACAGGCCGGTGGGTCAATTCGAAACGCTCGCTCAGTTTCCCGATAACCTCAGTGGAGATGGCGGGATGATCGACAAGGCATAGGATGACGGCTTCTGGTGAGTCCGCGGCCGCGGCCGCGAGGCCCAGTTGCAGCGAAGACGTTTGTCCCCGCTGGTAATCGTGATTGACTACCACGCGCGCGGCCGCCAGGTTCACCGCCTGCTGGATGATTTCCGCATGATGGCCCAACACCACCGTGACCTTCTCGATCCCGGCGGCGCCAAGATTATCAATAATGGCCTTAAGGAAGCTCTGCCCGTGGTAGATCAGCAGGGCCTTGTCGCGCCCCATACGCCGGGATTCTCCCGCGGCAAGAATCAGGCCTGTGATCATATGGTGTGCTGGGCTTTTGGCTTATAGGTTAGGGAGGGAACGCTGGGGGCGACGTTGCGCCGCACCGCGATCATCTCCGCGACGATGGCCACGGCGATTTCTTCCGGCGTAAGGGCGCCGATATCGAGGCCGACGGGCGAATGCACGCGTTCGAACCGCTCCACCGGCACGCCTTCGCGCTCCAGTACTTTGCCTATCTCGATGAACTTACGCTTGCTGCCGATCATGCCGACGTAGCGTGCCGGCGTGGTCACGGCCCAGCGCAGACAATCCAGGTCGCCTTTGTGGCCGCGCGTGACCAGCACCAGGTAGGTGTGGTCGTTAATTTTGAACTTAGGAAATAATTCTTCCCACGGCCCGGCGTAAATTTCGGAGGCTTCCGGGAAGCGCTCCTTATTGGCGAAAGCTTCGCGGTCGTCGGCCACCACTACGTCAAAACCCGCAATTTTCGCCACTTTGGCTACGTACAGGCCCACGTGTCCGCCCCCGAGAATGAACGCCGTGGGTGTGGCCAGAATGGGCTCAACGAAAATGTCGAGCGAGCCGCCGCAGATCAGTCCGTTGTCATACTCGGGGTTGGCGTTCAGATTGAAGTGCAAACGCCGAGGCTTCTCCTCGCGCATCACCTCCTGTGCCACCGACCACACTTCAGCTTCCACGCAGCCGCCGCCCACCGTGCCCGCAAACGAGCCATCATCTCGAATCAGAATCTTGGAACTCTCGTGGCTGGGAATCGATCCCTGTACCTCGACAATGGTGGCCAGCGCGCCCTTGCGCCCCGCCTTTCGCAGCCGCACGATTTCTTCAAAAATATCCATATAAGAATCCTAGATTATGCGCCGCGTGCCGCAATGTCAACGCGCCGCCAGGCCTTGGTGTCATTTCGAAGTGGCACGGGCGTCCCGCCCGTGAACGGTCACGGCCAAGATGGCCATGCCACAGCAAATGACACCACTCTCCACTGCCACCTGGGATCAGGGGTCCGTCAAAGTCGCGGGTGTCGCATACCTGTAGCCCGCATTTCTCACCACGATTTCGGAAGGGCGGGGCTTCCGCCCCGTCGCTAGAGGGCCTTTCTGATTATTCCCATGTCCCGCGCCCCTCCCAGCTTGCGACTGCAAGCTGGGAGGGGCGCGGGACGGACAAAGGGTTGGAGCCACGATTTCGGCGGGGCTGAAGCCCCGCCCTTCCGGCATCGTCCAAACGTGGTGAGAAGTCCGGGCCAGGGCCATGCAGGCATCACCCGCGAAGTCCCCCCTCTCCCCAAGGGAGAGGGTGCCCGACGGAGGAGGGCAGGTGAGGGGTCTTTTCGAAGCCCATAGGACTTTAACGGAACCCTGCACATGGGGCGCAGGCGGGGAAACATACCGGAAGTCGCTTCCGGCCCAGCCGGGTTAAGGTTAAAATCCGAACTGGAACTCAAACGGCGTGCCGAGAAAACTGGCCAGGAGGGAAGGAAACGCACCATGAAGGCAATTCGATTTCACCAACACGGCGGTCCTGAGGTTCTCAAGTATGAGGAGGCGCCGGACCCGAAGATTCTCGCCCATGAAGTTCTGGTAAAGGTGAAGGCGTGTGCACTGAATCACCTGGACGTCTGGGTGCGCGGCGGCGTGCCGGGATGGCGCATTCCGATGCCGCACATTGGGGGCGCAGATATTTCCGGCGAAGTGGCGGAAGTGGGGTCGCTGGTTACGCGCATAAAGCCCGGCGACCGCGTGCTGCTGTGCCCTGGGGTCAGTTGCGGCCAGTGTGAGATGTGCTTCCAGGGGCTGGACAGCGCCTGCCGCCAGTTCACAGTTTTTGGCGTGTTCATCGACGGCGGCTACGCGGAGTTAGTGAAGTCTCCGGAGATGAACGTGCTTCCCATTCCCGGCGACCTCAGCTTCGACGAAGCCGCCGCCGTGCCGCTGGTTTTTCTCACCGCCTGGCACATGCTTTTCACGCGCGCAGGTTTGAAGCCGGGCGAAGAGGTGCTGGTGATCGGCGCGGGCTCAGGCGTGGGCAGCGCCGCGATTCAAATCGCCAAGCTCGTGAACGCGCGAGTCATTGCCACGGCGGGGGCGGATTGGAAGCTCGAAAAAGCTCGCGCGCTGGGCGCGGACGAAGTGATCAACCACGCGCGGCAGTCGATTGGGGAGGAAGTGAAGCGCCTCACCCACAAGCGCGGCGTCGACGTCGTTGTCGATCACGTGGGAGCGGCGGTATGGGAGGCTTGCTTCGATTCCCTCGCAACTTACGGCCGGCTCGTAACCTGCGGCATGACCACCGGCGCGGACCTCAAGCTGAATGGACAGGGCCTTTTCGCCCGGCAGCGCACGATTCTGGGTTCGTTCATGGGAGGCAAGGCGGAACTTGTTGACGCCCTCAAGTTCATCGCTCCACGCAAATTGAGAGCGGTGATCGACTCCGAATTCCCCCTGCAAGAAGCGGCCGGCGCGCAGAAAAAGATGGAGAGCCGCGAATTCTTCGGCAAGATTCTGCTGCACCCTTAAGTGGGCAAGGAAGAGGAGCCTGCTCCCTCACGATACATCGAGAGAGAGAGAAACGTCGGGGTTGAAGAGAGAACCGTCGCGTGGCATAATATAAGCGCAATGGGCGTTCCGACTGTAACTGATCAATCCGGATATGAAGGCCTCATCTTCACCAAGCTTGACTGGGCAGTGAACTGGGCGCGCCGGTCTTCGATTTGGCCCTTCAGTTTTGGGCTGGCGTGCTGCGCCATTGAGATGATGTCGGCGGGCGCCTCGCGCTTTGACCTGGCGCGATTTGGCGCGGAGGTTTTCCGGGCTTCTCCACGCCAGGCGGATTTGATGATTGTTGCGGGCCGCGTTGCCCAGAAGATGGTTCCGGTGATTCAAAAACTCCATGCGCAGATGCCGGAGCCCAAGTGGGTCATTTCCATGGGCGCCTGCGCGACCTCCGGCGGTGTCTTCAATAACTACGCCATTGTGCAAGGCATCAACCAGTTCATTCCCGTTGATGTTTACGTGCCGGGGTGCCCGCCTCGGCCCGAGCAACTTATCCAAGCAATAAACCTGCTCCAGAAGAAAATCGAAAACCAGCGCGGTTCCTTCAAACAAGCGGTTTTCCACAGCAAGTAGTTTCTAAATTATTTCCTCATCATTCCCCACCTGAACGGAAAGAACGCTTTTGGGGATGTAAGGATATTATTGCCGTGGGAGAATTGGGCGGTGAGATGGGAAATGTTGCCGGCGCGATCAACCGCGCCGCAGGTAGGCGGAAATCAGGACCACAACTACGCCCAGAATGAAGGCCACGAGGAGCAGCATCCGCCGGCGGGCCCGCAGAGGTTCGAACAATCGGAAGGGGATGGTGAGTCCCAGGACAATGCCAAAGAGGACGAAAGACAGGACAATTTTAAGAGTTAGAAACTTCCACGCCGGGCCCCACGGTACCTGCCAATAGAATTGGCGAATGTTGAAGAGACCTGAGACCACCAGCAGCGTTATGGCGCTCCAACTTGCCCATCGAAATCGTCCCGCCACGGCCTTGGAGAGCGCTTCGCGTTGCTCCGCGCTGAGGACTCCCAAAGAGGGGATCAAGATGAGGAGCATGAAGCCCATTCCTCCCAGGCCCACCACCCCTGCCATCAAATGAACCCACTGCATGATCGTCGACATAATTTCTTTCTCAAACGCGCGTGGATTCTATGCGCTTTCCGCTCACGAGCACAAGATTGAAGTTGCGCACAATAACGGATCGGAAACTTCCCGCGAAGGCGTATGACGATATGAATACCGTCGATTATTCCCACAACCATTACCGGTATTTCGGCTTGGGCGAAGGAAGGGATTAAGAAAGCGCCGAATGGATCTGATCGATCTTGCCCGCCAGGTCAAAGTCCTTTCCGGTCACTCCGCCCTCGCTGTGAGTGGAAAGACTAATGCCCACCACGTTGTAGTTGATGGTGATATCGGGATGGTGCCCGGCGCTTTCGGCTGCCTGGGCGATTTTGTTGACAAACTCGATGCCTGGCAAGAATGACTTAAACGTGTATTTTTTGTGAAGTTCCTTCCCCTGATAGGACCATCCTTGCACTTTTGCCAGTCCTTGTTGAATCGCTTCGTTATTGAGTGCGGCCATGGTGACTCCTTTGTTCCAAGAGATTTAATCTGTCGCGAATTAGCGGAACTCGACCTGAAACAACCCCAGTCGAGTATAGAAACCCGCACGGCCCAAGTCAACGGCTGCTATTGAAAGGTGCCTTCGTCCCTGCTTTCGATGCCAGCACCGGGGATGGGTTTATCGGGCAAGCAAGTCGCGGTCACGGAATTTCAGTAGTACTATGGAACTTCAGGGCGTGCGGCGAAATCCGTTATGAAAGGTGAGCGAGGGACAATGATTCACGAGATTATCCCGGTGGGAATGTTAGCCTGTAATTGTTCAATTCTGGGGGATGAGTCCACGGGTGAAGCTGTGGTGATTGATCCCGGCGACGACATTGAGCAAGTCCAGAAGATTCTGGCCAAGCATCACCTGCGGGTGAAGTACATTGTCGCCACTCACGCGCATATCGATCATGTGGGGGGAATCGAGAAGCTCAAGCAGGCTACCGGAGCCGCGGTGCTGATGCACCAAAGTGATTTCCCCCTCTATCAAAACCTGGCGATGCAGGCAGAGTGGCTGGGTGTCCCGGCGCCGGGAATGACGGACGTGGACCAGTTTTTGAAAGAGGGTGACTCGCTGCGTTGGGGCGCGCTGAGTTTGGAAGTTCTGCATACGCCGGGGCATTCTCCCGGCAGCCTCTCCCTCCATCTGCCCGGCGAGAACGAACGAATTCTGAGTGGCGACACGCTGTTTCAAGGGAGCATTGGGCGCACCGACCTCTGGGGCGGCTCAATGGACGAAATCCTGCGGTCGATCCGCAACCGGCTGCTCATTTTTCCCGATCAGACGCCGGTGTTTCCCGGGCACGGCTCGCCCACGACGATCGGTGAGGAGCGCGAGAGGAATCCGTTCCTTCAGGAACGATGAGACAAGTAATGCCGCGACGAGTGACGAGCCGGCAGGACCGAAATCCGAAAGTCGAAGCTCGAAAATCGCGGCGAGTTTCGAGTTTCGCTTTTCGTCTTTCGGTTGCTTGTCACTTATCACTCGTCACTTGTCACTCCTTTTGGGAGGCCTTTGATGGCTGAAGACACTCGCACCAAGTTCCGCATCAAGAAGATTCATCGCGGTTCCCAGGTGGTTTTCGGCGAACGCGCCCATTTGCAGGAGGTCCTCCGCTCGGTTCAGCAGGCCGAACTTCCGCGCGCGCGCAAGCTCGCGGAAATTCGCCAGCTCAAGAGAATGATCGAAGTGCGTACAAAGGACCTGAACCGCTTCCATCCTGCCTGGGACCGCAAGTTTCAACAGGCACGCAATCCCCAAACCAAATCCCCAAAGCTCTTGCAGATGGGCTCCGCCCTGCACTCGGATGATTACCTTCTCGCCCGCGTTTTAACCGAGCACGCGCAAGCCCCGGCGGAATTGCTGGAACATCTGGCGTCACATCCTTACGCGGCCGTGCGGGAAAATGTGGCGCGCCACCCGCGCACGCCCGCCGCCATACTGCTCGCCATGGCGGAAGACTCCCACGAGCCCTTGTGGTTCCTGGTGGCCTGCAACCCTTCCACTCCCGCCGACGTGCGTGACCGCCTGCGCGCGCGCATGAAGCAAAGCCCCGATTCCTAACCAAGGCTAAAAATCGAGATTCGAAACTTGGGGGGGAGTCCCCCTGCCTTTGGGGCTGTCATGCCGAGCAAAGCAAAGAATCTCGCCCTGCGCATTTTATGGAAATACGAGATCCTTCGGGCGGTTTATCCTGAGCCAGCAGGCAGAGCGAGATCCTTCGCTTCGCTCAGGATGACAGCCGGGGAAACAGGGCGGCCCGACACGGGCGAATCCTCCCATCGCTGGTTAGCGGAATTGGCCCATGCAAAACTTGGCCTACTTGGCTCTTTACAGCTCTCCATTTTGATTCTAAATTGGACTGGTCATCAGGCCAGGCTAGGGGACTTAAAAGACAATGCTTGTCACGCTGGATTCCAGCTTACGCAAACCGCTCTATGGGCAGATTCGCGATCAACTTCGCGACCGCATTCTGAACGGCGGACTGAAACCCGGCGACCGTTTGGAGCCCAGCCGCGGCCTTGCTCATCAACTGGGAGTCCATCGGACTACCGTGGGCAACGCTTACGCTGACCTTGAATCCGAAGGCCTGATTCAAGGGTCGGTGGGGCGCGGAACTTTCGTAACCCCGCTGGGGCAGACCCTGCGCGCTCCCCGCGGGCGGGTGCGCCGTCCCTCCCACGACCTTTTCTGGGAGAGTTTCTTTCCCGACGAGCCACGCGACGATTCCTTGGGGCGATTGATGGCGAGCTCCCTGGAAGAAGGAGTCATTTCGTTTGCCGCCGCCCACGGCGCGGAAGAGTTGACGTCTCCCGACCTTGTTCGCCGTGCCGCGGATGCCGTGCTGCGCCGCGAAGGCGGACGTTTGGTGCAGTACGGTTCCACGGGCGGATACCAGCCCCTCAAGGCTTATCTACAAACACGTCTTCAACGCGACGGCATTCCGGTGGAGATCGATGAAATCCTGGTGACCCACGGATGCCAGCAATCACTGGACCTGCTGCGCCGCGCGCTGATATCCCCCGGAGAAACGGTGGTGTGCGAGAATCCCACCTACACCGGCCTCTGGAATGTTTACGAGTCGCCGGGAATCCGGCTGATGGGGGTTCCGGTCACGCCGGAGGGAATGGACCTTAACGCGCTGGAGTCCCTGCTCGAGCAGACCCGCGTCAAATTGATATTTTGCAGCCCGACTTTTCAGAACCCCACCGGTTTCACGATGCCGCTGGCGGCCCGGCAGCGGCTGCTGGAGCTTGCCCTGCGCTTTAAAGTTCCCATTGTCGAGGACGACGTTTACGGCGCGTTGCGTTACCGCGGCCGGCAAATTCCTCCCCTCAAAGCCCTCGACTCGGCGGGGCTGGTGATCTATCTGAACAGTTTTTCCAAGGTGGGCTTCCCCGGTCTGCGCGTGGGGTGGCTGGTGGCTTCGCGTCCGGTGATAGAGCGCCTATGGTGGGCCAAGCAACGCGCCGATTTGCACACCAACTTGATTGGCCAGGCAGTGGTCCAGGAATTGGGCGCCCGCGGGTGGCTGGATAAATGGATCCGTAAGACTTGCCGGGTCTATGCCCAAAAACAGGCTGTGCTGCGGCGCGCCATCGAGCGGCATTTTCCCCCGGAAGTTCACGTCGTCTATCCGGATGGCGGCATGTCGGTTTGGGTGGAATTGCCGGTGTTCCTGGATGCGGCGGAACTCCTCGTGAAGGCGCGCGAGCGGCGCGTAATCTTCGCCCCGGCGCGCTACTTCTATTTTCAAAATCCCAAGCACAACGCTCTGCGCTTGTGTTACACGGCTCTTGCCGATGATAAGATTGAGAAAGGCGCCGCCATCCTGGGCGATTTACTGAAGGCGGAAATGCGCCGGGCGCGGAAGGGAAGACCCAGTTCCACGGTGAGTGCGAGCGTGGCGCTGGTGTGAAAGGGAGTCGAAGGTCGAAAGTTGAAGGTCGAAAGCGCACGGACTGATCATCGCCGGGTCTGATCTTCAAGTTTTGACTTTTGAATACTAAATGTTAATCGAGGAGCGTTCCAATGTGGGAATATGATCAGCAAATGAAGTTGAAAGTAGGCTTGGCGGAAATGCTGAAGGGCGGCGTGATCATGGACGTTACCACCGCTGAGCAGGCCAGGATTGCCGAGGACGCGGGCGCCTGCGCCGTCATGGCGCTGGAGCGCGTGCCGGCGGACATACGCAAGGAAGGCGGCGTGGCCCGCATGGCGTCCATCAAGATCATCAAGGAGATAATGGGCACGGTGACCATCCCGGTAATGGCCAAAGCGCGCATCGGCCACTTTGCCGAGGCGCAAGTGCTGGAAGCCGTGGGCGTGGATTATATTGATGAGAGTGAAGTGCTGACACCGGCGGACGAGGAAAATCACATCCTCAAGTGGGGTTACAAAGTGCCGTTTGTGTGCGGTGCGCGCAATCTGGGCGAGGCCCTGCGGCGCATTGGTGAAGGCGCGGCGATGATCCGCACCAAGGGAGAAGCGGGTTCGGGCAACATCGTCGAGGCGGTGCGCCACATTCGCGCCATCACCAGCCAGATTCGCCAACTCACCACTTTGCGCGAAGAGGAATTGATGGCGAAGGCCAAGGAACTCGGTTCCCCCTATGACTTGGTGAAGTGGGTCAGCCAGAACGGCAAGCTGCCGGTGCCGAATTTTTCCGCGGGTGGCATCGCCACTCCGGCGGATGCGTCACTGGTACTGCAGCTTGGAGCCGAGGCGGTGTTCGTGGGCTCGGGCATTTTCAAATCGTCGGACCCGGCGCAGCGCGCCAAGGCCATCGTCCGCGCCACCACCCACTATAACGAGCCGCTCGTCGTGGCGGAATGCTCTGCCGAAGTCGGCGAAGCCATGAAAGGCCTGGACATACAGAAGATGGACCCTAAGGAGTTGTTGCAGACGCGGGGGTGGTGAAAAAACCGTCCGTAGTCCGTTGTCCGTGGTCCCTTGTCTGCTACTACATGAGGCTGGTCAGAGAGGAAGGGTAGCGCGGACCTGTTTTTTAGGTCCGCGGCTTTTCCTTGTCCATAGGGGACGAGCCGCGTACCTAAAGAACAGGTCCGCGCTACACCTGCTGACTCTGCCAGAAGGCAAATGTGAAATTTCGAGATGTGATTAGCATGATAGAACAGGACGGGTGGAGGTTGGTTAGAACGGCGGGCAGTCATCGGCAGTACCGACATTCGATTAAGCCTGGAACCGTGACAGTAGCCGGCAAGCCAAACCTGGACGTGCCGCCGGGTACGCTTACCAGCATCCTTAAGCAGGCTGGATTGAAAGGACGGAAACAATGACATACCTGGTCGTTATCGAAAAAGGCGGAAACAGCTTCGGTGCTTACGCACCTGATCTACCCGGCTGCGCCGTCGTCGGGGAAACACGTGAGGAGGCGCTACAATTAATTCGCGAGGCCATGGAACTTCATATCTCCAGCATGCGGGAACAAGGCGACCCCCTCCCCGAGCCCACTTCGACGACCGAGTATGTACAGGTTTAAAATGGGTGCAGCAAAAGGAGAGGTGCGGAAGTTGATCGATCTGTTGCCCGATCACGCGACGTGGGACGACATCATGTATGAGTTCTACGTGAAGAAGAAGCTCGCGAAAGCGTTGGATGAGGCGGCTGCTGGCGATGTCGTCTCACACCAGATTGCAAAACAACTACTTCTTGCACAACGTACAACGGACAACTGACCACGGACCACGGACAACTGACAGCTATCCACTGTCCACTAACCACTATCCACTGCCCTTATGAACAACGGCCACAAACCGGTAGGAATTCTCGCAATTCAGGGCGACTTTGCCATGCACGCCAAAATGCTTGACGGATTGGGGGCGCCTTGGATGCTGGTGAAGCACCCGGCGGACCTCGATGCCGTAAGTGGGCTTATTATGCCTGGCGGAGAGAGCACTACGATGCTGAAACTCTTCGCCCTGGAGGGCATCGGTACGGCGATCAAGGAATTCGCCGCCCAGGGGAAGCCGATTTACGGCACTTGCGCGGGCGCGATATTGTTGGCGAAAGAAGTTTTAAACCCGCCGCAGGAGAGACTGGGTCTGATCGACATTGCCATTGAGCGCAACGCCTACGGACGCCAGATCGACAGCTCCGTGCAGGCGGGAGAGTGTCCCGATCTCGCCGACCATCCCGTGGAGATGGTTTTCATCCGCGCGCCTATCATCCGCCGCGTGGGAGATGGCGTCCGGGTGCTGGGCCGCTGCGGGAATTTGCCCGTCCTGGTGGAGCAGGGAAACATCCTGGCGGGGACGTTTCACCCTGAGCTTACGGACGACCCGACGGTGCACCAATACTTTTTGAAGAAACTGCGTGATTAGATCATATGGTGATTTAGTGATTGGGCGATTCATCGATGCATTCATCTTCTTCCGTAGTCGTGTTGAGGGCACGCGGCAAGTCGCCTGCAATTCAATCGCTAAATGGCCAAATCACCAAATCACAATATCACTAAATGGCCCCATGACCCGATGACTCAACCCATCAATCCTCCTGTGAAGATTCTGTTTGTCTGCATCGGCAACTCTTGCCGAAGCCAAATGGCGGAGGCGTGGGCAAATCACTTTGGCAAGGGAAGGGTGCAGGCTTCGAGCGCCGGCTCGCATCCTTTCGGCTCGATCGTCAATGACACTTACGCCGCGATGAGCGAAAAGGGGATTTCTCTGGACGGGCAGTGGTCAAAGGGTTTGCGTGATGTGGCGGTGGGGGAAATGGACGTGGTGGTGGGCATGGGAAGTGAAGTCGAGTGGTCCGTGCCCGCGGGATTCAAAGGCCGTAAGGTGGAGTGGGATGTCCTCGACCCCTACGCGCTGGACATTGAAACCTTCCGCAATGTGCGGGACATGATCGAGCGGCAAGTGCTGGCGCTCCTCGCTGACCTTGTTGTTCCTGATGCCTCCAAGTAGTTGTTCAGCCTGCTGTAGCGGCGGTCTCCGACCGCCGGAACTTATTGAATGAAAAGACGGCGGTCAGAGACCGCCGCTACAAGAAATCAAACTGCATCGGGACCGATGCGTTGGCGCTGTCCTAATTTGAACGTAGCGCTGCCATCTTGGCGGCTCAAGGCCGACTGGAAGCCGGCGCTACCTCCGAAATCAGGACAGCACCCATGCCCTCAGGGTTCCGTCAAAGTTGATTGGGTTGAAAGGGCCCCTCACCCACCGCCTTGCGGTCCCCCCTCTCCCCAAGGGAGAGGGTTGGGATTTTGATTCTTATCCCTCTCCAGGGGGAGAGGGGGGACCGCAAGGCGGTGGGTGAGGGGTCTATTCGCAGATGATGCATTCGTAGCTCTGGACGTGTGCGGCACTCTGAACAATGACGGAACCCTGCCCATGCCCTCAGGGTGTTGGGGGTTCCGTGATAAAATGGCACGTTGGTATCGATGTAAGGCAGCGGTGAGGAGCATCGGGTAGCATCAAAGGAATGTCCATCCAAGGGAAGTTCCGGGGAGGAATTTGTGAAAGAGGAGCATCCAGACAATTTCGACGCAGAGTTATTGCTGCGACTTTACGATCTGCGGCGCGAATCCAAGTTGCGGCAGGGGCGCGAGTGGTTTATTCGCGAGTTTCAGGCGAAGACTTTTGATGACTACCTTGCGCAAGCCCCGATGGGTTCGGAGAACAGTGCGTTATTCCGCATGACGGTCACGTATTGGGACATGGCCGCTTCGCTGGTGAACCACGGGCTTATTAATGTGGACCTTTTCTTCGAAAACACGAGTGAGTTCTGGATTATTTGGGACAAGGTCAAAAACGTGGCGCCAGCGCTGCGGGAGAAAAACAAGAACCCCCTGGTTTGGAAAAACCTGCAAACGCTGGCGGAAAAGTACGAGCAGTGGATGGCGAAGCGGGCTCCGGAAGCGTTGGGCTCCCTGCGGCAGCGGCTGGCGGGCTCAGCGCCCAAGAAACCGGAATAAGAGCGGGTCCGAAATCCGATGTCCGGAGTCCGAGGTCCAAGGCCTAACGGACATTAACGAGGGTGACGGGACAAGTTATGCGAAGAAGAGCCCGACGATCAGGATTCTGAGTGTCCCCTTGGCCCCCAAGCTTTGATACAGCGACGCTCGTGAAACAAAAGGGGCCAGGCGCGTTGGAACGTCTGGCCCCGTAATTCTTTTCAATACTCCCGGATGTTGGACCTGGACTTCCGACTCCGGACCTCGGACCTTTTTTAATTGGGTAACTTCACGGTAACGGTTTTGACCTCGGTATACTGCTGGAGGCCGTATTCGCCCAGTTCCCGCCCGATGCCCGACTGCTTGAAGCCTCCGAAGGGCGCCGCAGCGTCGAAGACGTCATAGCAATTGACCCACACGGTTCCGGCCCGCACGCTGTTGGCAACGGCGTAAGCCTTGCCGATATCGCGGGTCCAGACAGCCGCCGCCAAACCATATTCAGTGCGATTCGAGCGCTCCACAACCTCCTCAATGTCGTTGAATTTCAGAATGCTCATGACGGGCCCGAAGATCTCTTCCTGTGCGATCTTCATGTTGTCCTTGACGTCGGCGAATACGGTGGGCTCAATGAAGAAGCCGCGATTGCCCACGCGGTTGCCGCCGGCGAGCAGGGACGCCCCATCCTTCTTTCCCGCTTCGATGTAGCTCATCACTTTCTCGAACTGGACATCGTCCACCTGGGGACCTTGTTCGCTCTCGGGGTCGAAGGGATCGCCTACCTTGCGAGTTTTGGCGCGCGCCACGCTCTTTTCCACGAACTCGTCATAGGCTTTTGCTTCCACAAACAGGCGCGAGCCCGCGCAGCAGCACTGGCCTTGGTTGAAGAACAGCGCGAAATGGGCACCTTCGATGGCCGCGTCCATGTCCGCGTCGGCAAATACAATGTTGGGGCTCTTGCCGCCCAATTCCAGCGTCACGCGTTTCAGGTTGGACTTTGCCGCCGCTTCCATAATCAGATGTCCGACTTCCGTCGAGCCGGTGAACGCGACCTTGTCGATGCCGCGGTGCCAGGCGATGGCGGCGCCGGCAGTGGGTCCATACCCCGGCAAAATATTGACTACGCCCTCCGGAAATCCCGCTTCCAGAATCAGTTCCCCCACGCGCAGGGCGGTGAGGGGAGTCTGCTCAGCGGGTTTCAGCACCACGGTATTGCCTGCGGCAAGCGCCGGCGCCAATTTCCAGGCTTGCATCAGGAGCGGGAAATTCCAGGGAATGATCTGGCCGACCACGCCGACGGGCTCGTGGCGCGTGTAGCAGAAATAGTCTCCCGCAATGGGAATGGTCTTACCTTGGATTTTGTCAGCCCAACCTGCGTAGTAGCGATAGCAAGCGATGGTCAGCGGCAGGTCGGCGGCCTTGGCAACATGGCAGGGCTTGCCATTGTCGAGCGACTCGAGCCGGGCCAACTCGTCGGCGTTTTTCTCAACCAGGTCGGCAAGCCGGTGGAGCAACTTTCCGCGCTCCGCGGCTGCCATCCGGCGCCATGGCCCCTTTTCAAAAGCCGCCCGCGCAGCGTGGACAGCCTTGTCGACATCCGCAGCATCGGCTTCCGCCACGGAGCAGATTTCCTGCCCGGTCGCGGGGTTGATGGTGGGAAAGGACTTCCCCGAAGTGCTCTCCACCCATTGGTTGTTGATGAGAAGTTTCGTCGCCCGGACGGCGACTTGCGCCTCTAAGGCAGCAGTAGTGGTCGCCATAGATTCCTCCTTGAGTCTTGAATTGAAAAAGCCCAAATAAAAGTAAGAATTTAGGAGCTATACGGAGGGACATAAATTGTAGCGTCGATCTCCGATCGACGACGGCGGTCGGAGACCGCCGCTACAACCGGATGCGCAAGCATTTATGTTCCTCCGTATAGCGACCGGCAACACCGGAAAATTGGCCGGGCGGCGACCGCCCTCAGGGCCAGGTCATTGTCCAGGGTGCCGCACACGTCCAGAGCTACGAATGCATCATCTGCGATTAGTCCCCTCACCCACCGCCTTGCGGTCCCCCCTCTCCCCAAGGGAGAGGGTTGGGGTTTTGATTTTTATCCCTCTCCAGGGGGAGAGGGGGGACCGCAAGGCGGTGGGTGAGGGGTCCCTTTCAACCCAATCGACTTTGACGGAACCCTGGACCACCCTCAGGGCAGTTTAACTACCTCGATGCTTTCCACCATGCGAATCCATCGCGCTCCCTTTTTCTCCTGCGGAACCACGATGCGCACAGGACCTTGCTTTTCTGGCAGCGGTTTGCCGTCGGCGGTGTCCGCGAGGATGATATGCTGCGACGCGTCGGTGAAGTCGGGGTCAAGCTCAGGTAGCGCAAAGACCACGCGGTACCCGTCACGAGCGGTCACCAGGACGTAGCTTGCCAATGCCTTGCCTCGCAACTGCTTTCCCAGCGGAGCGCCGGCCTTTTGCAAGATTTCTGTTAGTGCCACACCCTCATAGGTCACCTTGTTATCGTGCTCCTGCGCTGTGACCTTGGTGCGCGGCATGGCGGCCAAGTCTTGCAGTGATAATGTCAAGGGTTGGGATACCGCCCCGCTGACGCGCACAACCGCCCCGGCGGGAAGCTGGGCCGCCGGCCCAACCGCCTGGAGTGCGAGGATAAGAAGGATAGACGCCCCCATCGTGATAAAAACTAGCACCGTTCTTGGCCAATGACAACCCTTAAACAAGGCTGCACTTCCGGAATCGATTACGGGTTGGAAGCAGGTGTAGCGCGGACCTGGTTTTTAGGTCCGCGCTACCCTTCCTCGGCACGAGTTTCTGCCTATTCTGGATTTCTCACCATGCGTTTGGAAGGGCGGGGCTTTAGCCCCGCCGTTGCAGGGCCACCCTGATTATTTCCAAGTCCCGCACCCCGCGCAGCTTGCAGCCGCGAGCTGCGCGGGGTGCGGGACAAATCGAGAGTGGGAGGCGCGATTTCGGCGGGGCTGAAGCCCCGCCCTTCCGGCTGCGTCCAACCATGGTGAGAAGTCCGGGCTATGATGGGTAGCCGTCAGGCTATAAATGCTCGGAATGACAGCGAACGGGCTCAGGATGACAGCATTGTAGGGTTTTTCCGCAGCCTGTTTAACCTCCTATAAAGGCAAATTCCCCCACGCCGTGGATCAGGATTCTCCGCCCTCATGACATGCGTGATTGAATATGGTCCCCGATGATCTTTGCCGAGGAGGGACATCCGCGGACCATTCCGTAGAAAGGTCCGAAGTCTCGGGTGGCCGCAAGCCCCGTCACATACAGGCCGGGCACGCTGGATTGGAAATACTCATCGAGGGCGGGGAAGCCATTGGAGGTTTTTAGTCGGGGCAGGATCGTGGTCTTGGAAAAATACGGTACCTGCTGCACATCCACTTGATAACCGGTGGCGAGGATGACGTGGTCTACATCGATGTGCGCCCCGCCGGAAAGGCGCACGTGCAGGGTGCCATCGGCGAGGACTTTGCAGGAGTCAACATCCGAGTGGGGCCAGAGCTTGACGTTATATTTGCTGATGCGAGGTGCGAGCCCGGGCTCCACTTTCAGGAGGCCCTCTTCCTGGAAGCGCCGCTCGATGGCTTCTCTCTCCGCCTTCGGCAAATTCCGGAACCAGCCACGAATTTCCAGGGTCCGCTCCATGAGGGGATCGACCCAGTCCCAATCCGAAGGTGCAAACCGCGGGGTTTCGTGGCGGAAAGACACATGCACCTGGGCCACACCGGCTTCCACCATGAGCGCGGTCCATTCGAAGGCGCTTTGGCGCCCTCCCATGACGAGGCAGCGCCGGCCTGCCAGCGGTTCGAAATTCACCATCGCGCAGGTGTGGGAGTAGCGGCCCTGCGGGAATTTGCTGGTCAGGTCAGCCGGAAGATGGCGAAACATGCCGAATCCGGGCGCGGTAACCACGTTCTCGGCGCTCAAGGTTTCACCATTTTCGATAAAGGCTTCGAAGTGGCCGTCGCGATACTCCAGTTGCCGGACGAAAGAGTGGAGGGCCTTGATTCCGACCTGTTCCACGAGCCAGTCCGCATATTCGACAAACAAGCTGAGCGGAAGGGGAGAGGCTGGTTCCCGCTTGATGTCCTTGGACGCGAGATATCGTTGCAGGGTGTAGATTTCCATCGGATCAAGATGCCCTGTGCCGCTCGAGCGGAGAAGCATCCCTTTGGGCATCTGATCCCGCCAGAACTCCATGGGTTTTCCCAGAATGGCATAATCGATTCCGAGTTGTTTGGCGTAGGCGGCGGTGGCCAGGCCATAGGGCCCGGCGCCAATAATGAGGAGCTGATTTGTCAGCATAGGGCTCATTGCCCTCCAGGCGCTAACTCGCGAAGAAATAATAGCGCATCTGCCCGGTGAACCCCGTAAAAATGTAAGCCTTCTTTAATCTCCAAAAGCTCGAACTTGATTCTATTCCAAGAGCGCTGGATACGGGAAGAGCATTTGCCGGTTCTCACGTTCACGCCCAGCGCCCATCGTGCAAGGTTTTTCCTTGAGGAACGCCGCGGTGGGAAAAGTAAAAACGAAGGCATGCATGAAAGCGATGTATGAGAGTTTATGTATGAGAGTTCATGTTGACTGGCCTCAGTGTTGGGAATAGGATGTGCACCAACATATGACGATTAACATTTTGCTTCTCTCCCCAGTTGCTTTCCACCTTCATCCTCGAGGTTGTCCTCATGTTTACCAGAACCTGCAAGTTGGCGTTGTGTCTCAGCTTGTCGCTGGGTGCGCGTGCGGCAGATTTGGCCACCGCGCCTTCTGAGGATTTGCTCAAAGTCTATGCGCAGCTTCGCTCCCTGCATGGAAGCACGCAGTGGGCGGTCACGGAAAATGTGGCGTGGGGACGTGATGCCGCCACGTTCACGCTTCAGGATGGCCACCTAACCTTTGCCGAGCCGGTAGGCGGCCGCGTCCTCGCCGCATATTTTGAAGGCCAAGGGTCGATTGAAATGCAAGCTCCCACCCCCGCCTTGCAACGCCAACTGGCGCGCTTCACTGGCGGACCGGCGCTGGAGGATGACTTCAAGCAAGCCGTCTTCTTCTTCACGGATGATTCTGCCAGCCAGTTGCAGAACTTGATGAGATTAAGCGCGGGGGCCAATGCGGACCTGGCGACGAAGGCGTTCGGGGCTACCGAGAAGAAATATGCAGAGAGCTTCAATGGCTGGTGGAGCAACGAGCGGAAGGGCAATTTTCAAATGCACAACCTGGCCGCGCGCATGCTGGCCGACCTGACGGATCCCTCCAGCAAGGGCTTCTTCCTGGCGGATTTCAAGGGCCATCACCACGGCGACCTGATTTATCTGATCAGTTGGAATCGCGATTCCTTGCTGTTGCCGTACCTCGCGAACGATGAAGAGGTGATGTTGATACACTACAATCGTGACGAGTACTTCGAATGGTGGGCAGGCTTTCACCGGACGGAGGAGTATGCACACACGGCTTGGCCGGAACACCGGACTTTGCTCGCCCATTGCCGCCAGGAGAATATTGATGCCGAGATCGCCAAGGATAATCGGCTTTCCGCGATGGCTTCCATGGAAATCGAGGCGCCCGGCGGCACGGCACGCGTCTTGCCGCTCAGCCTCGAAGGCGTGCTCAGAATCTCCTCCATCCAGGATGCGCAGGGCAAGAAGCTGTCATTCATTCAGGAGGCCCGCGAATTGGACAGCGACCCTTGGATCATCCTGCCGGAGCCGGCGGGGCCGGGAAAGGTCTACAACGTCAAGATCGCCTATGAAGAGGACTCGACACCCGACAGCCGAATTGTGTATCACCAAGGGGCGGGGCTCTTCTATGTGACGGCGCGCGATAGCTGGTTCCCGAGCTTCGGCGCTTTCGACGACCGTGCCCGGTACACGCTGCATTTTCTTTCTCCCAAGAGGTTCACGTTCCTGGGAACGGGCCGCCTGGTGAAGTCGACAAAGGGTAAGGAAGGATTGGCTACCGACTGGGATTCGGACGTTCCCTTGAGTGTCGTGGGGTTCAACTATGGTGATTTCGCGGAGAAAAGTCAGTCGGACCCCAGCCTGACCGTGACGGCTTACGGAGGGCGCGAAGTCCCTGATGAGTTGGCACCAGCCAAGAACAGCCCGCTGGGGGGTGGGATTAACACCTCCTCGATGTTGGGATATGCCGCCGGAGTTAGTTACCAAGCGCTCAAGCTTTACCAATACTATTTTGGGCCGCTTCCCTTCAAAACAATTTCGGTTACCGAGCAGCCCGTCATGGGGTATGGGCAGAGCTGGCCGACACTCATTTTTCTGCCCTACGATTCTCTTTTGGACAGTACGACCCGTCATTTCTTTGGATTTCAGGTGTCAGCGGAGGAAGCAGAGTTTTACAACGTCGTCGCGATCCATGAAATGGCGCATCAGTGGTGGGGGCACTTGGTGGGTTGGAAAACCTACCGCGACCAATGGTTGTCAGAAGGCTTTGCCGAGTTTTCCGCGAGCCTCTATGTGAACAAGGCTCATACGGAAAAAATCCGCTCCTATTGGGATCTCAAACGCCGATTCCTTCTCTCCAAGAATTCGGTTGGGCACCGCCCCGTCGATGTAGGGCCGCTCTACCTCAATGGTCAATTGAACGCCCGGCTGGAACCCCAAAACTCCTACATGATTTACGCCAAGGGCGCTTACGTCCTGGAAATGATACGACTTCTTATGGAGGATTCGCGGCAACGCGACCCCGATCAGCATTTCATCGATATGATGCATGACTTCGTAGCGACTTATGCCAATCGCAATGCCTCCACGGCCGACTTCCAACACATCGTGGAGAAACATATGGGCGAGCCGATGGATTGGTTCTTCAACGAGTACGTTTATGGGACGGAGATCCCCACTTATGACTTCCAGTACACCATCAAGCCCGCCCCCGGCGGCAAATCCATCCTGCAATGCTCTCTAACTCAATCGAGAGTATCGGACCAGTTCCAAATGCGCGTGCCTGTGTATTTGGCTATGGGCAAGGGTATACAGCGAAGGGGCTTTATCCATGTCAAGGGGTCAACGACCGTTCCCGTCGAGATTCCCCTTTCGGCACGTCCTGACCGGATTTCGATCGACGAGTACCACGATGTTCTCGCGATCGAGCACCAATAGCGGGTTCTTTCTTAGTTCATTCACGAGGGGAATGGCGGCAAATAGCGCCGACCCGCAGGCGAGGTACGCGAGCCTGCCTGGTAGCACGGCCGCCCCATCTGCGGGTGGAAGCCTTGAAATTTGAGACCTAAAATGCTCGGCGACAGTCCAGCCCGCGCGCGCGGGCCTGTCCGACCCGTCAACATAAAATCTTCAGACCCAACTCTTGCGCTGGCCTCGCGTGCTTCAGCTTTCCATCTTTGGCTGCTGTCCTAATTTGAATGTAGCGCCGCCATCTTGGCGGCTTAATGCCGGCTGGAAACCGGCGCTTCATCTGAAATTAGGACAGTACCCATCTTTGCGCGATCTGGACTTTCCTCCGCGCCGGCAGCAGACTATTAGGTGAATCAACCCAAGGAGGGAAATACATGACTCGAGAAGAAGCAACGGAAGCGATTCTGCGGGCCAAGCAGGAACACCGGCTCACGTTTGAAGAAATTGCTCGCGCCGTCGGCCGGCACAAGGTTTGGACCGCCGCCGCCCTGTTGGGTCAAGCGACGATGACCCGGGAAGAGGCCGAGCGGGCCATCGCCTGCCTGGGGTTGCAGGGGAACGTTGCGAGGGCCCTGCAAACCATCCCCATGAAAGGCTCCCTGGATGCCACCGTCCCCGTCGATCCTCTGATCTACCGCTTCCATGAGATTACTCAAGTTTACGGGACCACAATCAAAGCTCTGATCCATGAGATGTTCGGAGACGGCATCATGAGCGCAATCGACTTCACTTTGGACATTGAGCGCGTCCCGGACCCCCAAGGTGACTGGGTGAAAGTCACGTACAACGGAAAGTTCCTGCCTTACAAAAAGTGGTAACGGACGCGGGGTAGGGGCTGTAAAAAATAATTCCTTTGCTGCCGAGGCGCTGAGATGCGGAACCATGGCCCTTCGCTTTCAAGCTTCGCACCACTGCGGTGAGGCTGGCATGGCAAGCTTCAGGAAACTTTTTGGCCACACTCCGGACAGAATTTGGTTCCCGCCTCAAACTTCGTTCCACATCGCGGGCACTCATTCTTGGGATGGAGAGGTTTACCGCACTCGGGGCAAAACTTGGCGCTCTGAGTGCGAGCGCCGCAACTGGGGCAGACTGCGGAGGCTTCGGAAGTCAGGTCCAGGTCCTCGGTCAAGTCCTGCTGGTGAACCTTATCCTGGATCTGCTGTGCGGTGGCTTGCGCCTGGGCCGCGGCGATTTCAGTTTCGACATCGGGCGCGCACTCATAGCAAAGGCCGCGCTTCGGGTTCCAGCACATGGCGAGGCAAGCCCACTTGGCGCATTTGGGACACTGGCGGAAATTCGGTTTCGCTTCCTCCACGGCTCCTTGAAAAGCCTTGTCGTGGCCGGCCCCCTGCACGGCGCGCTCGATTTCATAAGCGCCAGCGCTGGCACGGCCAAAAACGCCTCCGAACAGATCGCTGGCGGCACGCAGCGCGGTGCCCGCGTAACCCGTCATGGAAGGCTTAAAGGCCGTCATAAATCCGTTACCGCAGCGGTCGCAAAAAAACTCGAACTGATATCCCTTGTCAGTTGAGTGGTCGGTATGGTTCTTGGTGAACTGAATCAAGGCCATAAAAAATCTCCGTTATACACGTCTGGGGGTGGAACTTCTATTTTCCAGCGGCTGAGGGATTGTAATTCCATTAACGGGAGGATTCAAGACCCGCATCTGCAAAGCCATGCCCATTCACATGCCCATTCAACGCTTGTGTTCCTCCGCTATCGGGTGTATATGTCGAGCGAAAAGCTCTTCACATCGCATGGAAACGGAACAGTAAATTATGGACTCGACACCGCCCGTCGCGGTTCTATCACCTTACCCGAGCCGGCGTGGCTGGCTTATCGCTTTTGGGGTTATCGAGATTCTGATGGGCTGCGCATTCGTGCTCATGATTCTGTTTTCTGCGTTTGCATTCTTCGGGCTGGTGGCGGCCAAAATGCCTTCGGGTGCAATGTCCTCGGGCCCCATCTCCCGGCCCGCCCTCATGGCATTCGTGGGCCTTCAATACGGGCTCATGGCTGCCGTGTTCTTTACGGGCGGGATTGGTTCGATCCGATGCAAGAATTGGGCCCGCATTTTGATGTTGGTGGTCAGTGGTTTGTGGTTGGCTTGCGGTCTTCTGGGCACGCTCATGATGGCGTTCATTTTCCCTGCCATCATGAAACACCAGCCCGGCAATATCCCGCCAGGGCTGGAGCACGCCATCGTGGCGGTAATGATCGCTGTCATGACCGTCTTGATGGTTTTACTGCCCGCGATATTCCTGTTTTTCTATTCGCGCAAGAGCGTCAGAGCAACGTGCCTCGCACTGGTGCGGGCTCAAGTCGCGACGCCCGGGACGGCAGGATCTCCCGCCTCGGGACTCCCAGTTCCTCTGGCGATCCTGGGAGTGTGGGAGGGCCTCGGTGCTCTCTCAGTTCTTGCAACTCTGTTCATCCGGGTGGCCGTGGTGTTTGGTGTCGTCCTGCATGGCGTGGCGGCTTTTCTCGTTATCCTGACGTACTCTGCTCTGAGTGGTTACGCGGCTTGGGCCATCTTGCGGCAAAAGCTTATCGGCTGGCAAATCGCCCTGTTTACCGCAGGCTTTTGGACAATCTCCATGGTGGCTTCCTTCGTCCGCATCCCCGACCAACTGCAAATGTTAAAGGAAATAGGTTACAGCGACCAGGCTCTTCGCATTTACGAACAGTTCCCTCAGTTCTCGCTTATCATTCGTGTAGGAACGGCTGTGATGATGACAGCGCTTCTCGTCTTCCTTCTTTATACGAGGAAGTATTTCCCCGCGGGAGAGCGGGCATAGATTCGTTCCGTCGCGCCGATGCCCGGTATTCACTTTCAAATCCATGGGTTCTCATGGAGTGGCCAATGTACGCGGCCAATCGCGGGTACCTCGATCGTATGCGGATTGACCGTGGGCCTTTCCCCACGACCACACTCCCCCGGTCGGGGTGGGGCGCCCGCCACTAAGATCGGCGGACTTCCAGCCTCGGGCACACCGTGGCGACCATTTGCCTTGAAGGGGGCCTCCACGAAGAACATCATGTCACGGGGTGTCCACCAGACCTTCCCGCCCCTTCCTTCTTCGCATGGGTAAGGAATCCGGATTCGCCCCAATGGGGATTAATGCAGGCCAAGGAAGGCGTAGCGAAGAATAAAGAGTCCGGTGAGGACCCAGATCAGGGGACTGACTTCACGCCGTTTGCCGGTGGCGAGCTTTAGAAAGGTAAAGGAGATTAGACCGAGGCTGAGGCCGGTGGCAATGCTGAAGGTCAGAGGCGTGGCGACCAGGGTAAGGAAGGCAGGGAAGGCATCGGTGAAGTCGTTCCAGCGGACTCTGGCCACAGCACCGCACATGAGGGAGCCGACAATGATGAGGGCGGGGGCGGTGGCGAAAGAGGGGATGGAGGCGATGACGGGAGCGCAAAACATGGCGGCGAAAAAAAACCCGGCAATCACGAGGTTGCCGAGGCCCGTGCGGGCGCCCGCCGCCACGCCCGCGGCGCTCTCAATGTAGCTGGTGACGGTGGAGGTGCCCGTCAATGATCCCATGATCGTGCCGAGGGCATCGGCCAGCAGAGCGCGGCTGGCGCGCGGAAGTTTGCCGTTGCGCATAAAGCCGCCTTCTTCGCACACACCGATCAGGGTTCCCACGTTGTCAAAGAGATCGACGAAGAAGAAGATGAAAATCAGGTCGCCAAGGCCAAATTTGGCCGCCGCGCGCAGGTCCAGCTTAAGGAAAGTGCCGCCGGGGTGGGGGAGGGAAAAGAGATGCGCGGGCCAGTGGGTGAGGCCGGCCGGGATTCCCGCCAAAGCCGTGGCGGCAATGCCCAGAAGGATGGCGCTGCCCACGCGCCGGGCCATGAGGCTGGCGATCACTAGCAGGCCCACCGCGGCCAGGATGACTTGCGGGTCGGAGACTCGGCCCAAGGCCACAAACGTGGCGGGATGGGCGACGATGATTTTGGCGTTGCGGAAGCCGATGAACGCAATGAAAAGGCCGATGCCCGCGGCCGTGCCGTACTTCAGGCAGTCGGGAATGCCATTCACAATCATCTCACGGACGTTGGTGAGGGTGAGTAAAAGGAAGAGCATGCCGGAGATGAAGACCACTCCGAGCGCCGTCTGCCAGGGAATTCCCCGCCCCATGACAATGGAATAGGTGAAGTAGGCATTCAGCGACATGCCGGGCGCCAGCGCGATGGGATAGTTGGCCCAGATTCCCATGACCAGCGTGGCGAGCGCGGCGGAAATGCACGTGGCGAACAGAACCCCTTCCACGGGCATGCCGGCTTCGGAAAGGATGCGCGGGTTGACGACCACCACATAGGCCATGGTTGTGAAGGTGGTCAGGCCCGCCAGCAGTTCGCGGCGGATCGTGGTGTCGTTTTCCTTAAGGTGAAAGATGCGCTGAAGCAGAAGGCGTTTCTCCTTGATGAGGATGGGCCACTATAGGCGGGGAGAGTGTTTTCGTCAACGGAAACCGCCCGGCCCCGGAGGGGCCAACCGTGGGGAGCCGCAGGTTTTAACCTGCGGATCGCCGAACCCCATGGATTCTCCAACCCCAACGGGGTTGACCCCAGGAAAGGTCGGCCCCTCCAGGGCCGGATTCCTCCCTCGCCTGCGGTTTCCGTAGGTTTCACCTACGGCTACTCACGGTGTCCCGCTTCGCGGGAAGGAAGGCGCGAAACATCAGGTGGATTATTCTAGCTTCTATGGGGCGCAGGGGTGGGGTGGCGCGCAGGAAGGCAGTGCGCAAGGAAGCCTGGTATGAAAATGCTCCCCTCCTCAGTTGAGGAGGGGGTAGGGGGTGGTGCTGATTGCGACTTGATGTTTTCGACTTCAGGAGATAACCACCCCGGCGCTCAGCGCGCCACCCCTCCTGAATCAGGAGGGGAGTTATTTTCATCATTCATGGCGAGCGAAGGCTCATGAGCGTCTGTGCGGTTTGACAGGTGGGTGAATGAAATAAGTCGTTCTTGGAATTAGGATGGTGCCGCAACTTGACGCAATCAGGATGGTGTCGATATGCAGACCCTGGACGTTTTCGCAAGAGGCATGAATGGCCCTCTCGAGGCACACGCGAGCACCTTGCACTTAAACTAGACTTACGGTTGGGTAGTGGTGTCATTGGAGAGTGGCACGGCGCTCCCGCCCGTGACCGGACACGGCCAAGATGGCCGTGCTACAGCAAATGACACCACTACGCGTGCGCGTAACCCCTGGTCTGCTGAGCATAGCCATTTCCAGTCAGAATTCGTCCCCCACGAGCGAGGACGATTGTGAAAAGGTTGGCGGAATGGGCGCATTGCGCTTGCAATTCCCTTGACGGTTCCCTTATCGTACGCCATGCACGCTCCGACACAATCTGACACTGCAAACAATCTCCCTCCCACCGCGCGAGCCACCGAGAGCGATGCCCCCACGTCGGGCTATGGCTTGCGGCGGGGGGTTTTATCGCCTATGGAGACGCTGGCGCAATCCGTCTCTACCATGGCGCCCACCACCACCCCGGCCGCCACCATCCCGCTGGTTTGCGCCTTGGCCGGCAATGCCACATGGCTTGCTTACGTGCTGGCCATGGCAGCCGTTCTGTTGGTGGCCTGGTGCATAGGGCGCTACGCGCGCTACTCGGCCTCGCCCGGATCGCTGTATACCTACGCCGCCATGACGCTTCCTCCCTGGCTCGCAGCCACCGTTGCCTGGAGCCTGTTGCTGGCTTACGTCGCTACGGGCTCCAGCGTGATTGGCGGCTTTTATCACTACGCCAACCTGCTGCTCCAGCACGGCGCCGGGCACGCGGCCTCGGCGGTGGCTCTGGCCACCCTCGTCACCGGTGTTTCCATCTGGATCGCCTACCGTGACGTGAAGATCTCCGCCCGCCTGATGTTGTGGGTGGAAGCCTCGTCCGTTTTGGTGATCGTTACGCTCGTGGTACTACTGCTGGTGCGCCATGGGATGCACTGGGACTGGGACCAACTGCGCTTGCACGGCTCGACCGGCAGCGGCCTGCGTCTGGGCCTGGTGATGGCGCTTTTTAGCTTCTGCGGCTTCGAAAGCGCGACGACAATGGGCTCCGAGGCGCGCAATCCCTTGCAAACGATTCCGCGTGCGGTGGTGCTAACCGCCATCCTGGGTGGCGCCTTTTTCACGGTGTGCGCCTACGCCGAAGTGCTGGGCTTCCACACCGTGGGACAGGATCTCGGCACGAATCCCGCCCCCATGCACGTTTTGGCTGACCTCAGCGGCGTGCCGGTTTTTGGACTGCTGATCGACGTGGGGGCGTTGGTGAGCTTGTTCGCCGGAACCCTGGCCTGCATTACCGCGGCTGCGCGCGTGCTGTTGTTGATGGCGCACCACGGCCTGGCTCACCCGTCGCTTGGCGCCACGCACGTCCGCAACGAGACTCCCAGCCACGCAGTGATGGTTACGGGACTTGCCGCCTTGCTTCCCGTGGCTGTGCTCGCGGCTCGCGGAGCAAGTGGACTGGATGTGTACGGCTGGCTGGGTTCACTGGCCACGTACGGGTTCATTGTGGCTTACGCTTTGGTTTGTTTCGCTCTGCCGCGCTACTTACGCCGGCATGGAGTGTTCCAACCCAGCGCAGCGATTATCCCCGCACTGGCTTGTGCTGCCATGCTGCTCGCGCTGGTGGGAAATTTTTATCCTGTACCCGAAGGGAACTACGGGAAGTTGCCTTACATTTACTTGGCGTATTTGGCGGCGGGACTCGCGTGGTTCATCCTGCGCGCCCGCAAAGCGCAGCAGATGTAGCGCGTCTGTTTTGGTCCGCGGCTCGTCCCCTACGGGCAAGGAAATTCCGCGGACCTTCAAAACAGGTCCGCGCCACACTTACTTTTCCCATTGAAATTTAAGGACATTGCAGGTCTCGCGCGAGATCACAATCGCCCGGACTCCCCCAAGGGTCTAACCTGAATTTCTCACCACGGGTCCGGAAGGGCGGGGCTTTAGTCCCGCCGTTACAGGTCCTTTCTGGTTTTTCTTGTGTCCCGCGCCCCGCACAGCTTGCCGCCGCAAGCTCTGCGGGGCGCGGGACACACGGAGGGAGGGAGCCGCGATTTCGGCGGGGCTGAAGCCCCGCCCTTCCGGCAGCCCGATCCCAGCGTGGTGAGAAATACGAGCTACGGACGTTCGATAGAAATAATTAATCCCACTCATTAAAACTATGCGCTGGTCTTTCCCCCGGGATTGGAATACTTTCTATGGCACCCAGCGATTCCAATTTGCAGCCGGAAAAATAGCAGGACCTTCGGATAACCTAATATCGAATAAGGAGGACACTAGATGACCATTCCGCGCGGGAGAAACCGAGCGCTTGAAACCATCGGACTATCCTGTTGTTGTTGCCTTGCGTTAGCTGTCATGATGTTTATCGCTTCCACGCCCTCGGCGCTGGCCCAGCAAACTCTGGGAGGAATCAGGGGCACAGTGGTCGACCAGAGCGGGGCACTTGTGCCGGATACGGTGGTAACCGTTGTCGGCGATGAAACCCGACTGACGCGATCCAAGAAATCGAACGCAGAAGGCGAATACGAAATCCCAAACCTGCCCATCGGTACCTACACGCTTACCTTCACTCATAATGGATTCCTTACCGACTCGGTTCCGTCAATCCTAGTGCAGGCCAATCGCACCGCCACGGTTAACGTCACGCTGAAAGTCGGGCAGGTCAGCACAACGGTCACAGTCGAGGATAAGTCGCCGTTGATGAATGCCGTCGATACCACGAACGGCTACGTTCTTGACAAGGCCCAGATTCAGTCAATCCCCCTGCCCACGGGAAGTTTTACGGGGCTCGCCATCCTATCTCCCGGAGTCAATGCGGAACTTCCCAGCGGCAGCGGCGCCAACGCCGGTTTGGGCAACCAGCCGATCTGGGCCAATGGCCAGCGCGACACCAGCAACAGTTTTCTGTTAAATGGAGTGGACGCCAGCAATCTTTTCAACGGCAAGAGCACCAGCCAGGTGGGCTCTGCCCGGGTGGTAAACAATACCGGGGTCGCCTTGGTGACCAGCACGGGTATCGGCGTCATTCAGACCACGGCATCCCCTTATCTGGCTATTGGTGAGGCGTTGCCCACCCCCGCACCGGAAACGATTGAGGAAGTTCGCGTGAATACCTCGATGTATGACGCCCAGCAAGGATCGACCAGCGGCGCGCACATCGACATGAGTACGGCTTCCGGCACGAATAAAGAGCACGGCAGCCTTTACATCCACCACGGAACCAACTGGCTGAACGCCTCGCCCTATTTCTTCAATGCCGACCCGACGGTTCCGGAAGACCAGAAGGTACCGGCGCTTCATCGCGAAGTGCTGGGCGGAGCCTTGGGCGGAGCCCTGATTAAAGACAAGCTTTTCGGCTATGTTGCTTATCAGCACCTCCACGACGGTGACGGGGAAATCGGCATTTCCCGGCTGAGCGTTCCCTTTGGACTGACGGATAGCAACCGTACGGCGGCGGGACTCGCGAATCTCGCCAACCAAAACTTCATTATTCCCGATGGTGGGACGCCGATACTACCTACCCAAATCGATCCCGTGGCGATGGCGATGTTCCAATTCAAGCTTCCCAACGGCCAGTATATGATCCCGTCGGATGATGGCAACGTTCCTACGCCGACGATACCGGATAATGCTTACGTGCCGGGCACGGCGGTCTTTTCCTCGCACCAGTTGGTGTCAAACCTGGACTGGAACCGCTCCTCCTCGGATATTCTTTCCTTAAAATACTACTTCCAGGATGATCCGACCGTTGCTCCGTACGCTTACTCGATGGTTGCGGGGTTCAGCCAGATTCTGGCCGCCGGCAGCCAGGTAATTTCTCTCAGCAATATTCAAACGCCCCGGCCCAACTTTAGCATCATCGAAACCCTTGGGTTCGTGCGGCAGAATATCTACAGTTCCGTCGGGCAGCCTTTTTCGCCGCAACAAATCGGCATCAATACTTTTGGATCTACCCGTTTTCCGGGGATGAGCATTGTCGATATTTTGGGGAATAGCTCTCCCAATAACGTCAATTATGTGCAAGATGCGAGCATGAACATTGGCCAAGGGTCCGCTTCCCAGGGGGCTTTCACCGGAGTCACCCAGAACCGCCTGATGCCTTCGGTCAACGCGACATGGAACAAGGGCAGGCACACGGTGGCATTCGGAGGCAGCTTCTCTTACACCCAACTCAATACCCTCGATAACCGGACCGGCAATGGGATAATTGCTTCCGCGGACCTCGGTCAGTTTCTGCAAGGCATTTTGACCCCCAACGACGATTTCCAGTCCACCGCCCTTCTTCTCGGCAACGCCAACCGCTATTACCGGGCCAATCAAACGGGCGCGTATATTCAGGACAAATTCCAGCTCCGCCCCAACTTGAGTCTCACTGCCGGGCTGCGCTTTGATTGGGACGGCGGATTCAGCGAGAAATACGGCCGTCTATATAACTTTGACCCCAACGAATACGCCTATGATGCGGCGACTGACACCATCACCTCGACGGGTTTTATCATCGCCGGAAATAATAAACAGTTCCCGAGCAAGGGGGTAAGTAATACCACCCTCACCGGCCGTCAGTGGGGGATTGCTCCCCGTCTGGGTGTTGCCTGGACCCCCAGTAAGTTTCACGACAAGATCGTCGTCCGCGCCGGTACCGGCATGTATTACGATCGGGGCGAACTTTTTTCCTATCTCTCACCCGGCTATGCGGCGGGCGAGACCACGGCTGGGCCTTTCGGCGTAAACCAGGCGCCTCCTTTTGTGAACACGCAAGTCTGTCCGCTAAGTTCCAGTTACTATCAGGGCTTCATTCCCACCTGCTCCAGTTCGCTGGAAAATCCCTGGGGCGCCACAGAGCAAGCCCCCCCCACGGGCAACCCCTCCGAGATTATCAATTATCTGCCGAACGAAGCTGGGATCGAAAGCGGGGATAAACTCTTTTCTTTCGCCACTTATGACCGGGGGAACAAATTGCCCTACACCATGAATTACACCCTCGACATCCAGTGGCAGCCGCGCCGTGATTTGGCCATCGACATTGGCTACGTGGGTAATTCCGGCCGTCACGAGGTCATGCCCATTCCCTTCAACCAGGCGGGCATCGCCACACCCAGCCACCCGATTAATGGCCAGAACTATACTTACGGGTACACGGTTCTTCAGAACGGGAGTCCCCTCGTTCTTCCCGACGGCACACAGGAGCTTGCCACTTATGAAGGCGGCAACGACGACATGCGCGTTCCTTACATTGGGTATTCGGCGGAATCGGAGAGCTATAAAGCCATCGGCGTTTCCAACTACAATGCTCTGCAAGCGCACGTGGAAAAGCGTCTGAGCCACGGGGTTCAGGTGGGCTTCTCCTATACCTGGTCGCACGCCCTCGATGAGCAGAGCGCGCTGGGCCTTTTCTATAACGGCAACAACCCCTTGGACCCGCGCAATGCCTACGCCTCGTCGGACTTTGACCGCACCCATGTTATGAATTTCAACTATCTGTACCAATTCCCGACCTTTGTAAGGGGGAATGGGCTGGCCGGCAAGATTGCCAATGGCTGGGCTATCCAGGGAATCGCCGTGATCCAAAGTGGCCAGCCCTATAGCGTGATTGATTACACGGGAGCGGTGGGCAGCATCTTTTATGGCACCACGGACGGTATCACCAATCCCATTGTGCCGCTTGCTCCCGGTTGTACCGCCAAGAATGCGGTGACCGGCGCGACAGGTGCGGGCGCTACGCCAGCGCTCAAGGCGTCATGCTTCACTTTGCCCTTGCTTCAACCGGGCGATTTAGGTGGGGCGATTGCTCCTGGCGATTCCTATGAGACCGACTTTACCTCGGGTCAGCGCAACATCTTCCGGCAAGTCTGGCAAAAGCGAGCGGACGTATCCTTGGTCAAGGATCTGAAAATCTCGGAACGGGTTTTGCTGAAATACTCCCTGGACGTCTTCAACGTTACCAACACTACAAGTTTCGACATCCCGATCGATAATGTTTCGCAGAACCAGTACTACAACGATTTTCCAACGTACGGGACAGCCCCTTTGCCCACCAGTTGTGGCAGTTCCAACACGGGGTTCTACAACTGTCCGGCCGGCCTCGGCGCCGTAAATAAAACTATCGGAGGCCCGAGGCAGATTCAGATGGCGCTGCACCTGATGTTCTAAATTGGTTTCTTCCTGTTGTTTCGCGAAAGGGCGGGGCCGCTGCGTCGCCCTTTCTTTACCCATGCTATGCACTATCCGCTCAACCAGGCCAATCAAGCCCTCACCGATCTCTGCCCCGGACGATTCGAAGGCGCGGCCGTTCTGGTGCCATGACGGTCTTTTCCTTTCATCAACTTATCGGCTAAGCAAAATATCGCGCGTAGCAAGCTGTGTATTTTCTGCAAGTTATCGGCATGGTGGGGGTTTGAGGCACTTTTCTTGATTTTTTGTGCGTGTAAATCGTGCTATCTCTTTTATTTTCAATAATTCATCGGCCTTTTAATCAAGTTGTTTATTTTCAATAACTAATCGGCTTCGTACATTTTGTTACTTTATTTCCCTTTTGTTTTCAATAAGTCCTCGGGGTCGACCTTCATTTTGATACTTTTGGGTGCGCGGGCTCTCTTTCTGACTTTCATGGACAAATTGACGGTCCGTCGCACCCGTAATCAAGCTTCGTAGGAGCGTTCCCGCCCTGCTCGCACCATCGGCATGAATCTGGAGGCATATGCGTTCCTCCTGCCCAGCCCGTAAGGGGCGCCGATCCTCGTACCCATGGCAGCGTGATTTCACCTAGACCCGGTCCTCCGACTAATAGCCTGGCAACTTGACGGCCCATGCCGGTAGACAGTAAACGGTAGACAGCAGACCGGAGATCCGGGGCGGTTGTCCCTAGCCCGGATTTCTCACCACTACACTGGAAGGGCGGGGCTTTAGCCCCGCCGTTGCAAGGCCGTCCTGATTATTTCCAAGTCCCGCACCCCGCGCAGCTTGCAGCCGCTAGCTGCGCGGGGTGCGGGACGAATAAAGGGCGGGAACCGCGATTTCGGCGGGGCTGAAGCCCCGCCCTTCCAGCATCGTCCAAACGTGGTGAGAACTCCGGGCTAGTGTGGTGTCCCGGATAAGATTTGACAATGGCATGTTGCAAGGACCCCCTCACCCCCGGGCCCCTCGGTCGCTACGGCCACCGAGGGGAGGATGGATTTTATTGCCCTCGCCCCTTTGGGGGAGAGGGTGGCGCGCATCCGGCGTAATCGCCAGCCGGGGCGGGCCGGGTGAGGGGGTCTCGCCTATTGTCAATTC
>Ga0182030_10003805_pt1 | contig 32199 bp, 29 predicted proteins | sample 812S3MmetaG_FD_121299 | JGI IMG/M metagenome (GOLD analysis project Ga0182030, IMG submission 121299) | Permafrost microbial communities from Stordalen Mire, Sweden - 812S3M metaG (Illumina Assembly) | ecosystem: Environmental > Terrestrial > Soil > Wetlands > Permafrost | place: Sweden... | reverse complement strand
CTCGAGAAGCTGGTGTTGACCGGAAAGCAGGCGCGGATCAAAGAAAGCGTGGCACAACCGTATGGCGACCTTGTACATGAGGGGCAGCATCTGGATCCGGTATGCCGCGACATCGAGGCCTTGCTCGTGTCTTCCCAGGCCCGGGTCACCGGCGAGGTGCACGTGCTGTTGCGTCCGGGCTCGGCTTTCGTCGAAGGCGTTGCCTCCCCCTATTCATTGATGGCCGCATCAAGAGGCGTCTATGGCGAGTCGGCAGGCGAGTGGACACCGGTCGATGCGCTCGGCTACTCGAAGATGCTGGCACTCACCGGCGTTTTCTACCAGCGCGCCGGCGTCAATGCGGCCAAAGCAGTCAAGCCGGCATGAGCGGCATGCGCACCCTGGTCGTCGACAAGATCGCCTCGGTTACCCAGGCGCTGGGCCTCACTCATGAGCTGCGCATTGCGCCCCAGATCCCCTGCGAGGAAGGGGTCGTGCTGGTGGTCGAGATCCTGAACAACAAGTCGACCTACAACACGCTCGAGCTGACCAGCGGCCGCATGGCCAAAGTCGCCCGGGGCGACGTTGTAGTGGGCGCACTGGGACACCGCAAGGCGCTGTTCGGCTACTCGGGACACATTCCCGAGACGCTGGCGCCCGGCGATGTGATCCAGATGCTGAACATCGGCGGCGTCCTCGGCATTTGCGACTCTGCGACGCCCGACAAGGGCAAACCGTTCGACTGCAAGGTGCTCGGCGCCGTGCTGACCTTCCCATATCTCGGCGAGCGCATCGGCGTCACGGCACGGACCGGGTACCAGCCCCTGGACTATGACGCGGCGCTCGACGTGCGCGGCGTGCCCGTGGTCGCGCTCGCCGGCACGTGCATGGAGGCCGGCAAAACGGCCGCGGCCTGCGCCATCATCGCGCGCATGCGCCATCGCGGCTTGGTGGTCGATGCGTTCAAGGCGACCGGCGTCTCCCTGCGCCGCGACATCCTGGCGTTCGAGGACTCCGGGGCCCGGCGCACCATGATCTTCACGGATCTCGGAATCGTGACCACGACCGCGCGCTGTGGCCCGGCGTTGACTCGGGCGATGCTCACCGAGCTCGCGGCCGCGCGGCCCGACGTGATCGTATTCGAGCTCGGCGATGGGCTCTTGGGAACCTATGGGGTGGAGGCCATCCTGCGCCAGGCGGACATCAAGAGCGCGCTCTCCGCCGTGGTGCTGTCCGCAAACGATCCGGTCGCCGCTTGGGGCGGAGTCAAATTGCTGCGCGAGCGCTTCGACATCGAGCCCGCCGCCGTGACGGGACCCGCGACCGACAATCTGGTCGGGGTCGACATCATCCGCGAGCAGCTCAACGTGGAGGCGTTCAACGCGATCAGCTCGCCGGCCGAGCTCGGAGACTTCCTCATCGCGCGTCTGCGCCTATGCTCGGGCGAAGCCGCAGCAGCCGGGGCATGAACGAGTCAGTGCCGACGGTCGTGCTGGGCGGCACCGGCTACGTCGCCGGGGAATTGCTGCGGCTCATCGCGGGCCACCCGCGGCTCGCGCTCGCGGGCGTTTTGTCCGACAGCCAGCCAGGCGGCTCGGTGGCCGCCGCGTTCCCGCACTTGCAAAGCGCCTATTCCGAGCTCAAGTTTGCCAGCCTCGAGGAAATCGAGGCGCTGATGCGGTGCACACCGAACTGCGCACTCTTCTCGGCCGCACCGCACGGCGTAGCCGCGGGGGTGATCGACCGTTTGCTCGGCGCTGCCGAGGCCGGCGGCATGCATGCGCGTTGCGTCGACATCTCGGCCGATTTCCGCTACGCGAGCGCCGCAGCCTACGAGGCGGTCTACAAGCACCCGCACGGCGCGCCGGCCCGGATCTCCGAGTTCACGTGCGCGGTGCCCGAGCATCTGCCGGCCGCGCCCACGCCGCACGTGTCTCATCCGGGGTGCTTCGCCACTGCCGCGCTGCTCGCAAGCGTGCCGCTCCTCGCGCTCAAGTGGACGGAGCCCGAGCTGTTTCTCGCCGGGGTAACGGGCAGCACAGGCTCGGGCCGCAAGCCCGTCGACGGCACCCATCACCCGCTGCGTCACGGTGATCTCTACGGCTACAGTCCGCTTGCGCACCGCCACGCCCCGGAGATAGCGGCCTGCGCCGAGCGCGCCTCGGGAGTCGAGGCCGCGATTCATTTCGTGCCTCATTCGGGTCCGTTCGCGCGCGGCATCCACCTCACCGTGCAGGCGCGTCTCGCGAAATCCCTGACGAGCGCGGAAGCGCTTGCCGCGCTTGCCGGGTACTACCGGGACTGTCCATTCGTGCGCGTCGTCGGGACGCCGCCGCGGGTCAAGGATGTGGCGACGAGCAATTACGCGCATCTGCATGCCGCCGTAGACGGCCGGTCGATCGCGGTCATGGCCGCGCTCGACAACTTGAACAAAGGCGCCGCGGGCGGGGGCATGCAGTGGATGAATCGACTGCTGGGATTCGACGAACGCATGGGGCTCATGGCGCCCGCTCCGGGATGGACATGAGAGAGCCGGATGCGAAGCGTATAACGACCGCGGTCGCCCACGACAAAAGCCTGCCGGGGGCGGTCAAGAGCCGCCTGGCCCGGGTGTTCGCGCAATATCCCATCGAGGTGGCGCACGGCGAGGGCGTATTCCTGTACGCGCGCGACGGGCGCAAGATTCTGGACCTTTACGGCGGCCACGCGGTGGCGGGCCTTGGCTACGGGCATCCCCGCTGGCTTGCGGCACTCGAGCGGCAGGCGCGTCAAATGACCTTTCAGACCAATGCGGTGGCCGTGGCGGTACGCGAGCGCGCCGCAGAGCGCCTCACGAAATTCGTGGGGCTCGGGTTCGACACGGTGTTTTTCATCAATTCGGGCGCCGAGGCGAATGAGAACGCCCTCAAGCTCGCGTTCAAGATGACGGGGCGCACCAAGGCGGTCGCGCTCGAGCAAGGCTGGCACGGCCGAACCGCCGCCGCGGGTGCGGTGACCTGGGGCGCGCTCGAGAAGTGGTACGGATTCCCGCGCCGGCCCTTCGACGTCGACTTCATACCACGCGACAACCCCGAAGCCAGCGAGCAGCACATCGATCGGAATACCGCGGCCGTGATCGTCGAGCCGGTGCAGGGCGTCGGCGGCGCCTTCGACATCGGCAAGCCCATGCTCGAGGCATTGCGCCGCCGCTGCGACGATGTCGGCGCTCTGTTGATCTTCGATGAGGTCCAGTGCGGCATGGGCCGTACCGGCGCGCCGTTCGGGGCCAACTACCATGGGGTGGTACCCGACATGATCACCTCGGCAAAAGCGCTGGGCAACGGCTTTCCGGTCTCCGCTCTGCTGCTCTCGCGGCGCGTGGCGAGCCACATCAAGTACGACGACATGGGCACGACCTTCGGCGGCGGACCCATGGCGTGTGCTGCCGTCGAGGCGGTGATCGACATCATCGAATCAGAATCGCTGCTTGCCAACGTGCGTCAGGTATCGACGTACATTCGCGCCCACTGCGTGATCGGACCGGTTACCGGCGTGCAGGGGGCCGGGTTCCTGCTCGGCCTCAAGACCTCCCGGCCCGCCAAGGAAGTCCACTCGGCGCTGCTCGAGAAAGGCATTTTGACGGGAACGAGCGGGGATCCCATGGTGCTGCGATTGCTGCCCGCCTACATTCTGAACGAGAGTCACGTCGATCAGCTGCGCGACGCGTTGTCGACGATTCCCGCATGAACCGCTTTCTCGACCTCGCCGATTTCGAGCGCGCTGAGATCCTCGATCTTCTATCGCTCGCCGAGCGGCTGAAGAATGCACCGGAGCCCCGGGCGCTCGCGGGCAAGATCCTCGGGTTGATGTTCTTCAATCCGTCGCTGCGCACCTTGGCGTCCTTTCAGGCGGCGATGGCGCGGCTCGGTGGCTCGTCCTTCGTGGTCACGCCCGGCCAGGGCACCTGGCAGTTCGAGACCCGCCTCAATGCCATCATGGACGGCGTGGCCGCCGAGCACATCCGCGAGGGCATCCCCGTGCTCGCGTCCTATTGCGATGCGCTGGGCGTGCGCGCTTTCGCGTCCGGCAAGAATCTCGAGGCGGATCTCAACGAGACCCTGTTCCGGGCCATCGACGAGCTGTGCGACCGGCCGCTCATCAACATGGAATCCGCGATGAACCATCCCTGCCAGGCGCTCGCGGACTGGCGCACTCTGGATGAGCTCGGGGTGCCGAACCGCGCGCGGTTCGTGCTGTCGTGGGCATATCATCCGAGAGCGCTGCCGTTGGCGGTGCCCGCCGCGACGCTGCACATGGCCGCCATGCGCGGCATGGACGTGGTGGTCGCGCGCCCGGAGGGATTCGCCCTGCCGCAGGCCGTGATGGACAAAGCGCGCGCCGCGGCGAGCGCATCGGGCGGCTCGGTGAGCGAGACCGCCGACCGCGCCGCGGCGCTCAAAGGCGCGAGCATCGTGTACGCGAAGGAATGGGGCACCCCCACGTACTACGGCGACGCCGATGCCGATGCGCGGCTGCGCGCGGACCTCAAGGACTGGTGCGTGCGCGAGCGTTGGTTTGCAGACGCGTTGCCCGACGCCAGATTCATGCATTGCCTGCCCGCGCGCCGCAATGTCGCCGTGGCCGACGAGGTTTTGGACGGCGCACGCGCCGTGGTCAAGCACGAGGCGCGCAATCGCCTCACGGTACAGACGGCGGTTCTGCACCGCATGCTCGCCTAGAGACGCTGCATTTCCGGAGTAACATCGATGATCATGAGCAGACCCGACCCTTCCGTCGCCGTACGTGCGCTCAAGAGCGCGGCGCCGTACATCCGCATGTACAAAAACAAGGTGTTTGTCATCAAGGCCGGCGGGGCGGTGTTCAGCGACGAGACCTCGACGCGCGGTCTCATCGAGCAGGTCGCGATCCTGCATCAGGTCGGCATCAAGGCCGTTCTGGTGCACGGCGGCGGCCCGCAGCTCGATCATCTGCAGGCGACGCTCGGCATCGAGACTCAGATGGTGAACGGGCGCCGGGTCACCGATCAGAAGTCGATCGAAGTCGCCGCGATGGTGCTCAACGGCGTCATCAACACGCGCATCCTCGCGATCTGCCGCGCGCTCGACATCGAGGCGATCGGCATCTCGGGTGTCGATGCCGGACTCATCCGCGCCCACAGGCGCGGACCCGTGCCGGTGTCCGCGGAATCGAGCGAGTCGGTCGACTACGGCCTGGTCGGCGACATCGACTCGGTGAATGTCGCGGTGCTCGAGCAGTTGTTGTCGAACGGCCTGATGCCGGTGGTGAGCCCGCTGTCTGCCGATTCCAACGGGACGCTGCTCAACATCAACGCCGACACGGTCGCCGCCGCGATCGGCGGCGCCTTGTCCGCGGAGAAGCTGGTGCTCTGCACCGGCGCTCCGGGAATTCTCGAGCGTTCCACGGACACGAGCTCGCTCATTTCCTATACGGACATCAAGGGCCTCAATCGGCTGAAGGATTCCGGGAGCCTCACTCACGGCATGCTGCCGAAAGCAGCGGCCATCGAGAACGCGATCCGCGGGGGCGTACGGCGGGTTCATGTGATTACCTATAAATCCCCGGACAGCCTGCTGGCGGAAATATTCACCAACGAGGGGACCGGAACGCTGGTGGTCGCCGACTTGAAAGCGCTCTCTCCGGCCGAGCAGCAGAGCGCGGCCTCATGAAGATGCCGCCGGCATGACGCGCTTGTGGGACAAGGGCGCGCCGCTCGATGAGCGGGTTCTCGCCTATACCGCCGGTGAAGATCATGCGCTCGACGACCGGCTGGTCCGCTACGATGTGCGCGCCTCGATCGCGCACGCCGACATGCTCGCGGAGCAGGGTTTATTGTCGGCCGCGGACCTGCGGGCAATTCGCGACGCGCTCGAAGGCATAGGCGAGGAGCACGCACAAGGCAAGTGGCGCGTAACCCTCGACCAGGAGGACTGCCAGACAGCCATCGAGAACTTGCTGACGGCGCGTATCGGCGCCGCCGGCGGGCGCCTGCATGCCGGCCGCTCGCGCAACGATCAAGTGCTCGCGGCCCTGCGGTTGTACCTGCGCGATGCGGTACAGGCGCTGCATGACGGCGCCATAGAGGTCGCGCAGGCGCTCGAGGCACTCGCCGCGCGGGACGGATCGATCGTGCTGCCGGGCTATACCCACATGCAGCAGGCGATGCCGAGCACCGTGGCGCTGTGGGCCCTCGGGTTCGCCGCCGAGATCCGCGACGATGCGCAGGGTCTCGCTCTCTCGGGCCGGCGCGCGGCGAAGAACCCGCTGGGCTCCGCCGCGGGATACGGCACTCCAAATCTGGAGCTGAGCCGCGAGTCGACGCGCCGCGCCCTCGCGTTCGAGGTGACGCATGAGCCCGTGACCGCTGTCCAGCTATCCCGCGGCAAGGCCGAGGCGCACCTGCTGTTCGAGATTACGCTGCTCACGCAGGACATCGGGCGTCTCGCCGCCGACCTCCTGCTTTTCTATACGCAAGAGTTCGGCTTCGTGAGTTTGCCGGAGGCGTTCACCACCGGTTCCTCCATCATGCCCCAGAAGCGCAATCCGGATGTGTTCGAGCTCATGCGCGGGCGCAGCGCCGTGGCGCACGCGGCGCTCAACGAGGTCCTCGGCGTCACCCAGAAACTCGGATCCGGCTACCATCGCGATCTTCAGCTCATCAAGCCGCCGCTGTTCCGCGGCATCGACTCCTGCCGCCAAACACTCGATATCCTGCCGAGCGCGCTCGCAGGCGTCGCCTTCAGGCCCGAGAAAATCCGCCTCGACCCGGGGATCGACGCCGCCGCGGCTGCCAACACCTTGGTGGCGAGGGACAAGATTCCATTCCGCGAGGCCTATCAACGCGTCGCAGCCCAGCTCAAGGACAGCAAGTGAGCATCTGGTGTCGCCTGGAAACACTCGAGGCACTCAACGCACGTACCGCAGGCACAATGATGCGGCCGCTCGGGATCGTGTTCACCGAGATCGGCGATGATTTCGTTCGCGGCACCATGCCGGTCGACGATCGCACGCACCAGCCCTGGGGACTGTTACACGGCGGCGCCTCCGTGACGCTCGCCGAGACGCTCGGCAGCATGGGCGCGAACATGTGCGTGGACGACACGCGGCTGTGTCTCGGTCAGGAAATCAACGCGAATCACGTGCGCTCCGCGCGCAGCGGAATCGTGACCGGTACCGCTCGCCCGCTGCACTTAGGCGGCCGCAGCCACGTGTGGGGCATCGACATCGTCGACGCCTCGGGGGCGCTGGTATGCATCTCGCGCCTTACGCTGGCAGTCATCGCCAGGGCTCCTCGCCCTGCCTCTTCCGAAGCCGGCGCCGATTACCTCCCGCTCGGAAGGCTGGCTGGTATTTGACCCTCCAAATGCGTATCGTACGCGCCATGAAAACTGCCACCCATCGATCGATCCCATTCGCCTGCGCCAGCGCCCTCATGCTCCTGGCTGCGCCGCTCGTCGACGCACAAGCGCCCAGTCCGCCGGCAACGCCCAATCAAACGGGCGCCCCGCCCCGCGGAGCCGCTCCCGGTCAGGCACAGCCCGCTCCGGCCCCTGCGCCGATCACCGACGAGCAGGCGAGCTATCTGTTCGGCCTCACCTTCGGCGAGCAACTGCACGGCATTGGCATCGATAACCAGATATCGGTCGATGCGGTCACGCGCGGCGTGAAGGAAGCGTTACAGGGCAAGAAATCGACGTCCGCCGAGAAGCAGCAAGTCCAGGAATACGTGCGGTCGGCGATGCAGGCCGCGGCCGGGCGCAACAAGACCGCCGCGACGGAGTTCCTCGCAAAGAACGGAGCCAAGAAAGGCGTTCAGACGACGGCCTCCGGATTGCAATACAAGGTGACCAAACCGGGCGACGCAAAAGCACCGCCGATCACTGCGACCGATGAAGTGACCGTCAACTACCGTGGAAAGCTCATCGACGGCACGGAATTCGACAGCTCGTTCCAACGCGGCGTGCCCGCGACTTTTCCGGTGGGCGGCGTGATCAAGGGCTGGCAAGAAGCCTTGGTGCTGATGAAGCCGGGTGCGAGCTTCGAGCTGTACGTGCCGCCTGAACTCGGCTACGGGACACAGGCGAAACCCGGCATTCCCGCCAATTCGCTCTTGATATTCGATGTGGATGTCTTGAGCGCGAAAGCCAAGGCCGCCGCGCCTGCGGCGGCAACTGCGCCCGGATCCCCCCCGGCCACGCCCGGATCCCCCCACTAAACATGTCGGGGTACGCGCCGCGCGTCATAGTCTGGCGCGCGAGTCCCGAGCGCGAGTCAGCGAGCGAGGTCGAGCGCGTTGGTGAGATCGCCGAGCGGCGGCTCGCCGTGCTCGGCCAGCGCCTGATCGCGATGCGCGATGCCCGGCAACCCCTCGAGATCGAAGCGCCGAATCAGCAGGCGCAGGATCGAAGCCGTGTCGTAGGGCGTGTGGTCGACGGTCGAGCGTTTCGCGAACGGCGAGATAATGAGTGCGGGAATTCTCGCGCCGGGACCGAGCAGATCGCCGCGCGGAGGAGCGAGGTGATCCCAGGCGCCGCCGAATTCGTCGTAAGTGACCACGATCACCATGTCCTTCCACTGCGGGCCGGCGCGCAACTTCGCGATGAGGTCGGCGATGTGCGCATCTCCGTCGGCGATGTCGGCATAGCCCGGGTGCTGATTGAGATTGCCCTGCGGTTTGTAAAACACCACGGGCGGCAAGCGCCCTGCCGCGATGTCCGCGAGCAGATCGCCGTGATCCTTGAGATGCTCAGCACGCTGCGCCGCCTTCACGGCCGGATCGAACTGCGCATAATAGTTGAAGGGCTGGTGATGAGGCTGGAAGTCGGGACTGCCCGCGGGGGTCTCGGGCGCGTAGATCACGCGGCGCACGCTACCGGCAGGCTGCCGGCCGTCCTGGACGGCTGCATTCCAGGCGCCCGCATACCAGACCCACCGGATGTTCTTCGCGCTCAACCGGTCGCCGATGGTGGGCGCGGTCTGCGGCGGCAAGGTAGTCCCCTTGGCGGGGTCCGCGTACAGTTCGCCGGTATCGGCGCGCGCCGGCTGGTTGCCGCTGGGTTGGTAAGGCGGCTGCATGGTATTGACAGCGTAGAACCTGGAATCGCCGAAATAGCCGGCGGGAGCGATGTTGCCGCTGTGCGCGAACGTCGGCGGTCCGTCGAGCGCGGAGGCCGCCGAATTGGGCGCGGCTTTGAGCCGCGGAAGGTAGTGCCCGGCCGCATCCTGCTCGAGCGCGGCAATCGAGGGCTTGGCCGCGGCCGAATCCGCTTGCGGATATTCGGGCGCGCAGGCGCAAATCAGATACTGGTGATTGAGGAACGAGCCGCCAAACGCACCTTGGAAGAAGTGATCGGCGAGGACGAACTGCCGCGCCAATCCATATAGCGCGGACCGGCTGTAATCGAAGTGCCCCATGGCGAGCCCGCCCGCATCGGACCAAGCCGCATACCCGTCGTTCTTGCCGCCGTCGATCTGCATCTGATGCTCGAAGAACCGATGCCACAGATCGCGCGTGACGGATGCGGTCGTGAGCGTGACGCCGGACTGCGCGGTGAACGCGTGCTCGATCGAGAATGGCGCGTTCGGCAACCCCGCGCTCTCTTCCTGCGTGACGACGGGCACGTAACCTGTCGCCGTGACGCCGCCCCAGGTCGGCGGGAGAACCGGCAGCAGTGAGCCGTCGCGATCGCGTTGCGGGACGTACTTGGGCAGCGGACGACCTTCGACGTCGATGACCTCGCCGAGTCCCTCAGCGCCGGGAAAGTTGCCGTAGAGACTGTCGAACGCGCGGTTCTCGGCGTAGATCACGACGACGGTCGCGACCTTCGTACGCAGCGCGCGGGTGACGGCATCCGCGGATGCGCGCGCAGTGTGGGCGTGTGCCGGCGCGTCGGGCTTGGATGCGGTGGCGGGCGCAAAGGTCCTAATTCCGCAGGCACACACCGAGATTGCGCAGGCGCAAACCAAGAGCGCGACGCAGACGCTGGAAGAATCCCTGGTCGGGAGCGCGGTCACGCGCCGTAGTATACAGTCCTCAGAATGTCCAGGTGGCGCTCACCGTGAACGCCGCGGGATCGCCGAACTGCGAGTCGATGCGCTCGTACTCGGCGCGGAACGCGAAGTCCTGGAACTTCGCCTGCACCCCGGCACCATAAGCGAACTTGGTATCGGTCTGATCCGTGCGGAACCCCGTGGGCGCGGGACACGCCGTGTACGGAGGCGCGCAGGGGCCGCCCGGATACGCGTACGTCGTGATATCGCTCTGCAGACGAGCGACGCCCGCCTTCCCGTACACGTCGAGGAACGGCAACGGCAGCGGCAGGTAGCCGATTCCGTACAGCACCGCCGCCTTGGGATGCGAACTCGCATTCTCATAAAACGTATGCGAGCCGTAATAGCCGCTGTTGCCGTTGCCGCTACCGAAGTCGATGTATTCGACCTCTGCACCCACTATGGGCAACGGACGAATGCCTATGATCGCTTTCCAGGCCGCGTCGTGATCGTGGTATCCGCCGTGGTAACCATAATCGTAATAGTTGTTGCTTCCGACATTCGACTGACCGACGCCTGCACCGATATAGGCGCCGAGCGAATTGTCCGCCGAGGCGGGAGCGGCGGCCGCGATCGCGCAGGCGACGGCACATAAACCCCCAGACACTCGCTTCATCGGCATCTCCGTTTTTACACTGCACCATCGGACAGGTGCGCCGCGGCAGAAGTTCCGGCCGGCGCCGCGCCGCGCCGCGCGGCGCGGCGCGGCGCGGTATAATTACCGCATGAATAGAGCGCGCCTGTGTGTCCTCGCCGTCCTGACCGCATCGGTCCTCGGCTGCGGGCAAAAAGGCCCGCTGGTGCTGCCCGATGCGCAGCACGCGCACAAGAAGGTTAAATTCCCTTCACCCAAAACTCCCGCGGCCCCTGCACCGCCGGCCGCCCCCGGGCCGAGCGCTCCGTCGGCACCCGCACCGAGCGCAACCTCCGGAGCCGCGACGAACGCCGCGCCGCCGGAAGCTGCACCGGGCTCGAACTCGACGCCGAATCCTGCTCCGCAGGACTAGGCTTCGTCGCCTCCTCATGGCGGACCGCAAATTGCTCCTGGTCGACGGCTCGTCGTATTTATACCGCGCCTTTCATGCATTGCCGCCGCTGACGAGCTCGAAGGGCGAGCCCACCGGGGCGGTGCTCGGCGTGCTCAACATGCTGAACAAGCTCATGAAGGACGAGTCGCCACAGCGGGTCGCGGTGGTGTTCGACGCTTCAGGCCGCACTTTCCGCGACGAGCTGTTCGATCAGTACAAGGCGCATCGCGCGCCCATGCCCGACGATCTGCGGTCGCAGGTGCAGCCGCTGCTCGAGGCGGTGGAGGCCTTGGGGCTGCCGCTGCTGCGCGTCGGGGGTGTCGAGGCCGACGATGTGATCGGAACCTTGGCGGTGCAGGGGGCCGAGTCGGGATTCGAGGTTCTGATTTCGACCGGCGACAAGGACATGGCACAGCTCGTCGGCACGCGCATCACGCTCGTGAATACCATGAGCAATACGCGGCTTGATCGCCCCGGGGTCAAGGCGAAGTTCGATGTGTATCCCGAGCAGATCGTCGATTACCTCGCGCTCGTGGGCGACAGCTCCGACAACATCCCCGGCATCACCGGCGTCGGTCCGAAGACGGCGGCGAAATGGCTGAACCAATACCGCACTGTCGATGCGCTCGTCGCGGACGCAGGCGCCATATCCGGCAAGGTGGGAGAGAATCTGCGCGGCGAGCTGCCGGCGCTCGAGCTCTCGCGCAAACTCGCAACCATCGATACGCGGGTTAAGCTCGAGATCTCGCCGGAGGCGCTGCTCGCAGGCGCTCCGGATCTGCCGCGGCTGCGACAGCTGTATACGCGCCTCGAATTGCGGGCGCTGCTCAAATCGCTGGAGTCTGCTGCGTCAGGTGCCGCGTCCGCGGCTGCCGGGGCCGATGGGCCGGGCGCAGAGCGGAACTCCGGGGCGGCTGACGCGCCGACGGCGGCCGAAACGTCGGTCGAGCGGGCGGAGCCGCGCAACTATCAGAAGATAACATCGCCCGAAGCGCTCGATGCCTGGATCGCGAAGCTCGCCGCGGCGCCGTTGGTCTCCTTCGATACCGAAACCGATCGGTCTGACTATATGCGCGCGCGGCTCGTCGGGGTGTCCTTTGCGGTCGCGGCGGGCGAGGCGGCTTACGTGCCTCTCGGACACGATTACCCGGGCGCGCCGGAGCAGCTTGAAACGGATCGGGTATTGGCGGCTTTGAAGCCCGTGCTCGAGGACGCGGCGCTCGCCAAGCTCGGGCATCAGCTCAAGTTCGACACGCACATCCTCGCCAACCACGGTGTTGAGCTCAAAGGCCAGCGCTATGACTGCATGCTGGAATCCTACGTGCTCGACAGCGTCGCCACGAATCACGAGATCGAATCGGCCGCGGCGAAATATCTCGGGATCAAGACCATTCGTTACGAGGATGTTGCCGGCCGGGGCGCCAAGCAGATTCCCTTCAATCAGGTCGAAGTGGATCGGGCTGCCGAGTACGCCGCCGAGGACGCCGATGTCACGCTGCGGGTGCATCAGGCGATCTGGCCGCGGCTCGAGGCGGTACCGCGATTGAAGGTTCTCTACGAGACCATCGAGCAGCCGCTCGTCCCCGTGCTCTATCGAATGGAGCGCGCCGGAGTGCTGGTCGACCGGAACTTGCTGCGAGCGCAGAGCTCGGAACTCGCGGCACGCATGGAGGAACTCAAGACCCAGGCGCACAGCGCGGCGGGCGGCGCGTTCAACCTCGATTCGCCCAAACAACTGCAGGAGATCTTGTTCGGCAAGCTCGGCCTGCCGGCGATGCGCAAGACGCCGACCGGACAGCCGTCTACCGCAGAGGATGTGCTGGAAGAGCTCGCCGCGTCGTATGAATTGCCGAAGCTGATTCTCGAGTACCGCGGAGTGACCAAGCTCAAGTCGACCTACACGGACAAGCTTCCCGAGCAAGTCGACGAGCGTACTGGACGCATTCACACCAGCTACCAGCAGGGCGTGGCGGCGACGGGGCGGCTGTCGTCATCGGATCCGAATCTGCAGAACATTCCGATTCGCACGCCGGAAGGCCGGCGCATTCGTCAGGCGTTCGTGGCCGCCGACGGATATTCGCTGGTGGCCGCCGATTATTCGCAGATCGAGTTGCGCATCATGGCGCATCTGTCGGGCGATGCGACCCTGCTCAAGGCGTTCGCCGAGGAGCGCGACGTGCATCAGGCGACTGCCGCGGAAGTGCTCGGTATTGCGCTCGCGCAGGTGAACGCGGAGCAGCGGCGCTCCGCCAAGGCCGTGAATTTCGGCTTGATCTACGGGATGTCGGCGTTCGGTCTCGCACGTCAACTGGGAATCAGCCGCACCGAAGCGCAGCGCTACGTCGATCTATATTTCGAGCGCTATCCCGGCGTGAAGCGATACATGGACGAAACACGAGCGGCGGCCCGCGAGCTCGGCTACGTAGAAACCGTGTTCGGCCGACGGCTCTATTTACCCGACATCAGGTCGCGCAACGCGGCCATGCGCCAGTACGCGGAGCGCAGCGCCATCAACGCGCCGATGCAGGGCACGGCGGCCGACATCATCAAGCGCGCGATGATCGCGATCGACGGCTGGCTGCTGCGCTCCGGCACGCCCGCCCGCCTCATCATGCAGGTGCATGACGAGCTCGTGCTCGAGGTGGCGACATCGGCCGTGGATGAGACGGTGCGGCAATTGCGGGAATATATGGTCCAGGCCGGGGAACTCAGCGTGCCGCTCAAGGTCGATGTCGGGATCGGTCCCAACTGGGACAAAGCCCACTAGATTATAAAGGCTAGGCGCCCGCGCCCGCTCGCCGGTGGATTCCGGCCCGCCACTGGACGCGATCCGCGGGTCATAGAGTGCAAAGCTGTGTCAAGTAAGCGCGGATTTTCAGAGACTTTCGTGGTTTTGTTGGACCTTTCACTGAAACCATCAGGGCCCCGGGCCGGCACGAACGAATTGCCGTAAAGAGGCTGGAACTTTCGCAGAGAGGCCCCATCTAATCCTGTGAGCGTTAATGACGCTCCCCGCTCTTCTCCCTGAGCGGGCAGACCCGGTTTGTCATCCCCATGCCGGGTTGGTCTGCCTCGGTGGTTGCGAAAGCGTCCACCGGGGCCTTTTTTTATCCCCCGAGCCATTCCTCGAGCACTCCGCGCGCCTCTTCGAGACCTTTTCGCGCGTGGGCGGAGAATAGCTGCACGGTGACCGCCGCATCGTTGCATGCAGCCTGGGTTTGGCGCAGCACGGCCAGCGAGTCGCTGCGGTTGAGCTTGTCCGATTTGCTGAGCAGTACGTGCGCACGGCGTCCGCGAGCCAGCACCCATTCGAGCATCACGGCATCCTGCGCGGCGAGACCACGCCGACTGTCCACGATCAATACCAATCCCACCAGCGACTCGCGTACGTTGAAGTAGTGCTCCATCAATTCGAGCCAGCGCGCGCGCACCTTCTCGGGGACCTTGGCGAATCCATATCCCGGCAGATCGACGAGCCGCCGCTCCGGCCCGAGCTCGAAGAAGTTGATGAGCTGGGTTCGCCCCGGCGTGCGGCTGACGCGCGCAAGGCCGGCGCGCTGTGTGATCGCATTGAGCGCACTCGACTTGCCCGAGTTAGATCGTCCAGCGAAAGCAATCTCGCGGCCGGTGTCCGGCGCGAGTTGGTGCGCCTCGGCGGCGCTCGTCACGAATTTCGCGCTCGAATAGGTAGACATGGCCGCTTGGACGCAAATAGTTGAGCGTAGTGTACAATTCGCGGCGGAAGCGTTTACAACAAAGTCGGAGTTACGGGCGATATGAAGCGGGTTTTGGTGTTCGCAGCGGCGATCTCGAATGCGATCGCCAGCAACGCGGCGGCGCCCGTTGGCAACGCGCAGTCAGGAGCGGCCAAGGCCGCGGTGTGCCAGGCCTGCCATGGCGCAAACGGCAACAGCTCGAATCCCGAGTGGCCGAGCCTCGCCGGCCTCGGTGCCCGTTACATCGCCGAACAACTGCAGAGCTTCAAGGATGGCAAGCGCGCCAACCCGATCATGTCGCCGATTGCGGCGCCGCTGAGTGCGCAAGACATGGCCGATCTCGGCGCCTATTTCGACACGCTCACCAACTTGGGACTCGAGGCCGATCCCTCATTCTGGCAGGCGGGCGAAAAGCTCTATCGAGGCGGCGACCGGGCGCGCGGCATACCCGCGTGCATGGCCTGCCATGGTCCGACCGGCCGCGGTAATGAGCCCGCCAAGTTTCCAGCGCTGCGCGGCGAACAATCCGTGTACGTCGCGAAGCAGTTGGAGGCGTACGCCACGGGTGCTCGTCCGCCCGGACCCGGCGGCATCATGCCGCTGATCGCAAAGCGTCTGACGGCCGACGACATCCGCGACGTTTCCTCTTACGTTCAGGGGCTGCGCTAATCATGCTGAGACGTGCGATGTTCCTCGTGTGCGCGATGCTCGCGCTCGCGGCCTGCGGCAAACAGCAAGCGCAGGAGCGCCGCGCAGGCTCCGCGCCGCCCGCAGCCGCGTTGCAGGCGCCGTCCGCGCGCACCGGCACGACGGCGCCGGCGCAAGCGACGGCTGGGCAAGCGGCGAAGCTCACGCATCGGAACGAGGACGGATCCGAGACCGTAGAAGATGCGACCGGGGACAGCGGAGCCCATAATGCGCTGCTGGCTGCGGTTGCTGCGAGCGTCATGGCGGCGACTCCGGCGGCCGCGGCCGACTTGAGCGGACCTAAGCTGTGGCAGGAGGGCGTCAACTACACGCGCATCGTACCGGCGCAGCCGACCGCGGTCGCCCCCGGACAGGTGGAGGTGCTGGAGTTCTTCTGGTACGCATGCCCGCATTGCTATTCGATCGATCCGCTGGTGGAATCATGGAGAAAGACCAAGCCGGCGTATGTGAGCTTCTCGCGTGTGCCGGTGACCTGGGACGAGGGACACCGCGAGCTCGCGCGTTTGTTCTACACGGTGAAATCGCTGGGCAAGCTCGACCAACTGCACACCGAGATCTTCAAGGAGATCCAGGTGAACGGCGATCCGCTGGTCGCGCGCGATCCGAGCGATGTGGCGGGGACCGAGCGCCTTCAGGCAGCCTTCGCCGCGAAGCAAGGAATTCCCGAGGCGACGTTCAAGAACGAGTTCGAGCATGGATTTTCCATGACCAACGATCTGCGCAACGCCGATGAGCTCGTCCAGCGCTATCGCATCGAGGGCGTTCCAACGTTCGTCATCAACGGGAAATACATCGCGGACGTGGCCTCCGCCGGCGGTCCGGAAAAACTCATCGCACTGGTCGGAGATCTGGCGGCTCAAGAGCACAAGCACTAGAACAGAAGCGCTCCTGCGCGGGCTCTGCACCCAAGCGCGCCGGCGCGGTCAAGGAAGTCGAACGATGGCCATTCACACCGGCGGTTGTCACTGCGGCCGCGTACGCTTCGAGGTCGAGGCGCCCGCGGAGCTCGAAGTCACCGATTGCAATTGCTCCGTCTGCGCGAAATCCGGCTACCTGCACCTCATCGTGCCGGCCGACCGGTTCACGCTGATCAGCGGGCGCGAGTCGCTCTCTACCTACTCGTTCAACACGCACGTCGCCAAGCACTACTTCTGCTCTCACTGCGGGATCAAGTCTTTCTACGTCCCGCGCTCGCACCCGGACGGCATCAGTGTCAACGCCCGCTGCATCGACAGCGCGACGATCCAGTCACTGTCCGTACGCCGCTTCGACGGACGCGACTGGGAAAACGCGCGCCCATCCCTCGACGCGGATCCCGCCACGAGCGCGTGAGGGCGCGCCGCGCCGGATCGGCGCTGAGATGACATAATCATGGCTGTGGACATAATCGCTCGCCGTCAAGCCGTTATGTTGAAACCGGTATGCATCCATCGGATGTGTTCGATAATTATGTGACGGGCTTCACGCGGCGCTCTCGCAGAAGTGGTGGATGCTGGCAGCGTCAGTTCGGCCGGGACGTAGCATCCTATCGCCATGTCGAAGCACCGCCCACAGTCAAAAGCAGGGAAGCTCAAACGCGCCGTTCGCAGCTGCAGCCGCAATGGCGCCCTGCTCGGCGTGGCGGCCCTCACGCTTTTCGCCGCCCGCAATGCGCTTGCCGACGATGCGGGCGCGCTAACGGCGCTGCGGCCGCAAGCCGGTGAACTTCGTGCGCCGGCCGAGGCCGGCCCGAAATCCTTGGTCGGACCGCTGTTGGCTCCGCCTCTCTATATGCCCGGCACGAACGCGCTCGCGGAGCCGATGGAGCCCAGGAACTTTTCCGCCCAGGAATTCAGACCGCGGGGACGGTCGGTAGCGGAGACCGATCCGCGCGGTCCCGCGGATGAGAATCTGGCTTTCGATACGACTATCTGGCAGCGGCTCAACGAGTACCGTAATCACGACCGCATCCGCGTGCTGACGCTGTGGGAATCCGGCGCGAGCGCGATTTCGCTTCAGACCGACCACAGATTCGGTCCGTCTCTGCAATGGACCAGCCGCCTCATGAACCGAGGCGGCGCCACGCACGGCCTGCTCGACCGGCTGCTTCCGGGATCCATCCTCGGCAACGGTTCCTCGCACGGTATCGCACGCTCGACCAGTACTCCGGCCGCGAAGGCGGCAAACCCCTTGAGCGGGTTGCACACCTCGACTTCCGCGGTGCCCTGACCCTGACCACCGCATCCTCTTGGGATCGCGGCCCGGACCGATGAGCAACTAGAATGCGGCATGAGCGCTTTCTTCATCTCGGTCGCCGGCGTACCTATGCCGAGAATCATTTATGGGACGGCCTGGAAGCGAGCGGATACCGAGCGCTTGGTGACGCTCGCCATTCGGCGCGGTTTTCGCGGCGTCGATACGGCCTGTCAGCCCAAACACTACAACGAGGCCGGCGTGGGCGCGGCGCTTGCGGCGTGCGGGCTGCCCCGGGAGGACTTGTACGTTCAGAGCAAGTTCACGCCGGCCGGCGGTCAGGATCCCGGCCGAATTCCCTATGATCCGAACGCGCCAATACCGGAACAGGTCGCCCAATCCTTCGCCGCGTCGCTACGAAATCTTCAGACTTCCTACCTCGACTGTCTGCTGATCCACTCGCCGCTGCCAACGCTGGGGCAGACCCTGCAAGCATGGCGTGCGATCGAAGCAATCGTGGACGCGGGCGCCATTCGGCAGGCGGGAATCAGCAACTGCTACAGCCTGGCGGAGTTCAAGGACCTCTATCGTTCCGTGCGCGTGAAGCCCGCCGTCCTACAGAATCGCTTCCATGCCGAAACCGCGTACGATCGCGAGCTGCGTGCGTTCTGCCGGCACCAACACATCGCCTACCAGAGTTTTTGGACGCTCACCGCGAACCCGCAAGTGCTCGAGCATCGAGCCATCATCGCGGCGGCGGCAGATCACGGCCGAACGCCGGCGCAGGTCCTGTTTCGCTATCTGACGGAGCGAGGGGTTGTACCTCTCACCGGGACCCGATCCGAAGCGCACATGCGCGAGGACTTGTCAATCTTCGATTTCGAGCTGACGCCGGCGCAGTTCGCCGCCGCCGACCGGATATTCGCGCATTAGCAAAGCCGCGCCACGGGGCCGCTGACCCACCGGTTGCGTGTGTCAACCATCGGGTAGGCCGGTGACAAAACCCCCGGCACAAGGCCGGGGATTTCATGAGCGAAAATTAGCGTTGCGCGACCAGTTGATCCTTTGAAGCCAGGCTGGCGAGCGCCGCCTGCATATTCGCGAGCTGTTTTCGCATCTCGGCGATAGCCTTGCGCTGCTTCAGGTCACTGATCTCGGCAGCCTGCGCATCGAGTCTCTGCCGCTGCTTCTGCATCTCATTCAGCAGCATCGGTCCAAGCTCGTCATAGCGAACGCCCTGGATCTTGCCCTTCTCGTCTCGGATAACCAGTTCCGGATAGACCTTATCGACTTCCTCGGCGATCAATCCGTATTGCACTGCGCCCTTCGGGTCGCTCTTCAGGTGAAAGCTCACCGGCCGCAACTGTTGCAGCTTCTCGGTTTTCGCAGCAATCGGCGTAATCCCCGTCTTGTAGCGCTCGGACGAGGCCAATACGCCGAGTTGGCCAGTCGCGGTCACATAAACGGCGCTACCGGTAATCTTGGCGTTTTCGATGCCTGCGATGTAGGTCTCGGTTTGCGCATTCGGGCTACCGATACGCGTGACGCCGCTCTCGCCCGCCATGCCGCGATGACCGATGTAGATGTTGTTGCTGCCGGTCGTCTGATCGTACCCCGCTGCGTAACCAACGGCCACGTTATAGCTTCCGGTCGTGTTGGAAAACAGCGCTGCGTGCCCCGATGCCTCGTTGCCGCTACCGCTCGTATTGGAATACAGCGCCGCTTGGCCGGATGCCTCGTTGTAGTTGCCGATCCTATTGCTGTACAGCGCCGCGGCGCCCGCTGCGTTGTTGTCGAAGCCAGTGGTGTTGGAGGTGAGCGCTTGGAACCCCGAGGCGCTGTTCTCGCCGCCGGTTGTGTTGGCGTAAAGCGCGCTGGTCCCCGCGGCGGTGTTGTCGGAGCCGGTCGTGTTCTCGGCGAGGGCGTTGAACCCGGAGGCAGTATTTTCGGTGCCGATCGTGTTGAGGAAGAGCGCTCCGGACCCGGAGGCGGTGTTGCCGAAGCCGGTCGTGTTCTCGGCGAGCGCGTCGAACCCGGAGGCGGTGTTGCCGAAACCGGTGGTGTTGGAGTAAAGCGTCCCGGCCCCCGAGGCGGTGTTTTCGGTGCCGATCGTGTTGGCATGGAGCGCCTCAAACCCCGAGGCCGTGTTTACGGAACCGGTGGTGTTAAAGCGAAGCGCCGCAGACCCGAAGGCGGTGTTGCCGGAGCCGGTCGTGTTGGAGTTGAGCGCGTCGAAGCCCGAGGCGGTGTTGTCGCTGCCAGCCGTGTTGCTCTCGAGCGCTTCGCCGCCGGAGGCGGTATTGTTGTTGCCAGCGGTGTTGAGCGCCAGCGCGTGGGCCCCGGAGGCGGTGTTGCAGCAGCCGGTTAGGGCCGCCGGGTTCGGCCCGCCGAGCGCGCCCGTTCCCATCCCCGTATTGTCGTGTGCGTCGCTGGTGTCGTTGCTAGTTGGTACTTGCCCGTAAGCCGCCCCCGCCAGCAACGTCAGCGCCATTGTCCACGTTGATATCGCGTTCCGGGAAACAGTGGTCGCTGTATTCATGTTCATCTCCTGGATTGTCGGTGTGAGTACGTTAGGTATTGGCGGGTCGGTCGGTCCGAGGCGCATTTCGCTGACCCTCGTCCATACGGACACGGCCCAAGGCTCAAACCGGACATTCCTTAGGAACATCGGAATCGGCGGTCAACGGTAAAGTTGTGGGCGGCGCATGCCCATGCACGCGCCGCCGATTCCGGACTGCATCAACCCAAACTCAGCGCATAGCCGCGCGTCGATCTTTGTCCGGCTTCCGCCGCATCGCGGCCTGCGGGACATCATTTGATTGCTTCAGTAATGCCCCGTAACCGGGGGCGCCACGGGGCCGGGTGATGGCAGCGTGACCTTCTGAGGGAGGTATTCGTTGAACTCGATGTAAGGATCAATAAACCCATGGGCAGGATTTGCGCTTAACCCAGCCTGACACGTGCCCAGGGTCAAATTATTGGTCTCTCCAGTCGTGCCGCTCCCAGGGCGACACAAGGGCGCTGCGGTAGATCCATCAGCAACCATCAGCTTCACGAGGATCGAGGAGCCCCTATTGAAATCCGCTTCTGCGTCATCGCCGTCGCCGACGACATTGAACTCCGCCTCGTTCCAAACGGAGCTAATATCAAGCACGCTGTCCTCGGCGGAAACGGTATGTACGCCGTCTCCATAGAAGAGTGTGAGCACATCATTACCGCCGGCCGTTACGCTAGCCGTGAGCAGCACGTCGCCAAGATCCGCTACCGGGATGTCGGGTAACACTTTGGATTGGCTGTTCTTCCAGCAATCCGTCTGGTCACCGTTGGGAAATGTCGTCCAGCCTTTCGGACAGTTAAAGGTTGAGCCCCAGTCGAGCAGCCAATATGCCATGAACAGCGCGGCCTCACCTTTGGTGCCGTAATCCGTCGCATAAACGAATTGTTGCCAAACAGTACAACTGCTATCGCCGGCACACGGGGAGGTACCTCCACCGGCGCTCGTACTGACGTTCGTATTGATCTGCAGCATGTATTCGTTCGGACCGAGAACGGCGCCCCCACCAAATGCAATGCCGCCCACACTCTGTTCGGATGTCACGCCATTCACGTTGAAGCTTCCAGACGCAGCGTTGATCAACCCAAGCGCTTCGAGGACATAGTCGTTGCCGTTGCCGACCGCCGGTGCCGCTCCTTCGTCTAGACGCACGGGCATGGTATGAACGCGCGTCTGAGTTGCCTTGCAATCCTCACGCTCCCAATCGAAGTTGGGATAGGACACATGAAAGCACCCTTTATCGGGCGGCGGATTTTTTGCCACGAATTGGCGCCAGTTCTCACGTGCCGCCGCCTCCGAGTCGGAAGTCGCTGCCGCATTCGTGGCAGCGCCCGTGATCGTGTTGGTCGCGATTTGGGCAAAACCTTGTGTTTGGACCATCAGGCCCGCTGCCAGAGCGGCGGCACTGATGGTGCGCTTGATGCCGACTCCTGTAACAAGGAGCGCGGTGGGGATCAGTCCTCGAGGGCGGTGGTCGGTGGTCGTAGTGCTCATGTGGATCTCCTGAGATTCGGGTTGATGACGGTAGGTTGTGGCCGTCTCTCGAGTCGGCTTACCGGTGCTTTAGCTCTTCCTTCGTGCCGCCTCACAGATCAGGACACGCGCCGGAGGGTAGATCGGACATTGGCGGGTGATTTCATAGGGTTGGTGCACGAGGGTGGCGCTGCCGCCGCGAGTGATGCACAGTAAGGCGCGCCAGCAGCGATCGGCGCGTAAGGCAAGGGACGCGCTGGGGCTAGCCAGCCATCAAAAGGCGGCCGCTCCCAGCACCTGGGCCTTGCCGGATTAGAGGGGGACCGGAGGCATTTCGATGACTCAGCTCACAGAGCTGCTGGGACGCCTACAGTCGGGTGATAGCGATGCGCGCGATGCTCTGTTTGCAGTCGCCTATCCGGAGCTGCGCCGATTGGCGCGCGCGCGCCTGCGCGATGGTGGACGCAACACCGTGCTGGATACTACTTCGCTGGTGCACGAGTCGTATCTAAGATTCATCCGGGCAGGAGCGCTACGAGCGGAGGATCGACGGGCGTTCTTCGCCTACGCCTCTCAGGTCATGCGCCACGTAGTGGTGAATGCGGCTCGCGAGCGCAAAGCCGAGAAGCGCGGTGGGGGCGCGCAGCCCGTGACCTTGTCGACAGAGGTCGCCGCTGATCTCGCGGGGGATGAAGATACCATTCTGAAGGTGCACGAGGCGCTCGCGGAGCTACAGGCCATTGAACCGCGCCTGGCACAGGTGGCGGAGATGCGCTATTTCGGAGGGTACAGCGAGCGGGAGATCGCTGAGACGCTGGAAGTGACCGAGCGCACGGTGCGGCGCGACTGGGAAAAGGCGCGGGCGATTCTGGCCGCGGCGCTGAAGTAATTCATCAGGCAGGCAGCGGGGCAGTCAGCGACAACAGGGAAGCGATGACTCTCAAACGCGAACAGATGGCACGCTTGAGCCGCCTACTCGATGAGGCGCTGCCGCTGGATGAGGCAGGTCGGCGGCAGTGGCTGCGAAATCTTCCTTCAGAACATCAGGAGTTGGCCGAATCCCTGCGTTCGGCACTGTTCGCTGAATCCGCACGCAGTGATCCCCTCTCAACGCTGCCGAAGATCATCACGGACCACGATCCGCAGGGTGCTGCCGGTGGCCTGAAGGAAGGCGTTCGGATCGGCTCTTATCGCGTGCTGTCGCTCCTCGGATACGGCGGCATGGGGAGCGTATGGCTCGCCGAGCGCGCGGACGGATTGTTCACGCGTCAAGTGGCCTTGAAGCTCATCCACCCGGCGCTGAGAAGTCGAGTGGTGAGCGAGCGCTTTACCCGCGAGCGGGAGATTCTCGCGAGCCTGAATCATCCCAACATTGCGCGGCTGCTCGACGCCGGTTTTGCCGAGGACGGACAGCCCTATCTTGCGCTCGATTACGTGGCCGGAATGCCGCTGACGACTTACTGCGACGACCGCCGCGTGGCGATCCGCGAGCGCCTGGAGCTCTTCCGGCAAGTCTTGAGCGCGGTGCAGTACGCGCACGCGCATCTGGTGATTCACCGCGATTTGAAACCAGCCAACATCCTGGTGACCGAAGAGGGACAGGTTCAGCTGCTCGATTTTGGCATTGCCAAGCTTTTGACCGAGGGAGAAGCAAAGGAGACGGAGCTGACGCAGCTCGGCGGGCGCGCCCTGACGCCCGATTACGCCGCACCCGAGCAGATCGCCGGGACGGCCGTCACGACCGCCGCGGACGTCTATGCACTCGGGGTGATGCTCTATGAGCTTCTGACCGGAGAACGGCCGTACAGGCTCAAGCGCGATTCTCGCGGGGCGCTCGAGGAGGCGATCCTTAAGGCGGACCCGGTGGCGCCGAGCCGCGCCGCATTGGGCGAAGCGGCCGCGGCGGCCCGGGCAACGACGGCGAAGAAGCTATCGAGCATCTTACGGGGCGATCTTGATACGATCGCCGTCAAGGCGCTGAAGAAGATGCCGACCGAGCGTTATGCGACGGTGAACGCTTTCGGTGAGGATATCCAGCGATTTCTGCGCGGCGATGTCGTAATGGCTCAACCGGACAGTGCTGCCTACCGGGCGCTCAAGTTTGCGCGGCGCCATTGGGTCGGAATCGCGGTGGCCAGCACGCTGATCTTGACCCTCGCTGGCGGACTCGCGGCTACCTCTTACGAGGCAAGGGTCGCGTCAAAACAGCGGGATGCCGCGCTTCAAGCCCAGCTGCGCTCGCTCACCCAAACGGCCGCTGCACGGCTGAAGGATGCCGATACCCCTGGTGCCCTGAGCATCATTCTAGAGGTGTTGCCACATCGAGGTGAAAAGCGGCAATACACGCCCGAAGCTCTGAGCTTGTTCCAGGAAGCCCGCGCGGCAGACGCGCAGATCATGGTGATGACGGGTCACACCGACCGGGTGCGATCTGTCGCGTTTTCTCCGGATGGCCGGCGCATCGTCACGGCCTCATTTGACAATACCGCCGGCGTTTGGGACGTCGGAACGGGCCGACTCGTCACGCTGCTTCGCGGGCACACGGACCGGGTGATATCTGCAGCGTTCTCGCCCGACGGCGATCGCATCGTCACCGGTTCGTACGATAGGACCGCACGGATCTGGGACACTGCAACGGGGCGCGAAATCATCAGCCTCAGCGGGCACGCGGATCGGATACGTTGCGTGGCGTTCTCGCCCGACGGCCAGCGCGTTGCCACGGGGTCGTACGACAAGACCGTGCGCATCTGGGAAGCTGCGACAGGCCGAGAAATCGGACGTCTCCTCGGTCACGATGAGCTAGTGACCGCGGTCGCGTTTTCGCCCGATAGCCGGCGCATCGCGACGGGATCGTACGACAAGACCGCGCGCATCTGGGACGTGGCAACGGGGCGGCAGCTCATGGTATTGAGCGGACACACCGACAGGGTGACCTTTGCCGCTTTCTCGCCCGAAGGGTCGCGCATCGTCACCGCTTCGGCGGACAAGACCGCCCGCATCTGGGACGCATCGACAGGTCGGGAGAGCAAGCGCTTGAGCGGCCACACAGATTTGCTGGCCGGCGCGGCGTTTTCACCGGATGGCCAGCGCGTCGTGACGGCGTCCTACGACAAGACCGCTCGAATTTGGGATGCCACGACCGGCCAGCCGATCACCGTGCTGAGCGGGCACACGGACACGGTGGAAAGCGCGGTGTTCTCGCCCGACGGTCGGCGGGTCGCCACGGGGTCAAGCGACCACACTGCCCGAATCTGGGACGCTGCGGGCCGGGAAGCCGCGCAGCTTCTTGGACACACGGATACTTTGACCGCCGCCGAGTTTTCGCCCGACGGCCGGCGCGTCGTCACCTCGTCATTCGACCGGACCGCACGTATCTGGGACGTCGCGACGGGTCGACAGATGCGGTTGCTGAGCGGGCACACGGACCGGGTAATCTGTGCCGTGTTCTCGCCCGATGGCCGGCGCGTCGCCACGGCGTCGCTCGACAAGACCGCCCGCATCTGGGATGCCGCGACGGGTCAAGAGATCAGGCTGCTCCGAGGACACACGGACCTCGTATTCTCGGCCAAGATCTCGCCCGATGGCCGGCGCGTCGTCACGGCGTCGCTCGACCGGACGGCACGCCTCTGGGATGCCGTGATGGGTCAAGAGCTGATGCTGCTGAAGGGCCACGAGGCCGAGGTTGAGTTCGCCGCATTCTCACCCGACGGCCGGCGCATCGTCACGGCGTCGGGCGATAAGACTGCGCGCGTCTGGGATGCCGCGACCGGTCAGCAGCTCATCGTGCTCGGCGGTCACTTGGAAACCGTGGAGAAAGCGGTTTACTCACCCGACGGCCGGCGCATCGTCACGGCGTCCGACGACAAGACCACCCGCGTATGGGATGCCGCGACCGGCGAGCAAATGTTGCTTCTGCGTGGACACACAGACGCCGTGAACGGCGCGGTGTTTTCGCCCGACGGCGGGCGCATTGCCACGGCGTCTAACGACAGGACTGCGCGCATTTGGGATGCCGTGACCGGTCAACCCCTCCTGGTGCTAAGGCACGCAGACGCAGTCGAGAACGTTGCATTTTCCCCGGACGGACGATCGATCGTTACGGCATCGGACGACCATACCGCACGCATCTGGGGCGCGGCAGCTCCTCCTCTCGAGGTGCAGATCGGCTGGTCGACGGCGGCGCAGTTTGACCCGATACCGAGTGCTGCGAGATACGAGCTTGGGCTGTCTATCCCGCCCGGCGTGCGGCAATGGCCGGCTGAGAGGTCCAATTGCGATGAATCTGCAGCGGCGCCCTATGACCCGGACCGGCGAGCGCCCGGGGTCATGCTCGGACAGATCGTCGGCGACATCGCGATTCGGGCGTGTGCTATTGAAATCGGCCGCTCCCGCTACCGAGCGCGCTCGACATATCAACATGGCCGGGCGCTCATGGCGGCCGGCCATTTCCCCGAGGCCCGACGAGATTTCGAGAACGCGGTCGGCGACGGCGTTCAGGCCGCGCAGATTGACTTGGGAATGTTACTCTCGCTGCCTTCCGCAGCGATGCTCGATATTCCGCGGACGATCTCGCTTTACGAGCACGCCTGGAAGCAAGGAGTCGCGATCGCGGCGTTCGAGTTAGGCAGCCTTTACGAGTACGGTGCGAGTCGCTCCGACAGCAACCCGGGATACTCGCTGGCCCCCGACAACGCGCGGGCTTGGTCCTGGTATCAGAAGGCTGCGGCCGCCAACGAGCCGAACGCGTTGGCCCGCTTCGCCGAACGGGACGATGGCACTGCTTCCTCCACGGAGGACCCCATGAAGAGGAAATCACTCTGGCTCAGCTCTTTCAAGTTCTACACAGCTGCTGCCGAGCGCGCCCGCATCGAGGACTGGCCGGACGGCGCCTGGAAGAACTGGCGCTATCGCCGCGCCTCGCTTGCGCGACTGTTCGCGCGGGAGGGGATGGAGCCGGAGGTCGCAGAGGCCTACGAGACCGTGCTCGGTCAATATGCTCCGCCGCGATCAAGGGATTGGTGGCGCGCCCGACTGGATTCGAACCAGTGACCTTCGGCTTCGGAGGCCGACACTCTATCCAGCTGAGCTACGGGCGCATGTACGGGGTCGCGATACTACCCGCGGTCACCAAGCCGCGTCAAAACACGCGACCAGGGCCCAAGTCGAGGCCGAGAGCCTGGGAGATGCGGGTCATTTGGGGTACAAAACGAGCTGCGTGCAGCGGAAGAGCGCAATGATCTTGCCCGTATCCTTGTGGGAGACGACCGCGTCCCACACCTGGGTGGTCTTGCCGAGATGCACCGGCGTCGCGCGGCTCACGATCGTTCCCTCGCGCGCGGTGCCGAGGTGGTTGGACTTGAGCTCGATGGTCGTGAATCCAGTCGCGCCTTCCGGCAAGGACGCGAAGCATCCGTAGCCGCAGCAGGTATCGGCCAGCGTCACGATGCTGCCGGCATGCAGAAAGCCGTTGGGCGCCATGTGAAAGTCCTTGAGCGCCAGCTCGCCGCAAACCTCCGCCGAACTCACCTGCGAGAAGACGATGCCGAGATACCCCGGCAGTTTGCCCGTTCCGCGCTTGTTGAACATGTCGAGCGTGCTCATGGGGTTCCTCGTTAGTCGCCTTCCTCGACTCCCTCGAAGAAATCAACTTCGCCGGTCTCGAGCGAATACTCCGCGCCGACGATCCGCAATCCGTCCTTTTGGATCAAGTTCTCGATAATCTCCGACCCGTGGCGCAGGCGCTTGACCGAGGCTCGGATATTGGCGCGTACCGCCTCATGAATCAGCCGGCCGAGGTCGTGCTTGAGATCGCTCGCCAGGAGCTCCTCGACGGACGGCCTCACCAGATCGACGATCGAGTGCAGGTTGTGCGATTGGTTCTCCTTCGGGCGCTGCAGCTGCTCGAGGGTGGTCATGATGGCGCCGCATTGCGAGTGCCCAAGCACCACCACGAGACGCGTGCCGAATTTTTCCGCGGCAAATTCCACGCTGCCGATCTGCGACGGGGCGACGATGTTCCCGGCCACGCGAATGACAAACAGGTCGCCGAGGCCTTGATCGAAGACGATCTCCACGGGTACTCGCGAGTCGGAGCAGCCGAGAATGGCTGCGAACGGCGCTTGGCCCGCGGCGAGCTCGACCCGCCGCGCGCGGCTGGGCAGATTCTCGCGGCTGCGTACGTCGGCGATGAAGCGGCTGTTTCCGTCTCGGAGCAGACCGAGCGCATCCCGCGCCGATATCATCGAGCTCCTCGCCTAGAGGCTACGGCCGGCCGGGGAGCCCCTGCCCCCCAGAATACGCGCGGGCAGCAACAGGATGGCCTTGAGCAGCGCGAGCATCGACTCGACCACGATCGAAACGACGCGAAACGGGATCGACAGCAGCCAGAGCAGTGGAAGTAGCACGATGGCGGCCAGCGCGATCGGCCAACAGAGCACGACCAAGAGACACCATGCAACGATCAGGAACAACGCTTTCATCGGTAGCCTCTCCGTCGGATCCGTCGTGACGACATGCAAGCGGTATCTTACTGGGTTTCTCCGCAGGACGTCGCTGCTCATGTGAACCTCGCTCGATCGGCCGCCGATCGGCCGCCGATCAGCGCGCCTTCGATTTGACGAGCGCGCGCCGCTCGAGGCTCGACCGGGACCATACCTCCGAAACCTCGTAGTACTCGGGCACCGTGGGCACGCCCGCTCCGAGCACGACCCATGGCTGCTTGGACGCGGTGAAGATATGGATGTCGGGTGGAAATCGGTCCGGCTGGTCGAGAGTCCCGACCCGCACAAAGCGAATGGCGTCCCCGGAGCCAGCGTAATTGCTCCAAAGTGCGATGCGGCATTTCGGGCAGCGAGATATCTTCTGTCCCTCCCCGCTCAAGCTCGGCGTGGCGACGACGTCGATTTCGCCTTGCTTGAGCTCGACTCGATCCGCTTCGATCATGGCATTCTGCGCGAATGCGGTGCCAGTCTCCCGCTGGCACCAGCGGCAATGACAGCAGTGCACGATCAAGGGCGCTCCGGCCATCCGATAGCGCACGAAGCCGCAGGTGCATCCACCGTCCGCATGACCCGCATCGCCGTTCATATCCTCTCCCCCGCTGCAACGTTTCGCTCCGGGGCGGCCATGTTAGGTCATTTTCCGGCCGGCGCGCGGCGCGCGTCTCGCAGCCAAAGAGCACCCGAGAATCCCAGCCACCACGGAATCGCCAGTGCCAACCCGGTCGGATGATGTCTTAGGAAAGGGTAGGCCAGCGCGACGAGGGCCGCGCAGGCCGCCGACGTCAACACGGCGGTGCGGGGCGCAAGGCTCGACTCAAGCAGGCGCCGGATCGTGTACGCATACGCCAGCGCGGCGAGCGCCGCGGCGGCGATGAGGATCGGCAAAGCACGGTCCAGCCCTCCCGTTTCGCGCAGCAGCGAGAGGCTAGAGGAGGCGGTCGCAAGGCTCAACGCCGCAGCAACCGCGACAAAGGCGATCCGCCGCCCGAGCGAGGGCCGCGCCTTGAGGCTCAAAACCAACGCAAGCGCGTGCACCGACCCGTAGATTGCAAATTCGGTCGCCATGGCGGCGGCGCTCGAGGATCCGGCCTGCGCGAGCACCGTCGTGATCGGGCCGGCCGCGGCCAGTCCGATCGCCGCGGCGAGCAGCAAGATGAAATGCCGGGTGTAGTTGAGCAAATCCGCTCAGGCTGCCGAAGGCGTAGCGCCGCCGAGCACCTGCTGAAAGCGCGCGCGCTCGATGTTGCCGCCGCTCAAGACGACGGCGACGTTTCGATTGGCCCACCGGGTGCGCTCTTGCAGCAGAGCGGCGAGGGGCGCCGCGCCCGCACCTTCAGCGATCTGGTGCGCGTCGTCGAAATACACCCGCATGGCGTCGGCAACGGCATCCTCCGACACCTCCACCATGCGCGCCGCCCCTCGGCATATGGTCGCGATCGCATCCTCATGCGGCTCGCGCGTCGCGAGGCCATCCGCGAATGTTCTGGCAGACTCTGTGGACACCGGCTTCCGGGCAGCGAACGAGAGCGCCGTCGCCGGCGCCCCGGCGGCACCTACCCCGATGATCTCGGTCTTGAGCTCCAAGAGATCGCGCACGCGGATGAGCGCAGTGATCCCCGAGCCCATGCCGACGCCTACGTAGACCGCATCGAGTGCGGGTACCGCGCCGAAGAGCTCCAGCGCGTAGGTCGCGACGCCGACGACGAGATCCGGGTGGAACGAGGGCACGAAGTGAAGTCCCTCGGCAGCTGCCACTCGCATCGCCTCGTGCTTTGCCTCGTCGAAATCACGGCCGAACTCGACCAGCCGAGCTCCGAACGCTTCGATGGCAGAATTCTGGTCGGGCGAGTTGCCGCGGGGTACGTAGATGGTCGCGGGAATACCCGCGCGGGCGGCCGCGAACGCGATCGACTGGCCGTGATTGCCGCGCGTCGCCGAGATGACCCCCGGCACTTGCGGATCCTGAACACGCAGTCGCTCGAGATATACCAGGCCGCCGCGGACCTTGAAGGCGCCGGTTGGGGTATGGTTCTCATGCTTCACCCACACGGTGCAACCGGCGCGTCGGGCGAGCTTGGGCCATGCGTATTCCGGCGTGGGCGGCAAGACCCGACGCACCAGCGCAGCGGCAAGCTGCAACTCCCCCATGTCGAAGGCAATCTCCCGCGGCACTGTGGATTCTCCCGGAAAGCGGCGCGGAGCGCGGTGCGCCCATTTTGGCGCGAAACAGCTCGGAAAGCGAAATCCTCGCTCATCTTCCGCGACGCGCGGGATCCCGCTATACTGCTCCACACCAAACGGTTTGCAGCGAGCTGTCGTGTCCACGCCCGAATCCTCAGATACCCAATTCTTTCATTCCTTCAGCATCGTGCTCGGCGCCCTCGTCGTGTTCACGATCCTGTTGTTCGCGTTTGCGCGCGTGCTGGGCAAGAATCAAAACGCGGAGCAGCTCGAAGATCCGCTGATCAAGAACGCGGAGCAGCACACGGTCGCGCACTGAAGAGTCTGCAGCGAGCCGTCGTGTCGACGCCCGAATCCTCAGATACTCATTTCTTCAATTCCTTCAGCGTGGTGCTCGGCATCCTGATTGCGTTCAGCATCGTGCTGTTCGCGTTCGCACGCCTGATCGGTAGGGATTACCAGAACGCGTACCAGTTCGACGATCCGTTGCTCAAGAATACGGCGAAAGAGAACACGCTGCCGTTCGGACGCGAGGCGATCGCCGGTAAGGACAACAGCGCGCTCGCGGCAGCGACCGCGCCGCCCGCGACGGCGGGCGCAGCGGCGGTACCCTCCACCGGAGAGGATGCGTTCAAGCAGATATGCTCGGCGTGCCATGCGACGGGCGTGAACGGAGCGCCGAAAATCGGCGATCACGCGGCGTGGGCGCCGCGAATCGCGCAGGGCAAGGACGTGCTCTATGCGCATGCCATCGCGGGCAAGGGCAATATGCCGCCGAAGGGCGGCACCACCTGGCCGGATGCGACAATTCGCATGACGGTCGATTACATGGTATCGCTCAACAAGTAGCGCGATCGAGCGCGCGCAAGCGCACCGCCTCCGAGACGTCGATGCAGCGGATCTGCGGTTCCCCCGCGAGGTCCGCGCAGGTGCGCGCGAGCTTGAGCACGCGGTGATAGGCGCGCGCCGATAGGCGTAGGCGGCCGATTGCCGTGACGATGAGCACTCGCGCCGCGCGCGACAGTCCGCAAACAGATCCCACTTCCGCGGCAGTCAGCCGCGAGTTGAGCTTGCCCTGCCGTTGACGCTGCACGGCCTGCGCTGCGGCGACGCGCGCCGCCACTGCCGCGGAAGACTCGGCGGTGAGAGGCTCGTCCAACAAAAGCTGCTCAGTCGGTATCGTGCGGAGCTCGACGTGCATGTCGATGCGATCGATGAGCGGTCCGGAGATTCGGTTGCGATAGCGGGACACTTGCTCCGCGGTGCAGCGGCATCGGCCGCTGCACTCGCCTGCGTAGCCGCAGGGACAGGGGTTCATCGCGGCGACCAGCTGGAATCGGGCTGGAAACTCGCAGGTCCGTCGCGCGCGGCACACGACGACGACACCGCTTTCCAAGGGCTCGCGCAAGGCCTCGAGCGCATTGCGGGCGAACTCCGGGAACTCGTCGAGAAACAGAACGCCGAGGTGAGCGAGCGAGAGCTCGCCGGGCTTCTGCGCTCCCCCGCCGATGAGTGCGGCGACCGAGGCGGTGTGTTGTGGGCTACGAAACGGCCGGCGGTTCCCGAGGCTCGGTCGACGGCCCGCGGCGGATTCGAGGCTCGCGACCTCGAGCGCTTCGTCCGGATCGAGCGCCGGGAGCAGGCCGGGCAAGCGCTGCGCGAGCAAGGTCTTCCCGGTGCCAGGGGGGCCTATCAGCAGCATCCCGTGACCGCCGCCGGCCGCGATCTCAAGCGCGCGCTTGGCGCTGTACTGGCCGCGCACGTCCGCTAGATCGGGCGCGGGCGGCACCGACCCCGGCGCTAGGGGCTCTGCCGCCGGT
>Ga0182030_10003804_pt1 | contig 32200 bp, 22 predicted proteins | sample 812S3MmetaG_FD_121299 | JGI IMG/M metagenome (GOLD analysis project Ga0182030, IMG submission 121299) | Permafrost microbial communities from Stordalen Mire, Sweden - 812S3M metaG (Illumina Assembly) | ecosystem: Environmental > Terrestrial > Soil > Wetlands > Permafrost | place: Sweden... | reverse complement strand
TGTAGAGGCGCTTGGCGGCCCTCTGGCGGACCGACTGGAGCCAGTTCCCGATCAGCCCCCCCGATGCGGCGTCCCAGCGGGCCGTGACGTGCCGAGCGGCGAGGTCGAAGGGGAAGTCTTGCATCAGCGACGGGTCACGGCCTTTGCAGGCCAGCTTCATCTCGAACTCGGCCAGGACCTCGCTCCCCTCGCTGTCCAGCAGGTCGTTGGGGATGCGCGGGTAAGACCCCTGGATCCCAGCGAGGTAGCGGCGGACGTCACGGCGGTACTCCCGCAGCAGCGTGTACGGCCCGTACTCCGGGTGGCCCTGGAGCAGCAAGAGCTGGCACTCGCCCTGCTGGCCCAGGGCCACGGTCCAACCTCCGTCGCGTGACTCGGCCAGCACCTCGTAGCCATTTTCCGATAGGGCAGCGGCAGGGACGTCGTTGAAGCGGGAGTGCGGCCATGCCGTGTCGCCGACCCCGGCCATGAGCGGGTGCGACTGGTCGATGACCTGCTCGAAGACGCCGCTGCACTTGTCCAGGAGCATCCGCCGGGGCACCCGGTGAAAGGCCCACATGGCCCCATGGGCGCTGAGGCAGGAGATCAGAGCGCTGGGGACGGCTTCGGTGAGCCACCACATGAGCCCCTCCATCGCCGGCCAGAAGAGCTCCTCGGTGAGCTCAGGCTGCTTGGGCTCGGCGCCCGTGACTATGACGGCGTCGGGGGGGTTGGCGTAAAGGTCCTCGACCGGCTTGTAACCGGCCGCGATCAGGGCCTGGGCCCCCGGGCTGCGGACGACCCCGGGGAGGGCGAAACGCTCGAACGAAATGGCCTGGCCGGCCGACGCCGCCCCCAGGAGCCCCTCGAATTGCCGTTCGGTCTCTTCGAAGGCCCCGTCGGGCATGCCGTTGACAAAGGCCACCCGCAAAACGCGCCGTGAAGAGGCCAAGCCCTCCGGGCGCCCGACGCCCTGCCCGGCCTCCCTCGAGGCGGCGGCGCCGGCCATAAGGGCGGCACGGCCGTCCAGTTCGATGACCCGACCGCGCCGGACGACTTCATTGGCGCAGAACTCGGCATCGATGAAGGCCCGCACCCGGCTCTTGGGGGACGGTATGTAGAGAGTGAAGTAACGCACGCCCTCGCTCAGGACACCGAAAACCCAGAGGTGCTCCTCCGGCCTGCCCGCCACATCGAGGGGGTGGAAGTCCTCGGTGAGGTCGATGCTACCGACGGGGGTGCCGTCGAAGTCGAGCGGCCGCGCCCGGCCGCGCCTCACCAGGTTGGTGAACAGGGGATTGGTCGAGCGGGAGATGGAAGGCAGGTCGAGATGGGCCCGTATCAGCCGGTCGACCTCGACCTCGAAGGGCTGGTCGAGGTGGGTGGAGCGGACCAGGATGCGCCCACTGTCTGCCGGCAAGAGCTCCGGGGAGGGGCCGAAGGGCAGGCTGAGGACGCCTGCGTCCATGAGCGCCAGCAGCTGTTGGGAACGAAAAGCGGGCGGGCCGGCGACGAGACGGGCGAAACGGCTGTGCATGTTGAGCTGGAAGTCGACGTGAGAGGTGAGGCTCAGGCCCTTGAACTCGATGGCCAGGCGAAGGGTGTCGCGCAAGGCTCGCAGGGTCTCCAGGGCCGCCTTCACGGGGCTCGTCCCGCCAGCCACGAGAGCCTCGGTCATGTCGGCGTGAACGGTCGAGTAGACCTTCGCCTCGTAGTCCCGGGCGCTGGCGTAATGGGCGTCCTTGCCGGCAAAAAGATGGGCTTCGGCGCTGAACTCCCCGTACTTGTCGGCCAACTGGCTACGTACGGCCCCGAAGGTGCCCGAGCCCCAGGCCTCCACCAAAGCCGTGCGCACGCCTCGAGCCGCCTCCGGCCCGTCGGCTTGACGGGCGGCGGTGACGTAATAGCACAGCTCCATCTCGGCGAACACCAGGGGTAGCAGCTCGTGGCGCGCATCTATGTGGCGCTTGCGGCCGCCGACGTCCTGCTTCAGGGCGGCGACTGCGTCCAGGGTACAGATGGACGGCTGGTAATCGCCCATAGGGTCGGACGCACCGAACGACTTGGCGCAGTAGGGGAAACCGCTGCGGGAGAAAAGGCAGATTGAGGGCTCCCGGCCGCTGGGGTGGTAGACGAGCTTGCCGTCGTCGCCGGTCGTGTAGCGTCCGCCGAGCCCGATGGTGAGGGCGGTGATGATGTCGAGGGCCACCAGCCCCATGCCCTCGATGGCGATCTTTTCGTCGGGGCCCGTCGCGCCCAGGTAGGCGTCTATGGGGTAGGGGCTCGTGGCTAACGGGCCGGCGGGGGTCATGTTGCGGAGATCCTGGACGTGCCCGGTGGTCAGGATGACGTCGTCTACGACAAGTTGCTCGCCATTTTCCAGATAAACGCGTTCGCCCCCACCTTCGGCTGCTTCGACGTCGACCGCGGACGTCTTGTGGTGCTTGATGGTGATGTTGGCCGGGGCTTCGGCGCACAACACCTGGTAAAACCACTCCAGGTACTCGCCCATCAGCCGCCGGGGCAGGAAGTCGTGGGGGCCGATCGGGGTCCCGACCGTTGAAACCCAGCACTCGAAGCCTAGCCAGCGGTAACCCTTTTCCTTCACCCACTCGTAAAAACCGCGCCCGAACCTCCCGTCGTCCAGGATCTCGGGGAAGGGGTACATGGAATGTTGGCCGCAGGGAGTATTGAGGACCAGATAATCGGGGTGGTCCAGGGAGTACATGCCCCCACCCGGGCGCCCGGGCTCGACGACATGGACGACGACGTCGCTCTCGGGCGTCCGGCGGGCTGCGTCCACCAAGCGCTCCAAGGCGCACAGGCCCCAGGGCCCCAAGCCGACGATGCTGACCTCAACCACCGAATATCACCGAGAGGATTCTTAGCACCGCCCCCAGGTTAAGACCTCTGGCTTCGGTCTGGGGAGAAGTTTCTGTTCGTCATTTCACACGTGGAGCGTCGGGTTTCGCGCAAGCAGTAGTGAGGTAAGGCTAATGATGACAAGTAGGCCTTGCGAAGTCTGACGGGCGCTCCCCGTGCACCAGAACGGTCGCCCCCTTTGGCATGATTGGTCCCTGACAACAAACGCACTGTGGTTCGGGCCGCCGGGACGGCCGCTGTTCGCTAGGTCCTATGTCCCAGAAGGGGGAGAGGCGCGGGCCGGGGTCGTCCTTTGCCCCCCCTTCGGGCTCGAGGCCCAGGGGGCAGGACGCGCCTACCAAGCCCTGGGCGAGCGGCTCAAGTCGGAGGGGTTCGCCGTGCTCCACATCGACTACGACGGCACGGGCGACTCCGCCGGCTCCGACCGCGACCCGGGCCGAGCCGAAGCCTGGCAGGGATCGGTGCGCGCCGCCGTGGATCTCCTGCGCCGCGGCGGTGCCCGCAAGGTCTGCGTGGTGGGCATGCGCCTGGGCGCCACGGTGGCCGCTTGCGCCTCGGAGGGGTGCGGGCTCGACGCGCTGGTCTTGTGGGACCCATGCGACAGCGGTCGGAGCTACCTGCGCGAGGAGGCGCTGCTGCGATCGGTGTACCTCGGCGACCAAGGCCTTGATATCCCCCCCGACCCGGCCGTCTCCGGGGCGGGCGGCACCGAGGTCCTGGGCACGGTCTACGACGCGGCAACGGTACGGGCCATGACCCAGCTGACCCTCGAGTCAGCTCAAGGCGACTTGGCCGATCATGTCCTCGCCCTCCTCCGGCCCGAGCGCCCGCCCCGGCGCGCCACGCTCGAGCGGCTCTCCTTGGCCCACGCCGAGACCGCAGACGCACAGGGCCAGGAGGAGCTCATCAGCGTCTGGCCCCTCAAGTCTGTGGTGCCCCAGGGCACCCTTGACACCATCGTGGCCTGGCTGTCGGGCGTCACCGGGCCCGAAAGCTCGCCCATCGTCGTGCCCGGTACCTCGGACGCCGCCCTTGAGTGCCCCGACGGGGGCGAGGTCGTCGAGGAGATCAGGTATATGGGGCCCAACCGCCTCTTCGGCATCTTGACGCGGCCACCGGGCCCCCGGCCGGACGCTACCGTCGTGATGCTCAATTCCGGGAGGGTCGACCACGTTGGACCGGGCCGGCTCTGGGTGGACCTTGCCCGGTCCTGGGCTCGGGACGGCATCGGGGTTTGGCGCGTCGACCTCAGCGGCCTGGGCAACAGCCCCGCCCGCGCCGGGCGAAACCCGGGTGTTGTCTATTCTCCTGAGGCCCTCGACGACATCGCCGATATCGCGTCGGCGGTATCGCCACGGAGCTCTTCGGCGGTGGTGCTGATGGGCCTGTGCTCCGGTGCCTACCATGCGGTCCAAACCGCTCGCACCGCGGGTGCGCTCGGCGTCCTGGCCATTAATCTCATCTTCCCTACCGGGGAGGCTCAGCCCCAGGGCGAGGCCCCCTCTGGTCGCCCTTCGCGGCCCGGCCTCGTCGTCCGGGCCGCAGCGGCCCTGCGCCGTTCGGCCAAGCATTTGCCCGGTCACCATTTCCTCGGTGCCACGGCCAGAAGGCTTGCCGATGTGAAGTCGTGGCTCGTTCACCGGACCACAGGCGAGGTCCCACCGGCTTTTGTCCTGAGAGAAGTGGCCGGCCTGGGGGCCCGCGTTTTCGTCTTGTGCGGCAGTTACGAAGGCAGGCTGGTCCGCCAGGGAGAGGCCGGCCTTCTGCGGCGGTTACAGAAAACGGCGGAGTTCCGCATGGCGGTCCTCCCCGACATCGACCACTCGCTGTACACGCAGGGCACCCGTAAACAGGTCTTGCCTCTATTGACCGAGCAGGTGAGGTTATTGACCGCGCCGCAAGCTCCTCGGCCGAGCGCTCGGCCCGGCCCTCGATGGCCCGGACAGAGCCAGCTAGATGGTCAGCCTCGCACCCCGGTCGGCGCCACCTAACCACGGTCGCCGATGAGCACTATTGGTGCGGTACCGCCGCCAGCCGCCGTCCCGTCCGACATCGTGGAGTTGGTTCTGCGCCACGCCAACGACAGGCCGACCAGCATGGCGCTGCGCGACGAGGCGGCGTCGTTCACCTATCAAGAGCTAGCCGAACGCGTCGGCGCCATGGCTTCGGGGCTCGGTGCCCTGGGCGTGGCTCCCGGCGACCGGGTGGCGCTGTACCTCGGCAACTCCGCCGAGTTCGTGGTCCTCGCCCTCGCCTGCCTCTGGTTGGGGGCACCCTTCGTGCCTCTGGCGGTGGACAGTCCCGCCTCCCGCCTGGCCGGCATAATCGCCGACTGCGACCCCGCTCTGGTGGTCACCGGCGGACAGGACGCCCTTGCCCCGCCTCGGCTGGCCGCGCCCACGGCGACGGCGGTGGAGGTCATCGCCGTCTCGTCCTGCTCCGTAGCCCGCTCGACCGACCCGGAGAGAGACGCCTACCTTATATACACCTCGGGCACGACAGGGCGGCCCAAGGGTGTCCGGGTGGAGGAAAGGGCTTTCAGGTGGGCCGTCTGTAGATGTGCGGAGGCGATCGGCCTCGACGAGACGGCGCGCGCCCTGGCCGTCTCCTCGTTCCATTTCGACGGGTCGTACGGCTTGGTGTTCCCCGTCCTTGCCGCAGGGGGGTCACTGCTCGTCCCCCGACGAGAGGACATCCTGTTCCTGAGGCGCTTTTACCAACTGGTCGTGGACGAAAAAATAACGTTCACCAGCTTCTCGCCCAGCTATCTGAGGCTGGTCGTTTCTTCGCGCCAGTTGGCCCGGCTCGCCGGGTGCCGGCTCCGGGCGGTAGCGCTCGGAGGTGAGCAGTGCATTGCCGCCGACATCCAAAGGTTGTGGTCAGTCCTGCCCGAGGTAGAGGTCTTCAACCGCTACGGCCCCACCGAGACCACCATCGCCGTGACGACGTACCGGGTCACCACCGAGGACGTGGCGTCGGGCCGAGTCCCCATAGGGGCACCGCACGAGGGCGTGGAGTTTTACATCGTGGGCGAAGACGGCCAGGTCATCGCCGACCACGACGAGCCCGGTGAGCTCTATGTCGGTGGCGAACAGTTGATGGGAGGCTACTGGGGCGACGAGGAGCTCACCCAGAGCGTCCTCAGACGGGACGTCGTGGCCGGCAAAACGGTCTACAAGACCGGTGACCTCGTCTATCGGGACAGGCGGGGGCTCTTTGTCTACAGCGGGCGCCTGGACGACGTCGTCAAGCGTAACGGCGTGCGCATATCGCTGGACGAAGTGGCCCGGGCGCTGCGGTCCACGTCCGGGGTGACGGGGGCGTGGTGTGCCCTGGTAGACCTGAACGGCTCGCCCGGGATCGCGGCTTTCGTCGAGGCAGGCCCCGAAGTGGCGGTGACGAGTCTTTACGAGGCGGCTGAAAGGCAGTTGCCCGCCACCATGCTGCCGGACGAAGTCCACGTCGTCGGTACCCTGCCCATGACGCACCAAGGCAAGGTCGACCGTCGTCGGCTCCTCGCCGATGCCGGCCACACCGCCTGGTCATCGGCAGGCCCGCCCTGACTAGGCCCGCCCTTCGCCGGTAAGCTCTAGCAAGGCCGCCCGAATGGCGGCGACTGAGCTGAACGTGGCTTTGTTCAGCAGGTAGTCGGGGAACTCGAGGTCGAAGACCTGTTCCAGGGCGATCATGACGTTGACCGAGGCGTGGGAGGTCATCCCCGCCCGGTACAGGTCAGCGGAGCCATCGAGCGTTGCCATATCGGCACGAATGCGGCCGTACTCAGCTAGTACCCGCCTGATCTGCTCGTCCATCTCTCTCACTTGTCCGTCCATTGCCTTTAGGGGCCCTCCGTCCCGTCCACGCCCGGGGCGGCGGCCGCCCCTCGGGGCCTACCAGGCCAGCCGACAGCCACCGCCATGGCCAGCCCGGCGGCGTGGGACACGCTCAGCGATATGTGACCAATACCAGCCTCCTGAGCAAGGGCGGCCGCCGTCCCGTGAAGGCTCAGTCCCCAACCGCCGGTGTTGGTCCGTCGTACCTCGATCGAGCGCCAGTCGAGCTCCCGCTCTCCGGGCGCCAGGACCTTCAGGGCGGCTTCCTTGGCCGCAAAGCGCTCCGCCAGGTCGACGGCTTCCCTGGCCGGCGCTCCCCCCCCCGCCGGCGGCCCGAGCTCGTCGGGCGTGAAGAGACGTTTAGTGTACCGATCACCCAGTCGGGCCACCGAGGCCGCCATCTCATCTATCTCCACCACATCGGCACCTACGCGAAGCACCGCCCCAGGGTACCCGGCCACTAGGAGAGGGGCCCTGTGCCGACCACCCGGCCGGCAAAGCCGGGCCGGTTGAGCCCCCGGCGCACGTAGCCGGCGACCTGGCGATATTCGCTATCGCGGTCACTGCGCGCCCTCCAGACCAGTCCTATCTGACGTCCGGGAGCCGGCGCCCTGAACTGCGCCACCGCTACCCTGCCCTTCCGGGTCTCGACCGGCAGAGCCGTGGCCGGCAGCAAGGTCGCCCCGAGGCCGGCCGCCACCAACTGGGCGATGGTGGTGAGCGACGCCGCCCGGGCGGGGTGGTTGGTTGCCGCGCCGGCCTGACGGCACACCTCGAGCGCCTGGCTCGAGAGGCAGTGGCCCTCCTCCAGGAGCAACAGCCGGAGGCCCTTGAGCACTTCGGGGCCGAGGCCCAGCTTGCCCGCCAACGGGTGTTGGGGCGGCACCAGGAGGACGAAGTCCTCCCGGTAGAGCGGAGTTTCGACTATGTCGGCGCAACCAGCAGGGAGGGCCAGCACCAGGGCGTCCAGACGGCCCGAAACGAGCTCGTCGAGCAGGCGGGCCGTCTGGTCCTCGGTTATCTCGGGGCGCAGGCGCGGCGCCCACCGGGCCAGGGCGCGAAGCAGGGGCGCCAGTATGTACGGCGCCACGGTGGGGATGACCCCGAGGCGGAGCAGCCGCTCGTTCGCGGCCGTTTGGGTGCCGGCCGCCGCCTCGGCCATGCTCTCGACCTCATCCAACACGTGGCGCGCCCGCGCCACCGTCTCCGCGCCGGCCGCCGTCAGCACGACCTTGCGGCTGGAACGCTCGGCCAGCTTCACGCCCAAGGACGCCTCCAGCCCGCGGACCGCCCCCGACACGGTCGGCTGACTGACCCCCAACCGGGAGGCCGCCTCGCCGAAATGCAATGTGTCGGCCAGCGCCACCAGAGCACGCAGTTGGACCAGCGTCGGCCGATTCATTAGTCAAAGCTATCGATGATGACCCGGGTAGCGGATTTAGCCTATGGCTTTAGCGTTGGGCTGTCGCTCGTGGTAAACCGGAGCAGCGCCGTGCCATACCCATACAAGGCCGTGCCGTACCCATACAAGACAGTCGTGTCTTGACAAAGAAAAAGGAGCTTCGACGTGCTCTCCATTGGTGACCGCTTTCCTGAGTTCTCATTGACCGCCCTCGTCCCGGGCCGACTGGGCGACGTGCCGGCGACCAAGCCCGAGGACTACTTCACGACCATCGCCTCGGGTTCGTACCCCGGTAAGTGGCGAGTCGTGTTCTTCTGGCCCAAGGACTTCACCTTCATCTGCCCCACCGAGATCGCCGAGTTCGGCAGGCTGAACGGCGAGTTCGCCGATCGCGACGCCCAGGTCCTAGGGGCGTCGGTCGACAACGAGTTCGTCCACTACGCCTGGCGCATTCAGCACCAGGATCTCTTGGCCCTGCCTTTCCCCATGCTCTCTGACGTGAAGCGGGAACTGGTAAGCGCCCTGGGCGTGCTGGGAGACGACGGCGTAGCCCAGCGGGCGACTTTCATCGTCGACCCCGATGGAGTCATCCAGTTCGCCATGGCCACGGCCGGGTCGGTGGGCCGCAACGTCGCGGAGGTGCTCCGGGTCCTGGACGCCCTGCAGACCGAGGAGCTTTGCGCCTGCAACTGGCAAAAGGGCCAGCCCAGCATCGATGCGGCCGCACTGATGACCCAGGCCGCCTGAGCATGGGCCTGGAAGCACTGAAGGACATGCTCCCGGACTATGCCCGGGACTTGAAGCTCAACCTGGGCGGGTTGCCCAATGCCTCGCCCCTGAGCGACCAACAGTTCTGGGGGGCCGTCGTCGCCGTCGCGGCGGCGTCGGCGCCCTCGCCGGCGGTCCCCGAGCTCGACGCCGAAAGCAAGCTGCACCTCTCGTCCGAGGCGTACACGGCCGCCCGTTCGGCCGCGGCCATCATGGCCATGAACAACGTCTACTACCGCTCCAAGCACATGCTCTCGGAGATGGGCGTCACCAGCTACGACAACGTGCCGGCGCGCCTGCGTATGCAGGTGATCGGCACCCACGGCGGCGTAGCCAAGGAAGACTTCGAGCTGTGGTGCTTCGCCGTTTCGGCGGTCAACGGTTGCGCCTCGTGCCTGGTCTCTCACGAACAAGAGCTGCGCAAAGCCAACATGACGACCGAGCAGATCCACGAGGCACTGCGGATTGCTTCCGTGGTCAAGGCGGTGTGCGCCACGCTCGGCGCGTCCTTGTAGCCTTGTTTTGTGCACTCGCCGTTCGAGCACTGCGCCGCCGCGAGCCTGGGGCAACCTTCTCATACCGCCGTGTCGGGCCCCGTCGGGGTGGTCTCGCCCCACATGGACGACGCCGCCCTCAGCTGCGGCCAGCTGCTGAGCGCCTCCCCGGGGAGCCACGTCGTCACCGTCTTTTCGGGAGGTCCCGCTCGCGTGCGCCCGCTACCGTGGTGGGACAAGATGTCCGGTTTCTTCCAGCCCGGGGACGACGTGATGGCGCTCCGGGCGGTCGAGGACGACGATGCTTGGGCGGGGGCCGGCCTGCATGGCCACCGGCTCGGCTTCTGGGACGAGCAATACCGCCAGGGACGTCCCGTCGCCCTGGCCCGGCTACGGCCCCGGGCCGTGCGGGCGGCGCAAGCGAGGGTGGACGACCCCAGCGTGGACGAGGCCGTCTACGAGATGCTCCGGACAGTGATAGACGAGCTCGGGTTGCAGACCTGGCTCGTGCCCCTCGGCCTGTGGCACGGCGACCACAAGAAAACCGCCCGCGCCTGCCTCCGACTGGCGCGGAGCATGCCCGACCGCCGTTGGGTCGTCTACGAGGAGCTCCCGTACCGCCTCGAGGTGCCCCTGGAGGTGTCGGACGCCAAGGCACGACTACGGGCCGTTGGCTTTGCCATCGAGCCCGCCGTTCTCCCATCAGCCCCTGACAGTTCCCGAAAACGGGCCATGCTCGACTGTTACCGTTCTCAGCTCCCCTGCCTTGGTGCTCGAGCCTACGCCGCGGTCACCGGCCCAGAGGTGTTCCACCACCTATCAGACCGATCGGACCGATCGGACCAGGCGAGCCCGGGAGGCGTCCCGACCGACGAGGAACGCCCTTCCGCGCGCCCGGCGTTGCCCTGAGGCCCAGTTGCGGGGGACGGGCTGCTTGGTCGGGCTCCCGGTATCGAGCCATTTCGTGGGCATCGAGCGGCTTGTTGGGTGTCGACTACCTTCTTTAAGGTGGCAACACGATCGGGGGTGACTGTTGTCATACCCACTTACAACCGGTGCGCCTTCCTGGTCCAGGCCGTCCAGTCCGCCCTGGCGCAGAGCTATCGGGACATCTGCTGCCTGGTGATCGATAACGGCTCGACCGACGGCACGGCGGAGGCGCTGGCCGAGCTTCAGGATACCCGCCTCAGGCTGCTGAAATCTGACCGCCCTCTCGGAGGGCCGGTGGCGCGCAACCTGGGGATCGCCGAGGCCGAGGGTGCGGAGTGGGTTGCGTTCCTCGACAGCGATGACCTCTGGGCACCTACCAAGCTCGAACGTCAGCTGGCCGCCCTCGCCACCAGCCCGGGGACCGGATGGTCGGCCGTTGCCTGCGTCAACATAGACAAAAACATTCGGGTGCGCCAGGCCGGGCGGCTGGTGCAGGGCCCGCCAGAGCTTCCTGAAGCCAGGCTCTTCAACCGTGACGAGCTGCGTGCCCTGCTGCTGGAGGAAAACATGGTGCCTGCGGGCAACTCGACTGTCCTGGCGTCGCGAAAACTCCTGCAGAGCGCGGGAGGCTACGACACCAGTCTCTCGACCTGTGACGACTGGGATCTCTGGCTGCGCCTTGCTTCCATGTCCCCTTTGGCTTACGTGGACAGACCGCTCGCCGGCTACCGGATCTGGGACGGCCAGCAGTCCTTCAGTAACGAGAGCGCCTTCATCCGCGACGCGGCGACGGTCCGGTCTCGCAACTTCCCCGATGCCGGGCCCGTGCCCCGCGAGTACGCGGCCCGCTGGGAGCGGGAATCGGCCCGGCGCAACGTCAGCTCCGGCCGGAGGTTGGCGGCCGCGCGTAATTACATGCGGGCCGCCCGCCTCGGCCTTGACCCCGGCCAACTGGCGTACGCGGTGGCGGCGGCGACGGCACCCCAACTGACAGAGCGGAGGCTGCGCCGCCTGGACTCGACGCACCTCCTCCCGGAGGGTTGGGTCGACCAAGTCGAGCCCTGGTTGGCCCCGTACCGCCAAACGTCACGTCCCGGGCCTTGCGCCGGTTAGGGCGGGCTTGATAGACAGAGGACGGTCGAGGTAGGCGAGAAGACCGTCCTCTACCGATCCCTGGGAGAACCTACGGCGGTGCCCGAAATGACGCATCTACGCCCCAAAAGGGCACACTTGAAACCCAAAAAAGCACACGCACGGCCAAGGACGAGGACGGTTGTGCCTGCCCGGGGCAAGCCCATCTGGGTGCCCAAAATGCTCGGGCTACGCCCAAGGGCGAGGACCGGCGTTCGTGCCGTGGTCGCTGCCCTCCTGGTTTCGGGGCTGCTCAGCTTGCAGACAGTGCCCCAACTGTCGGTAAGGCTCAACGCCCCCATCGTGGGGGCGGTGCATGACCCCGCGGGGGGCTATTGGGAGGTGGGGGCCGACGGCGGGGTCTTCGCCTACGACGGTGCCAAGTTTTTCGGCTCTCTTCCAGGAAAGAAAATCAAGGTCACCACCCCGATAGTCGGGATCGCGCCCGTCTCCAATGGCAGAGGCTACTGGCTGCTTAGCGAGAACGGCCGCGTGTTCGCCTTCGGGGACGCCCGGTCCCTCGGGAACGCACAAGACCACGCCGTGGCCATAGTCCCCTATGCCAAGGGCTATCGCGTCATCTCCACTCTGGGCACGTCCGTTGCCTTCCTGCCCAAAGCGACCAAACTGACTAAGTCGCACGCCACGAAATTGCACATCACGAACTCGGCTCCCACGACATCACTGGCCACGACCCCGTCCACCGCTCTGACGCCGTCTGCCATCGCGCCGCCTGCCATCGCGCCGCCTGCCCTGGTGCCGCCTGACACGACGCCTGCCATCGCGCCCACGGCCACGACGGCTACTTCCTCTACTGGTGGTCCCGGCGGCGCTACGTCGGGGTCAGGAACGGGGTCAGGAGACGACAACCTCGTGCCGCCGGCCTCCCTCATGACGAACAGTTTGTTCGACCGGGACATCCAGTCGTGGGGGCTCGACGCCAGCTCGGCCAGCTTCGCCGCCGACATCGTGGCTGATTACAAAGCCGCTTATGGGGCCGTGGCCACCAACCTCGATCGGCCCGTCTACTGGGTGCCGGCAAACCAACCCTTGGTGCCCATTACGGTCGCCTCGGGGTGCAATAACTTCATCCCCTCAACGGGCAACGAGGCCCCGGTCCCGCCGGACGCCGTTCCCGGCAACGATTCCGACAATATCCTCACCGTCTATCAGCCGTCTACCGAGACCGCCTGGGAGTTCTGGCTGGCAAAAGAAACAAACGGAGCTTGGTCGGCATGTTGGGGCGGCAAGCTGGACATGGCGACCACGGACGGGGTGTTCCCTGCGCCCTACGGCGAGACTGCGAGCGGCCTGTCCAACCTGGCCACCGAGATCACCGAGGCCGATATTGCTTCGGGGTCGATCAATCACGCGATTGGCATCGTGGTACTCGGCGATGCGTGCAACGGCTATGTCTATCCCGCCGACCGCGGTGATTGCGGGTCCTACCCCGGGCAGCCGGCCGAAGGGCAGTGGTTCCGGTTCCCCGCCGGCTTGGCGATGCCGGGAGGACTGGTTCCTTTCGCGCAGATGGTGTTCAAGGCGATCCAGAGCTACGGGGCCGTGGTCGTCGACCAGGGTGGCGCCGTGGGGTTGAACGTGGACCAGCCGAGCGCATGGGCCGGCGAAGGGCATTCGGGGACAGACCCGATAACGGCCAGCATGGACGGCTTGGCGACGTACCAAGTCGTGGCCAGCCTGCCCTGGGGAGACCTGCAGACCGTCGACCCACCCCAGGGCTGAGCACGCTCAGGCGGAGACCGGGCCCTTGCCGACTTCGCCAGACTGCGAACTACTTATGAGCTCAATGGACGTGTCCGTCGTGCACCCTGAGGACCTGTCCTCTGCCGACCTCTCAACGTGGCGGCACCTGCAAGGTTCCGACCCCGCTATGGACAACGCCTTCTTGTCGCCGGAGTTTGCCGCCATCGTTGGCCGCTGCAGGCCCCAGACCCGGGTCGCCGTTGTCCACGATGGAGGAGAAATTATCGCTTTCCTGGCTTTCGAGCTCGGGGCCCTCGGAATTGGCAGGGCGATCGGGTGCGGGGTTTCGGACGCCCAAGGCCTCATATGTCAGCGTGGCCAGACGATGGACCCGGTCCGCTTGGTCCGCGCCTGCGGGATCGGCGTCTGGGAGTTCGACCACCTCGTCTTCCGCTTGGAGGTCCTATCGCCCTGGACGTACGACGTGGGCCAAGGGCCAGTGATGGACGTGCGGGAGGGTTACAAGGCCTACCTCCACCAGGACGACCGGCACAAGAGCCGGAGCATGTGCTCTCTCTTGCAGAAGCGGCGCAAGCTGGAACGCGAACAGGGCGATATCGAGTTCACCTTCGCATCGACCGACATGGCCGCCCTCGCCACCCTCATCGACTGGAAATCCGCCCAATACGCCCGCACGGGACATTTCGACAGATTTTCGCGCCCGTGGATCCGTGACCTGGTTAGGTTGCTCGCCGCCTGTGACGAGCCGGCTTGCCGTGGCACCCTGTCCACGTTGTCCGTAGGCGGCCGTCTCATCGCGGCACATTTCGGTATCCGGACCACCACCAGGCTCTCGCTGTGGTTCCCGTCCTACGACTTAGAGTTCGCCCGCTATTCCCCGGGCTTGCAACTCTTCCTGGCCCTGGCGGAGGCTGCTCCTGACCACGGGGTCGGGATCCTCGACCTGGGAAAGGGTACCGAACCCTACAAGTTGTCGCTTGCGTCATGGTCGTACCCCGTGGCTTCCGGCCGGGTTGAGGCGAAGCACCTGGCGAGCTTCGCCCGCCAGGTGGAGACAGGCGTCCAGCGAAGGGCCGACGGTTTCATCGTCGGCCACCCTCGTCTCCGTGCCCTTCTGCCTCCTGGGCTCTCCAAGGTCGGCCGTCTCCGCTAAAGGGGGGGCGGGCGGCGGCGCCCCCAGAGCCAGAGCGGCCTGGCCACCCTCAGCAGCCCCTCTGCAGGAAAAGGGCCTTTAGGAGGGCCCCCCATTCGTATAGGACCTGACCGGGCCACTCAGACAAAGAGGGCCTGGCCGTCACGACTTCGACCGCGCCGCTGAAGCACCGTCTCAGCCGGAGACGTGCACGGGTGTCCTGGGGCACCGAGGAGACCACGATGAGGCGCCGCCACCCGTTGGCCCGGGCCTGAGCGGCGGCGAAGCGGGCCTCGCCCTGGGTGGTGGCCGGTACGGGCGTGAAACACACCAGCCTTACGCCGGGAACCCGCCACTGCGGGCAGTCCCATCGGGTGGACGAGACGGAGAGAAAAATGACGGGGGCGGCAAGTTCCCGAGCGAGGCGCACGGCGACCTGCAGGCGGGCGTCGGGGCCGTCGAAGACGACGATAGCGTCCGCGTGCGCCCCGGCCACGGCATCCTGCGCCGGCCACACAAAAAGCCGAGCAGTAAACAGTGCAAACAGCGCGACCACAAGGAGGAGGACCATCAAGGCCGCCTTCCGACGAGCGCGTCGAGCGGTGCCGAACTTCACGGCTCATGCTAACCTGCGACCCACCGGACAGCACTGCCACGCCCGGCTGCAGCGGCAGGTGCCGCACAGGACCGACACGTATACCCACCCCAGAAAAGCCGACAGCCCGGCGTCACTGTGACGGTTCCCTTGGCGACTGGGAGTGGTTTACCCGGAACAGTTAGTGGAACCTTCCCCGTTTCGCCGGGCAAGCCGCCTGGTGTAGGGGTAGAGTTCTGGCTGGTAGGGGTAGAGTCCCGGCGTGGCCACCTCGCACAGAAAGGTCCCGGTCGCAGGCGCCGTAAGTGCCGAGCCCCAAGAGGGAATTGCTTAGCCGTTTTCCGTACGTCCACCCACACACATTCGATGATTTGAGACGGTGAGGTCCCGGGCTCCCGGGACGTGTGTTCCTACCAGGCGGCAAGCCGAACAGCACTTACTGACGTTGGAAAGGTAAAGAGTCGATGGCACAAAGGACTGGTAGCAGGATGACTGCTACGCACGGCTCGGAGGACCGTGTCCGACTCGACTTCAGGGGCGCGGTCGGGTTGGGGGCCCTGCACGAGGACGTCACGATCGTACCGGGCACTGCTGCCGGCGTCCTGCCCGCCAAGCGACCCTGGCCGTTGATCCTCGTCATCTGCGATGCCGTAAGCCTCATCGCGTCCTTCACCCTCGGCGCTCTGGTGCGCCTGCCCCTCGGCAGCCGGGAGGGGCCGACGTCCTTGGCGTCCAGCCTCCTCAACGAGGTCCCTTATGCCCCCCTTTTCATCCTGGCGATGGTCGGTTACGGGCTCTACTACCGCCAGAGGCGCCGGCTTTACGCCACGTCGTTCCCTGACCTGGGGGAGCTCGTACACGCCATAGTGCTGGGCAGCATCCTGGCCCTGGCGACCTCGGCGCTGGTCCACCGCCTGACCGGGGTACAGCGGCTCGGATGGGTCGAGGTATTGTTCATGGGGCTCCCCGCGCTCGTCTTGGTGCCTTCGGTGCGCGGCCTGACCAGTCTCTCCCTCCGCAGCCGGAAGCTTGTGCGGTCACGGCTCGTAGTGGTCGGGTCAGGTACCGTTGCCAACAGCCTCGCTCGTCGCCTGCAGAGTTGCCCGGACATAGAAGTAGTGGGGTTTGTGGATGACGACCCGATCGTCCTCCCGCCGTGCCCGCACCTGGGCGGCATCACCGACCTACCGGCGGTGTGTGACCAAGTCGGCGCCGACCGCGTCCTGGTGGCGTTTTCCAGCACCTCACCGACCCGCCTCATAGAAGTCCTCCGCCAGCTACCGGCCAAGGTCAGCATCAGTGTCGTGCCTCGCCTTTTCGAGCTGGTCACATGGCGGTCCCAGGTCGAAGAGCTCCATGGCCTCACGGTGATGGACGTTGCGCCGTCACGGCATGGTCTGGTCAGCCTGGCCACCAAGCGTGCCGTGGACATCGTCATCAGTTTCAGCCTCCTGTTGGTGCTCTCACCGCTTATGGCTCTAATAGCAGTCGCCATAAAACTGACTTCGCCGGGGCCGGTGTTTTTCCGCCAACCTCGGGTCGGCTACAAGAACCGTGTCTTCAGTATCTTCAAGTTCCGCACGATGGGCGTTGGCTCCGACGAAATAAAGATCGACCTTCGCGAGCACAACGACGTCGATGGCCCCTTGTTCAAGCTGCGGGTCGACCCTCGCGTCACTCCTGTGGGCCGGTTCTTACGCTCTACGAGCCTCGACGAGATCCCCCAACTGATAAACGTGCTCGTCGGTCGCATGGCGCTGGTTGGGCCCCGCCCGTTCGTCTCGGACGAGTCTGCGGAGATCAACGGGTGGGCGGCTCGTCGTTTCGACGTGCGGCCTGGCATGACGGGGCTCTGGCAGATATCCGGGCGCAACGATCTCCCCTTCGAGGAATTGCGCCAGCTGGACTACGCCTACGTGGCGTCGTGGTCCTTGTGGTGGGACCTCAAGATCCTCTGGCTCACTCCTGGCAGCGTCCTGCGCAGGCACGGGGCGTACTGAGTAGTAGCTAGTGGTCCGACCGGACCAGTTCGTCACGCCACGGCGCCAGCCACCGATCGGCGAAAAGCCGCCAGTCGGGGCCGGGCCGGGCCGAGCTCTCCAGAGCATCCAGCCGGCGCTTGACCAAGTACGGCGTCAGCAGGGCGCCGACTGCATAGAAAAGTTGGCCCGGCGCCCGACCGGCCCGGGCGGCGTTGACAAAGCAACGGGAGGACCCGCTCCTGTCCCCGGCGAGGACGAGTCGTCGGGCCGCTCTTTGCCACCACCGGGCCACGTACTCGCGATCTAGCCCGCCCAGCTCGGGAAAGTAGCTCGAGCGCACCTGGCTGGCGCTGGACAGCATCATACCCACGTCCGTCGAGCCCTGGCCGCCCCACATCCGCCAAGCCGCCAGCGGGCGGTCCAAATAGACCAGCGGCGACAGCTTGGCCAGTCGCACCCACAGATCCCAGTCCTCACATCCCGGCACGTCGGTGTGAAACCCGCCGGCGGCATTCAGGAGTTCCCGGGACACGAGCACCGATGACCCACCACCGGGCAGGGCGTTGTCGCGCTTCAAGAGGTCCAAAAGCTCGTCGCTTGGCACAAGGAGGTCGGCACTCCCGTTCCCGCCGCGTGGGTGCTCGGGGAAAAGACGCCCTCCGGGCAGCACTTCCAGGGTCTCGCCGACATGAGCGGACCCGGTGGTAGACCACGCCGCACCGGGGTGCGCAGCCAGGGCGTCCATCTGGGCTTGGACCTTCGTGGGTGCCCAGAGATCGTCATTGTCCAAGAACGCGATCCACGGGGTCTCGGTTGCCGCTATCCCGACGTTGCGCGCTCCCGCAGCGCCGAGGGGCTGATCTTCGATGAGGACGCGGAGTCGTTTGTCACCGATCGTCCCCAACGCCTCGGCTGTACCGTCGGAAGAACCGTTGTCCACGACCAGGCACCGGATTTGCTCGTACGTCTGGCCCAAGACGGACCGCACTGACTGGGTTACCAGCTCGCGCCGGTTGTACGTCGGGATAATGGCCGTGACCGCTCCCACCACTTCTGTACCGGTCCCCCCGTCGGTACCTGATACCGCTGTGTGAGCCACGAGCCAACACTAGGGCCCAAAACTGTCGCCCCTGCGCCAAGCAGTCGGCGTCGCTCAGACCGAGCTGGCGCCCGCTTCCTGCGCACCCAAAAGGCGACCGGGCGAGACCTGCTGGCGAAGTTTGGCAACGGCTTCTCGAGGTCGGACGAGGTTCCGGGCCACACGCCCCGGGCCGGCAACAAGGACGGCGAACAGCGTGAGGCCCACCAGCGCCGGCAGCCCCATCGCCACCAGCCCGACGGCGCCTATGGGCACGTGAGGCCGAAGGACCAGTTCGAGAGCCACGGTGGCAGCACATGCCACCGCGCCGCGCAACACGGGGACGTCCCGCAAGGGGTTGGGGATGTCGGCACGGACCGAGCGTCTGGCAATGCGCAAGAGGTAACCGGCGGAGACAACTTCTCCGACAGCCGTCGCTGCGACTACGCCGAGAGAGCCCAGGAGCACGAGCGGGACCGTGAGGGCGAGGTTGACAACCATTCCCACGACCCCGTACCGGGCCGCGACCCCGGCTTTGCCGACGGCCGTTGCGTACGACGAGACAAGCAGCGTCATGAGGAGGACTCCGTTGCCAGCCGTCAGCACGACGCAGATCCAGCCCGCGAGGTGAAAGGGCGGCCCCAGCCACACCGAGATCCCGAAGTACACCGCTCCAATGGCAACCGCTGACCAGCCCGTGACAATCGTCACCCATATCTTCTGGAAGCGCACGAAAGCTTTGAAGACGCCCTCCTCTCCGTCTCGGCCAAAGATGTTCGCCAAGTACACGCCGGCCGGGCCGAGCGCGTTTAGCCCGACCGAGAACAACTGGGAGGCAAAGTTGGCACCTGGGGAGTAGATGCCCATGGCGTGGATCGAAAGGCCCCCACCGATCACGAGCGGGTCGACCTCGCTGTTCACCAGCCACGCCACGTTGCCCACTTGCACCTTGCCGGAGAAACTGGCGACTGTGCGCAATTCCCGCCAGGAAAGCAGGCTCACGCTGTGCCTGTCGAGGTAGCGGAGCGCGGCGGGGATGATCAGTGCCGAAGCCAATATCTGCTGGCCGACGAAAATCAGCGCCACACCTCGCAAACCGGCCCCGGTGTGGATGACGATAATGAAACCGACGATGTAGAGCGCGTAGACGGCCAGGCTGGACTGGGTCGACCACGCGTACCGTTGCCTGGAGTTGAGCACCTGCTGAAAGAGGGTGTGCACGAAGCTCGTCAGCCCCAAGATCCCGAATGTGCGCAGGAGGAACACCGCCTGGGCCCGCAACGAGCTGGACATGGACAGCACGCCCACCACCAGGGGCGCCAAGAACCAGGTGACCACGCTCAGGAGGAGACCAAAGGCACAAACCGCCAGACAGAATGTGACCAACAACCGGGTCGTCGACCTCCGGTCGTCGGTGGCGGCGTAGATGGCGAAGTAGCGCCCCGCCGTCCCCATGACACCACCGTCCATGGTGCCGAAGATACTGACGAAACTCAGCGCCAGCATGTACAGGCCGTAGCGCTCGATCCCGAGCCCGTGGATGATGAAGGGAGTGAGGGCCAGGTTGCCGCCCACGTTTATGAGCTGCCCCGTGGTGCCCCATCCGAAACCTTTGGCGACCGCCCCTAGGCCCGGGATCCGGTGAGGCTCCCGACCGCTCTTGCCGGGCGGTGGGGGCGTCTCTTCGCCCTCCGACGTCGCTCCCGGCGGCGCAGCCCCCGAGGAGGGCGGCCGCAGGAGGAAGTTCGATGGGCTGGCGAGCTTTGATGGGCTCGCTTCGTCGTTCCCGGGTACATGCGGCAAACCAGCGCCGGGCCTCTCGTTCAAATGAGCTACGACCGGGGCAGGGCTGCGCTTGGCCCGAGCCCCCAAGACTCCACTGGCAAAGTGTGCTCGCCCCGACGCCCGGACCCTACAAAGTCCCCGACGTACTCCCCCAACAGCTCCGCGGTGCGCCAAGGGCTCAGCCGCCGCTGCCAGGGCGGCCGGCGGCTGCCGTAAGGGAAGTCGGACCACCACTTCGCCAGCATCTTCCCTACACCAGGACGCTCGTAATCGAGGAACTCGGCGAGCACGAGGTGCTCCCGGTAGACCCTCTTGTACAGGGCGCGTACCCCCGCCTGTCGACGGTGCCGGCTGGCAACACAGAGCCGAGGGTCAACGACGACGCAGAGCCCTGCCGCTAAGACCCTCCACATCCACTCCTTGTCCTCGCAAGAAACCAGGCGTTCGTTGAACGGGAAGCGCTCCCACGCCCGCCTGCGCCAGGACGACGCGTGGTTGGAGAACCCCCACGTGGGGTCGGCCCGCAAAGCGGGAAAGGGAAGACAGCACCGGGCGGGGCCTGTGAGCACCTTGCCGTCTGGCGTCCGGTCCCCTCCCATGGTCCCCACCACGTCGTCGTCTGAATACGCCTTCAGCGACCATTCGACCCATTGACGGCTCGCCGGGACGCAGTGGGCGGACAGGGCGAACACGATCTCGCCGCCGGCATGGCGGGCGCCGAGGTTGAGCGCGCCACCGTAACTGAACTCCGAAGCGGGGACGGTCAAGACCTGGTCGCAGTACGGCCGAGCGATCTCCACCGTCCCGTCCGTCGAGCCCGAATCCACCAGGATCACCTCGGTCTCGACCGTCTGTTCCCGCAGGCCTCTCAGGGTCTGCTCGATGGTCCCCGCCTTGTCCTTAGAACGCACCACCACACTCGGTCTGTTGACCGTCAACGGACCTCCAATGTCTGGTAATTACGTCACGCCGTGCACCTGTCCCCAGGTAACCACGGTTGCCTACCCCAATGGGTATACCACTGCCGGATGTTCGGTGTGGGCCGGGCCCCGGCGCGACCCAAGGTCACGGTCGTGCCACACAGAGGGTTGGTAAGGACGCAAAGTGGGAACCACCACCCTAGCGCGCCTAAGGCCAGTAGGCTGCAATGAGATAGACGTTGTCTTTGCTGAGCCCACCGGTCCCGTACCGTGTTCACAGCACGACACTCAAACACCCGTCCCCGAGCCATGCAGGAGTCCCCTTGGAACGTGCGTCCCGCGTGAAGATGACGTCGATGCCCGAGAGTGCCGTGGACGTACACCGCCAGCGGGGCTTCGCAGTCCCGCGAACCGTGCCCATCGTGCCCAGCCAGGCCGTCACCAGCCTAGACGCGCCCGTCGTGCCCAACCAGGACGAGCTCCGTGCCCCCGACCCGGACTTGTACGAGGTAGCCGACCCGGGCCCTGGTTATGAGTCGATCGGCCGTTCGGCTCTCCGCCACCCAGCCCTGATCGGGGCCCTCGCCGCGCTCGGGCTCTTGGCGGGCGTGGCCATCGGCTACGAGCACCCGGCGGCCTACAGCGCTCAGGCGCAACTGATGGTCGGGCGATCATCGAGCATGCAGGAAGACCAGGTGCCGGGCCTCGCCGCCGGGATACAGGCACTGGCCAGCAACTACGCACGGCTCGTCACGTCCCAGGACGTCATCGCCCCCATTGAGCGTGCCCTGCACCGTTCGTCCCTGCCGGGGACCCTGAGCGCGACGCCGGTCCCCCAGTCGTCGGTCATCAACGTGATCGGCACGGCTCCGAGCGAGTCTCAAGCGTTGGCCCTCGCCAACGCCGGCGCGGCTGTCCTGACCCAGGTCGTCACCACGGACACCAATGACACACAGGCCCAGCTCCAGCCGTTACTGGGCTCCTACACCAAAGCCGAGAACGCTTACCAGAGTGCGACAGCCCAGGCCAACCTGCTCCAACACCGGCTGGACGTCCTGTTCAGCCAGATAGGCAACAACAACCCGACGCCGCTGCAGACGTTCGAAGAGAACGCCCTCAACTCGGATATCGTCGTCGAGCAGACTAAAGCAAGCTTTGCCCAGCTCCAGGCGAGCGCCTACAGCACCCAGTACGATAACGCCCTTCCACCCCTCACCGAGCAGGAAGAGATGGTGCAGCAGACCGGTGGGGCCACGTACACCGGCGACAACCAAAAGTCGTTCACGGAGGCGGCGGGGCTCCTGGGGCTGGTCGGAGGGATCGTCGTCGCCCTCGCCGGAGCGGTGTGGTCGGACGCCCGTCGAGGGCGCAGGGCGCGCCGCCTTGCCGGCTAGGCCCCAGGCTGGCCGCGACCGGTGAACCGGCTCCACTTCCTAACCCAGTTCCTTCAGCACCCGAGCGCCGCCAACATCGCCACGCTGATCTTGCTCGGTGTTGTGGTCCTCGCTGTTTGCTACCTCGTGAGCCGTATCGACCTGGCGGTGATCGTGGTAGTGGGCCTGTTCCTGGAGATGTTTTCGGGCTCGTGGTCCCTTATGGGGGTGCCCCTCCCTCTGGACCGCCTAGCCCTCTTGCTGGCTTTGGTGGTCCTGGTGCTAAAGGGCGCCCGCTGGACCAGTTCCAGGCGCCTCGTGCTGCGTCCCGTACACGTGGTGCTCCTGCTGGCGCTGACATGGGCCACCGCTTCCGCTCTAGTCGCCGGCACCCTGTTCAACTCGCTCGGCTTTTATGCGCTACTGGACCGCTTCGGCTTGGTCCCTTTCGCCTTGTTCTGCCTGGCACCGCTTGTCTTCGGATCGAACAAGCAACGCAACGTGCTTTTGGTCGGGCTGGTTGCCATCGGCCTTTACCTGAGCGTCACGGCAGTTCTGGAGGGCCTGCACGCTTACAAGCTCATTTTCCCCCACTACATCGCGGACCCCAACGTGGGGATCCAGTTCGGCCGGGCGCGGGGGCCGCTCCTGGAGACCACCGGGGACGGGTTTTGCATCTTCACCGGCGCCGTCGGGGCCGCCACCGCGCTCGGCTCGTGGCGCTCCTGGTGGGGGCGGGCCGCTTGCATTCTCACCATGATGTTGGCCGGTCCAGCTCTGCTGCTCACCCTCACTCGAGGCGTCTGGATCGGAGCCACGGTGGGGACCTTGGTGGCGATGTTCGTGCACAAACGGACGCGTCCGTTTGTGGTGCCGCTGATCGTCACCGGGCTGTTGGCCGTCGTGGTGGCGCTGTCGGTCTCGCCGGCGCTGCGGTCAGAAGTGCGCACTTCCGCGGACAGGCAGGCCTCGGTCTGGGACCGTCAAAACACTGACCTCGCCGCGCTCCGGATCGTTGAGGAATACCCCTTGACCGGCGTTGGCTGGGAGAACTTCATCAATGTCTCTTCCGAGTACATGCGCCAGCAACCCGGCTATCCGATAACGGGGCTCGACCTGGAGGTCCACAATGTCTTCCTCTCGCACGCGGCGGAGCTCGGAGTGCCCGGTCTGCTGTTGTGGGCGCTCGGCCTGGGTGGCGCCATGCGGCGCGCCCTGTTCCGCAAGCGGTCCCGCCCGCTCGCGATGACCGGCGAAGGCTCGGACGAAGCCAGCAGCATGCCTCCGTGGTGGGAGCAGTGGCGTCCAGGTGGCCTGGCTATCGTCTTGTGCTTCGTGGTCGAGGCCAATCTGGCCCCCTTCAGCGAACCCTTGCCGAACGCTCTGCTGTGGATCTGGCTGGGCATCCTGGCCATCCCTTACACCAGCACGCTGCGCCTTCCCATGCGACAGAGCGCGCCGGGAGACCAGCTGGCCGCCCGCGAACAGTTGCCCGTGTTCGCCTGATTTACTCATGAGCGTAGTTCGGCGTGCGCTTTTGTTCACGCCGCCGAAAGGCTCTCGCCTAAGCGCCCGCCCAGCCTGAGCGGCGGGGCGCTGTTCGTCCTCACGTCCCGGTTCGCGGCCAGCTCGAGGTCCGCAAAGCTGAGGTCTTCCACCGTCCTCACCACCGCCAGACCTGCTCGTTGTAGTTGCGCGCCGACCAGGCCCTGGTGATCGTCGACATGCTCTCCGTACTTGGTCTGGCGCGGGACCAGTACCGGGCACTTGCCGAGCTGCAGCGCGGTCAGCGCTGAGCCGACCCCCGCGTGCGCCACGACGACGTCAGCTTTGCGAATCTCCTCAGCTAGTTCGGTCGTGGGGACAAACGGATGGGCAACGATGCCCACCTGGGCGGCGTCCGCCTCCCTGACCTGCCAGAACACCTCCGTCGAGGCAGGCATGATATCGAGCAGTTTCCTGATGAGCCTCGTGAAACCGTAGTTTTGCTGGGTTCCCAGCGTGACAACGAGCCGCTGCACCGCCCCCGCGCTCGGCCGCGGCTCGGCCCGGAGGCCGTCGAAGACCGAACCGGCGTAGCGCCAGCCTCGATGCGCCCACGGCTGCCACTGGGTGTAGCAGTACGTACCCGGCCACCGGCTCACCAGGCGCCCCGTAAGGGAGGGGCCCTCCGTCCGGGCGGCGCTCTCGATGTAGTGCGCCTCGACGCCCAAGGCCCGAGCTGCTGGTAGTACGGCCAGCGCAACTGCGGCCCCGGTACTCACCACGGCCGTTGGCCGGTAGCGCACGAGGGCTCGCACGGCGGCCGGAACGTCCAGGAGCACGTTGCCAATGTCGCGTTGAGCGGCATGGCGGACGAACACTATGTCGTCGTCGCCAGCCAGCAACCTCGCCTGAGGAGAGGCTGAGGTCAGCCACACCACCGTGGTGCCCTCGGGGACGACCCTCGAGCGCAGGGTGGCCAACTCCTGGAGATGGCCACCCTGCGAAGCGGCCAGGAGCACCCTCCGAGAGCGAAGCGGGCGGGGAGCCGGACCGGCGACGGCCAGAGCCCCTCCATGCCGACCAGCGTGCATCCCGGCAACCTTATCGGACCTACCTCGTACGCAGTCGGGACAGCGCCGGCGACGGTGAGAGCCGCAACGCAACCGAACGAGGACGAAAGCGGACATCTTTGAAAGGGAAGAAACAGGAACGGAGGCTCTCAAGGGGGCCAACAGACTTGTCGACACCAAAAGGATGCTCAACTCCTCGTCGGGAGTGCTGGTCGGGGGGAGCCGCTGCAACGCAGTGACCCGCCGTGGCGGCGTGCTCCAGAAGGCTTTCACCATCTTCGTCGCCGGCACACTGGCGGCGACCGCGTACGGCGTTAGCGTGATGACGGCAGGAGCCTCCATCAACCGGGTACCGGCCGACTCTTCTTCCCTCTCAGCAGGGAACACTGCTCTGGGCCCGGCCGTCGGGCGCGCCGTGCGGCCCGGTTACACGAGCGGCTGGGTGGTCTACGCCTCGGGCGCAGTGGCCCCATATGGGGGGGCCCCCTATTTTGGGTCCGCCCCGAGGACCTTCGGCCGGGTCACCGGCATCGCCGCCACTCCGGCGGGCAACGGCTATTGGGTCGTGAACTCGGGCGGTCGCGTCATGGGTTTTGGCCACGCCACGAGGCACGCCGGCCGGGTGCCGTCGGCCGCCGTGAAAGGCATCGCGGCCAGCGCCGGGGGGCATGGGTACTGGCTCCTCGACCGCGTCGGCCACGTTTACGCTTATGGTAAGGCCCGCTCGTACGGGCACCCGAGGTCGAAGGGCTCGTTCGTGGCCATAGTGGCCACCGCCAACCGCCGCGGTTACTGGCTCCTCAGCAGCACGGGCCACGTCTACGACTTCGGCGACGCCCACAACTACGGTTTTGCCCGTCCTCGTGCCAAAACGCATTTCGTGGCCATGGGCATCACCCGCAACGGCAAGGGCTACTGGGAAGCAGCCGCCGGCGGGCGGGTGTGGGCCTTCGGTGACGCTCGGCATGGGGGGACCACCGGGGTCCGCAACCCCGTGTCCATAGCCGCCTCTTCGAGCGGCAGCGGGTTCACCGAACTTAGCCGCGACGCCGTCCTCAAGCGTGTGGGGGCAATCGTGTCCATCAAGTTCCGCCGGCCTCGTGGCACCTCGTCGACCACGACCACGACCCGGCCCGAAGCCACGGCGGGCCCGGTCGACCCCACGCCGACGACGGCGGCGCCCACGACGACGACGCAGTTCACGATGCCAGCGCCCACGATGCCAGCGCCCACGACGACGGCGGCGCCCACGACGACGGCGGCGCCCACGACGACGGCGGCGCCCACGACGACGGCGGCGCCCACGATGCCAGCGGCGCCCACGATGCCAGCGCCCACGACGACGGCGGCGCCCACGACGACGGCCACCACCACAAGGGCTCCGGCTACGACCACCACCACGGGGGCTCCGGCTACGACCACGACGGTGGCGCCCACGACCACGACGACCGACCCCACCACCGCAGCGACCGCAGCCGGCAACAACCTCGTGCCCCCGGCCACCCTGATGCCAGACAGCCTGTTCAACCAGAACGTACAGAGCTGGTCGGTCGACTCCAACTCGGCCACGTTCGCCGCTGACATAGTGGCGCAGTACACGAGCGCCTATGGCGCCGTCGCCGTGAACACCAACCGGCCTGTGTACTGGGTGCCAGCCAACCAGGCCCTGGTGCCGGTGTCGGTGTCGTCAGGGTGTAACGATTTCACCGCCAGTACCGGCACCGAGGTCCCCATACCCTCCTACGCCGTCGCCGGCAGCAGCTCCGATGAAATCCTCACCGTCTACCAGCCGTCCTCGGAGACGGAGTGGGAGTTTTGGCTTAGCACCAAGACCACCAACGGCTGGCAGGCGTGCTGGGGCGGAAAGCAGAGCATGGCTACCGCTGACGGCGTGTTCCCCGCGCCTTATGGCGAAACTGCGACCGGCATTGCCAACCTGGCCACGGAGATCACCGAGGAGGACGTGGCCTCGGGCTCAATCGACCACGCCATCGCCATGGAGATCCTGGGCGACGCCTGCAACGGCGACGTCTACCCGGCCGACCGCGGCGACTGCGGCTCATACCCGAACGAGCCGCATGAGGGCACGTGGTTCCGGTTCCCGGCTTCGCTGGCCATGCCCTCGGGACTGACGCCGTTCGGGCAGATGGTCTTTAGGGCCATCCAGACCTACGGGGCAGTTGTGGTTGACCAGGGCGGGGCGGTGGCGCTTGAGGCGGACGAGCCAGCGGCATGGGCTGCTGCTGGGCACTCAGGCATCGACCCCATCACTGCGTCCTGGGACGGCCAGGCTGAGTACCAAGTCGTCGCCAGCCTGCCCTGGAACGAGCTACAGACCATCGACCCGCCTCAGGGTTGAGCAGCTGAGCCAAGGGCCTTAGGGCCGGGCCGCGGGTCGGGCCAGTTCCCTCAACACATCGGCCACCTGGGACCCACAACGGCGGGCGTCGAAATCGGCCTCGACTTTCTTGCGCCCGGCCAAGCCCATCTGCACCCGGAGCTCGGCCGAGCAGGCCAGTCTCTCGAGGGCTGACGTGAGTTCGTCCAGGTTCCCCGGGGCAACCAGCACGCCAGAAACGCCGTCCTCTACCAGCTCGGCGATACCGGCGATGCGGGTCGCGACCACGGGCCGGCCCGTGGCCATCGCCTCCATCAGCACGACTGGCACCCCCTCGGCGAAGCTCGGGAGGCAGAACACGTCTGCCTCTGCGTAGTGAGCAGCCACGGTGTCCTGGCCCACTGCTCCCACGAAGCGGACCGAGTCGCCTGTTCCAAGCCGCTCGGCGCGCGCCTTCAGAGCTTCTTCGAGCGGCCCCTCACCCACTATCACTGCCTCCACGTCCCGGCCTCGACCCCTGAGACTGCCTATGGCATCGACCAGGAGCTCCAAACCCTTGGCCGGCACGAGGCGGGCGACGCACAACACCGACAGGAAGTCGCGTTGAGCGGCGGGCGTGAAGGGGTACCGGTCTAGGTCTACCCCCATGTGCACCACTCTGAGCTTCGCCCAGTGCGAGGGGTCGCTCAGGTACATGAGCTGCGACCTGGCGAACTCGCTGATACAGATCACCCCATAGGCATTGGCCACCTTCCGGCTCAGGTTGTAGCGGTCCGCGGCGTACAGCTCGGTGGGCCCGTGCATGCTGAAGCTCCAGCTCCACCGCTCTTTAGGCCTGGCGCGGTTGGCGTAGTCGGTTGCCCGCCAGCACAGATCCGCTCCCACGTTCGCGAAGTGGGCGTGGAGGTGGCGTGCACCGGTCCGTCGGGCGTGGTCCCACAGCGCTATTGCCTCGCCGAAGTAAAACAGCTGCCAGAGGCGCGCCCGCAGGCCCGCAGGCGCTGCGGCCAGGGATGCCCAGAGGGCCGAGACGTAGGCGCCGGGAGACCGGGACACAGCCCGCCAATGCGCCCTCAAGAAAGACCTCGGGTCCAGGGGGAAGATGTCCCAGGTGTTGGCGGCCTCCACCCTGTCGACCTCGGCCAGCAAGTGGCTGGGGTTGGCGCGGTGGACCGACACCGTCTCTACTGACAACCCCGCCGCCCGCACGCCAAGGACCTCGCGCATCACGAAAGTGTGCGAGAGGGCGGGGTACTGGCTCGTGACGTAGCAAATGCGCGGGGCGGCGTCCCTGCCGACGGTGCCGATCGCCGCCGACCTGCTGCTCCCGTCAGCGTGGGATCTCGCACTGTCGTCGCGTTCCCATTTGCCTTGGGGGCGGGCCCGGGCCTGCAGGCGCGCCACCAGGTTCACCGCCAGGTAGGCCCCCACGGCGGGGGCGGACTGTGGTCTCAACGCCTGGCGGAGAGCAATCCCCGCCCCCGACCGGGGTGGCGCGTACTGCGCCAGGCCGGAGCGCGCCAGTTCTATATTGCCGCGGTAAGCGCGGGTCCTCATCGCCAGCAGCCCGACCAGCCTCAAGGGCGGGTGAACGACGAAGTTGGCGTCCGGCACCGAAATACGTTCCGACGGCGCGAACAGCTGCGAAACGAACTGGTCATCGTTGGTGAGCTGCGGAAAAGCGCTAAAGCGCCGGCGCCCCTCTTCTGAAAGCGCGTAGACGCCGCTGCCCACCAGCCCCTCGGTTATGTAAGGGATTTTCTGCCATACGTTGTAGAAGGCCCGCACCGCCCACGGACGGCTATCGAGGTCGAAAACGGGCCGGGGAGCAGCACACAACACCCCTGCCCGGGAAAGTACTTCTTCAGTACGGCGGAGGGATCCCAGGGGCAGCTCCACGTCGGCGTCCACGTAGAACCTGGGGAAGAAGTGGGCGTGCTCGTCCCCCGCGTTCAGGGCCGCAACTTTCGAGGCTTGCGGTAACTCGAGCACCGTCGCCTCGGGCGCCTCCTGTCTGGCCACGTCCGCTGTACGGTCCTGGCAACCATTGCAGACCACGACCACCTCGAGCTCGCCTGGGCCCGCACCCGCCAGCAGGGCCCTGAGGCACCGGCCTATAACGGCTTCCTCGTTGTGGGCTGGAATGACAACCGATATGGGGGTACCGGGGGCCACAGGCATGGTCAAAGGCTACCGGGGGGCACGGGCGGGGCAACCGGGCCCTAGCCAGGCTGCCACCACCCAAGGACTGGCCCAGCCGGGGCCGTCGCACCCGGCCGGGCCAGGCGCCCTCAGACCATCGGACGGCGCCTGTAGCTCAGGGCTATGACACCGAGACCGCCGAGCAGGAGGGCAGCGCCCAAGCCGATCATGCCGCCGCTGTCGAAACCGGTGAAGGCCAGTTTCTTAGACGGCACCGTCGTAGTGGTCACGCTGGGCACGGTCGTAGTGGTCACGCTAGGCACTGTCGTGCTGGTCGTCACCCTGGGCCCGGTCGTGGTGGTCACTTTCGGCCCGGTCGTGGTGGTCACTTTCGGCCCGGTCGTGGTGGTGGTGGCGTGCGAAGCATGCGTGCGAGCCGTGGTCGTGGTGGTGGCCGCGGGCGCCGTGGTCGTCGTGGTGGCGGCGGGCGCCGTGGTCGTGGTGGCCGCCGGTGCCGTGGTCGTGGTGGCCGCCGGTGCCGTGGTCGTGGTGGCCGCCGGTGCCGTGGTCGTGGTGGCGGCCGGTGCCGTGGTCGTGGTGGCGGCCGGTGCCGTGGTCGTGGTGGCGGCCGGTGCCGTGGTCGTGGTGGCGGCGGGCGCCGTGGTCGTGGTGGCGTTGTGCGCCTTAGTCGCCACCGTGGTCGTGGCGGTCGCCGGCACCGTCGTGGTGGTCGGCGCCGTGGTCGTGCTGGTGGGCGCCGTGGTCGTCGTGGTGGTGGGCGCCGTGGCCGTGGTGGTGGGCGCCGTGGTCGTGGTGGTCGTGCCCACAGTGTTCGGCACTACCGGCGTCGTCGTGGTCGTGCCCACAGTGTTCGGCACTACCGGCATCGTAGTGGCCGTGGTGGTGAGCGCCGTGGTCGTGGTGGTGAGCGCCGTGGTCGTGGTGGTGAGCGCCGTGGTCGTGGTGGTGAGCGCCGTGGTCGTGGTGGTGGGCGCCGTGGTCGGGGTGGTCGGGGGAGGGACCACCGCCCCGCCGGGCAGGTCGTTCTCGAAGTCGCCGTTGACCGAGTCGGCGTAGACGAAGCCGCTCATCTGGCCGTTGTCAAACGTAAAACTGGCTTGGGGGGCCAAGATATTAATGGCCGGCCCCGCCGTGGACAAAGATATAGAAGTCGCATTGTAGAAATTGAGCAATGTGTTGCCGCGCACGTCCTCGACATAAGTGTTGTTGTACTGCGTTCCGGGCTCATAGGCCGATCCGTCCCAGTAATAGACGTTGTTCAGGCAGGAGGTCACCGTGCAGTCGACGCTCGTGTCCGGCACGTTGACCAACACGCTGGCGCCGTCGGGGACGTTTATATATAGGTCGACGGTCGCGGCCAATTGACCGGCGGTGAGGTTGAAAACGTCCAGGCTCGAGTCAGTGCCGACCAGGTAGAGCGTCCCTGGTACGGTCGTCGTCATCGTACCGTTCGTCGGGTAAGTGGTGGCGTCCCCCCAAGTCGTGCTGAGGGTGGAAAGTTCACCGTTGAGAGTTGAAAAATCCGGCAACGGATAAGTACTTGAAGTGGCGTAGAGGTTGGGTATCGGAGTGGACCCATTTGGTAGGGTGGCGGCGGAATCGCTCCCCCCGTACACCCCGTAGTTGCCCGACGATACGTTGCCGATCTCCAAGGTGCCGCTCACGTTGGCGTTTACCGACAGGGCCAAGCTGCCAGACAACCCGTCACCGATTGAGAAGTCGGTCGCCTGGAGATTGCCATCGACGGCGACGGCGCCGCCGATATCGTCGCCACCCGCCAGTCCTCGAGTGCTGCACGGGGCCGCCGTCGAAATACCCACGCAAGTGCTGTACTCGCTATAACCGCCGATATAGCTAGCCAGCCCGGACGCGCTCGGAGACGCCGGTACGGTCCCGGCAGCGAAGGCGGCAGAACTAACTGATGCGAATGCGATCCCAAGTAAACCAATCCCCGCCAACGCAGCAAACCCGGCCGCGGATAAAACTAGCTTCCTCGCCCGCGTTATTCTTGTCCTCGTCACCCGTTGCTCCCTTCTGGCCCGGGACCCCCTCTACTACAAATTTCCTGAGTCCCGGGAAAACGTGAGAAGATCATATCCTTAAGCCTTGCGAACGTCACTTCGTGCCAGCTCGCATTGCGCGGAGCCGCGGAGCTCGCTCTCTGAGAGTAGCTGCCTGCCCTCGCGCTGTGCCAGACGGGGCTGACGGCCCCTCAGCACACTCCTACGACGACAGCCGCGACAGCCTGACCTAGCGAAGGTGCCAAGCCAGCTGGGATAGGCCTCGTCAGCGGGTGTAATGCACACTGTGGCGCTGTCCCCACTGTTCGCGTGAGAACGGGCATATTCCAGAGGGCTGGTCGGGCCGTTTTCCGCCTATTTGGCTCAGGCTGCGGTTCTGAAACGGCTAGTGGCCCTAACGGAGGAAGGTCCTCCGAACTGAAGTTGTAAGCTCGCCCGAACTAGACCTCCATTGGTGAGAGGAGCAGGTCACGTGCGGCTTCGGTGCTCGAGACGCTAAGAACACGCCGGTGGCGGACAACGGTTTGGGTGGCGCCATCGTCACTAACGGCGGCGGCGGCGGCGGCGTCGACGTCTTGGGCGCGACCTTCACCGACAACGAGGCAGGTGGCTCGTTGGGCTAACGAAGGACGCGCTGGCGGCTGTAGATGAGCTCCCAGCCCGAGGCTTCCCGGGTGCTGCGCGCCTTGGCCAGCACGGTGTCGGTGACGGCGTCCTCGCCCGGCGCGGCCGGAGGGGCCGGCGGCCGTAGGGCCTTGAACTCAGGGTCTTTTTCGCCCAGGGCCCCTTGGGCCTGAGCGGCGCTGCTGATGGCGTCGGCCAGCGAGCCCAGGAAGTGGCGGGCTGCGACCTGAGCCTCCTCCAGCGTGGCCCGCTTCTCCAGGGCCCAACGGTGCCGCCCGTCGCCAAGCTCGATGAAAGGCTGGCAGCTGCCCGGCACGGCGACGATAAAGACGTCTGAAATGCCGAGCACCGCCAGGCACCGCCATACCTCGGCCGGCGCCAGGCTTTGCCCGGCCCGCCGAGCGCGGTATATGGCTATATTGCCGGCGTCGAGGGCAAAGCGGTAGAGCCAATGGCCCCTGTCAATATGTACCGAACTTTCACCGTTCA
>Ga0182030_10003802_pt1 | contig 32217 bp, 32 predicted proteins | sample 812S3MmetaG_FD_121299 | JGI IMG/M metagenome (GOLD analysis project Ga0182030, IMG submission 121299) | Permafrost microbial communities from Stordalen Mire, Sweden - 812S3M metaG (Illumina Assembly) | ecosystem: Environmental > Terrestrial > Soil > Wetlands > Permafrost | place: Sweden... | reverse complement strand
CTCGATGATCGGCATCGTCTTCGCGAATAACTTCGTGATGATGTTCCTCTTCTGGGAACTGGTCGGCGTCAGCTCTTACATCCTCATCGGCCATTGGTTCGACAAGCCCGCCCCGCCCGCCGCCGCGAACAAGGCGTTCATCACCAATCGCATCGGCGACTTCGGCTTCATGATCGGCATCCTGATGCTCTGGGTCTTCACCGGCTCGGTCTATTTCGACAACCTGAAAGCCGCGATGCCGACCTTCGTCGGGCACCCTGGCTTCCTCGCCGTCGCCACGGTCCTCGTCTTCTGCGGCGCCGTCGGCAAGTCCGCGCAATTCCCGCTGCATGTCTGGCTGCCCGATGCCATGGAAGGCCCGACCCCCGTCTCGGCCCTCATCCATGCCGCGACCATGGTCGCCGCGGGCGTCTACATGCTTTCACGCGTCTTTTTCCTGGTGGCCGCATCGCCCGGCGCGCAGGAGGTCATCGCCTTCATCGGCATCACCACCGCCGTCGGGGCCGCGCTGATCGCCGTCCAGCAGAACGACATCAAGCGCATCCTCGCTTACTCGACCCTCTCGCAGCTCGGCTACATGGTGTGCGCCGTCGGCCTCGCCGCGGACAACGCGGCGATGTATCACCTCTTCACGCACGCCTTCTTCAAGGCGCTCCTCTTCCTCGGCGCGGGCGCGGTCATCTACGGCACGCATCACGAGCAGGACATCTGGAAAATGGGCGGCCTCAAGAACCGCATGCCCAGCACGTTCCTGACATTCCTCGTCGGCACGCTCGCGCTGACCGGCTGCCCGTTCCTAAGCGGCTTCTTCAGCAAGGACTCGATCATCACCGCCGCGCTGGATCGCGGCCATCCGCTCATCTTCTCGCTCGCCCTCGCGACCGCCTTCCTCACTTCCTTTTACATGTTCCGGCTCATGGTGGTGGTCTTCTGGGGACACACCCGCACCAAGCATGCGCGCGAAGGCCATCAGCCTCCCTCGGTGATGACCGTCCCTCTCATGATCCTGGCCGTCCCGTCGGTCTTCGCGGGCTACAGCTTCTTCGCCGGCAGGTTCCTCCCGCTGCCGCACGAGGCGCATCTCAATCTCGGTGTAATGGCGCTGTCGGTCTTCGTATTCCTCGCGGGAGCGGGCCTCGCCTGGTTCGTTTACACCGGCAAGGACTCGGACCCCATCGTGATCCCGCTCCTCGCCAATCGCTTTTACATCGATCAATTCTACCAGACTCTGATCGCCCTCACCCAGGACTTCGCCGCTGCGCTCGCCGCCACGTTTGACCGCTGGATTCTCGATGGCGCAATCGTCCGCGGCGTGAGCGGCGCCGCGTGGGTCACCGGGTTCGTCCTGCGGTTCTTGCAACTGGGCAATCTCCAGGCGTATGCGTTCCTCTTTGGCGCAGGGTCGGTCGCACTGATCTACTACTTCCTCTTTAGCAAACCTTGAGCGCACACCGGGCATGTTAGTTTTCCTCATCCTCATCCCCATCCTCGCCGCCGCGGCCATCCTCCTGGGCGCTCCCATTCGCCGGACGGCCAATGGCGCGGCCTGGCTCAACCTCCTGCTGACCCTCGCCGCCCTATTCGGTTACGACATCCACAAGGGCGGCTTCCAGGAGACGTTCCGGTTCGACGTTCTCCCGGACTGGCACCTGCAATTCTTCCTCGGCGTCGATGGCCTTAGCCTTGTGATGCTCCTGCTGACCGCCATCGTTACGGTCGCCGCCCTCTGGGTGGCTCCAGCCGTAAAGGGCAATGAGCGCGCCTACTTTGCCTCGCTCCTCTTTATCTCCGCCGGCGCGACGGGGGCGTTTGCGTCGCTCGATCTCTTTTTCTTCTACGCCTTTCACGAGCTGGCGCTCATCCCGACCTTTCTGCTCATCGGCATCTGGGGCACCGGCGACCGCCAGACCGCCGCGTGGAAAATCACGATCTATCTTGCGGTCGGCAGCTTCATCCTTCTGCTGGGTCTGCTGGGCCTCTACCTCAGCTTCCCGGTCGATCACCGCACGTTTGACATTACCGTTCTCCAGCAGCAGGCCTCGCTCATCAATCCGGGTTCGCGCAACGCGATCTATCTCGCCCTGCTCATCGGCTTCGGCATCCTCATCTCCCTCTTCCCCTTCCATACTTGGGCGCCTACCGCTTACGCCTCCGCCCCCACTCCCGCCGCGATGCTCCATGCCGGCGTGCTGAAAAAATTCGGCCTCTACGGCCTGCTCCGTGTCGCCCTGCCTCTCCTGCCCGAATCCGCCCACCATTACGCGGGCCTGCTGCTCCTGATGCTGGCCGGCAACATCATCTACTGCGGCCTCGCCACCATCGGCCAAAAGCGCCTCGACCTCATGCTCGGCTATTCCAGCGTGATGCACATGGGCTACATCTTCCTCGGCATCGTCTCCTTCAATGTCCTCGGTGCCACCGGCGCGGCCCTCCTGATGTTCGCCCACGGCCTTTCAATCGCCGCGCTCTTCGCCATTGCCGGCCAGGTCCGCGAGCGTACCGGCACCCTCACCTTTGCCGAGCTGGGCGGCCTTGCAAAACCGATGCCCGTCCTCGGCTTCGTCTTCGGCCTCGCCGCGTTCGCTTCGATCGGCCTCCCCGGATTCGCCAATTTCGCCTCGGAAATGATGGTCTTCTTTGGCGCTTTCCAGAAGGGCGCCGCCAACCCCTTCTCCAACCACCAGATCGCGGTCGTCCTGGGTCTCTGGGGCCTGGTGATCTCCGCTGTTTACATGCTCCGCGGCTACCGCGCCGTATTCCACGGCGAAATCCCGGAGCGCTGGACCGGCCTCAAGGACATCACGACGCTTCGCTGGCCGGTCATTCTCCTTCTCGCCGTCCTGCTCCTGGCGGGCTTCTTCCCCCAGATTTTTGTGAATCTGATCAAGCCCGTCGTCGCCCAATTTCTTGCCATTAAATAGATGATCGCGCCCGCCTTTCTCGAAGTCGCCGTCCTGGTCACCGGCATCTTTCTCCTCATTTACGAGTCCTTTGCCGAGGACCGCGACAAGAGTTTCATCGCCGGCATGGGCATCGCCGGCCTCAGCGTGGTCTTTATCGCCAGCTTCTTCGCCACCAATACTCCCGCCGTCACCGGCCCGGTCACTGGCTGGCTGCAATTCTACAGCGCCGACGCCTTCGCCCTTTTCTTCAAACGCTTCGCCCTCCTGACGACGATTATCGTCCTGATCATTTCCCTGGAGTACCGCGACGTCGTCCGCCGCTTTATCTTCGGCGCCCATTCCGATGCCGGCATCGGCGAGTTCTACACGATCCCGGTCTTCACCTGCGCCGGCCTCATGTGGATGGCCTCCGCGATTGATTTCGTGATGATCTTCGTCTCGCTCGAGTTGGTCACCATCTCCTTCTACATCCTCGTCGCCTACATGCGGCGCAACGCCAACTCTCTGGAGGCCGGCGTCAAATACCTCGTCCTCGGCGCCCTCTCCACCGGCTTTTTCGTTTACGGCGTCACCTGGATATTCGGCCTTACCGGCACCACCAATCTCGCCCAGGCCGCCATCGCCATGCGCGGCCTCGGCGGCGCCGGCCAGGGACCGCTCCTCTTCGGCTTCATGCTCATCCTCATGGGCCTTGGATTCAAAGTCGCCGCCGTCCCATTCCAGTTCTGGGTTCCCGATGTTTACCAAGGCGCTCCCACGCCGATCACCGCGTTCCTTTCGGTCGGCTCAAAGGCAGCCGGCTTCATCGTCCTCATCCGCGTGGTGGAGACCTTCCTCTCTGTCCCCGCCCTGCATGACAAGGTCGTCGCCATCCTCTCCGCCGTCGCCGCCCTGACCCTCATCTACGGCAATCTGGCCGCGATGCCGCAAAACAACCTCAAGCGCCTCCTCGCCTACTCCAGCATCGCCCACGCCGGCTATCTCCTCATCGCAATCGCCAGCCTGGACGGCGCCCGATCCGGCTCCGCCATCGCCTTCTACCTCGCCGGCTACCTCCTGATGACGCTCCTCAGCTTCCTCATCATCGTCGTAGTCGCCAACGCAACCGGCGGCGATGACATCGCGAATTTTAACGGCCTAGGCAAGCGTTCCCCCGGCCTCGCCTTCGCCATGCTCGCCGCCATGCTCTCGCTCGCGGGCGTCCCGCTCACCGTCGGCTTTTTCGGCAAGTTCTTCGTATTCGCCGCCGCCATCAGCCAGGGCCACTACGTCCTGGCCTGCATCGGTGTCGTCACCGTCGGCGCCGGTTTCTACTACTATCTGAAAGTCATCCGCGCCATGTATTGGCTCGACCCCGCCGGCGAAACCGCCATCCCGGTCGGCCCCCTCACCCGCGTCACGATCACAGCCCTGGTCGTGCTCATCTTCTTCTTCGGCATCTACCCCGCCCCCATCCTGCGCACCCTCTCGGTAGCCCCCGGCGCCGAACCTGCGCTGGCCGTCAATCGCTAACATCATAGGTCCCATGGGTCCCATAGGACCTATAGGCCCTATCGCTCTGGCTTAAACAGCGCCGCATCCAGGATCGACCAGAGATGGATAACCCATCCCAGGAAGAATATCCAGAGCACCCCCGCCAGACAAAACTGCACAATGGCCATCAGCAGCCGCCCTTGAAGCAGTTGCCCCAGCCCGGGAATGAAAAAACTGCTCAGTGCCGCGATAACATTTCCTGTTGAACCTTGGCCTTCCATACGGTGTGTGATTGTGAAAAAGGCAAACTCCGGCAGCAAGTGAAAAGGGAACCGGGGGAAAAATTCTGGCTTTTACGTTCGCCGCATGACGGCCCACCGCCAATACAGCCAATCAATTTGCGTGTTTCTGCTTGAAAAGTCCCTACTAACGTAATACGGTATTACCCATGAAGACCCTCACCTTCAAGGTCAGCGATGACGAGGCGCAACTCATCCGCTCCCTGGCCAAACGGGACAAACTGAGCGTTTCCGAATACCTGCGTCGCCGGGCTGCCGGCGGGAAGGGCGCGGAAAGATCCCCCGGCCGCGTGAAGTGTGAATTCACCGGAGCAATGATTTTCGCGCCGCTTTCCGGGCAACCGCCGTTTGATACCGAATCGGTTCGCGAGATGCTGGCCGATTTTCCATGAAGTACTTGCTCGACGTAAATGTGCTGCTGGCCTGGGGTTGGACCGATCACGTGGAGCATCGACGCGCGGCGGCGTGGATTGCATCCATAAAGAATAAGCGCGAAGTAAAGCTACTCACCTCCTCCATTACGGAACTTGGATTTGTTCGCGTCTCCGTTCAGCGAACCGGTGGCCGGCTCTCAGTGGCGACCGCGGCAGAGACATTGGCCGGCATGCTCGAATCGCTCGGCGCGCGGCACGCATTTCTCGCCGATGACGTTTCCTCGGCCAAAGACTGGCCCGCTTGGTGCGGGTCTGCGTCGCGAACCACCGATGCGCACCTGCTCTCCCTGGCAACCAAACATGGCGCAAATCTTCTCACCCTCGACACCGGCATCCCCGGAGCGGTGTTTCTCTCACCTTAGGAATCTCTTTTCAAGAGCCTCCTAATCGCTCAGCTCCACATTCCAATACGCCACATCCACGAAGTGCTTCCAACTCTCGTGGTGATTCCCCCCGAAGGTCAGATGCAGGAACGGCCTCCAGCGCGGCCGCTCCGGCTTGCGCACCAGCCGCATCCCCGCCTCGTGCGGCAGCCGGTTCCCCTTCCGCGTATTGCACGGGATGCATGAGCAGACGATGTTTTCCCACGTCGTCATCCCGCCGCGGTCCCGCGGGATCACGTGGTCGAGATTCAGCTCCTTGCGGTCAAACACATCTCCGCAATACTGGCACGTATTCTTGTCCCTCTCGAACACGTTGTGCCGCGTAAACTTCACCTCCTTGGCCGGCAACCGGTCAAACATCAGCAGCACGATCACCCGCGGCATGCGGATGCGAAACGAGATCGTGTGCACCATTTCCTCCTCCGGTTCCCGCCGCGAAAACTCCTTCCAGCTCACGAAATCGTGCGTCAGGAAATTATTGTTCCCATCCTCGTAAACCACCTGGGCATGCCCCTGGCACAGCAGGGTAAAGGCACGACGGACGCTGCATACGTTAACCGCCTGCCACAGCCTGTTTAATACCAGTACTTGCCGGTCTAACATGGTGTGGAAAAGTTGCGCGGAAGCTAGCACCGGACCTATATGCTTGTCAACGGACGCTCAAACCGATCGCTCTCCAGGTCGGCCTCAAAATCCTAAGTCGCTCTCCCACAGGACCAACCTCCATATCTCAATAATGTTACATTTCCGTTACCGACTTTCGGCCCTCCTCCGAAAGTAGAAAGTAATTTTATGCTCCCTTTGCCGGCGAAGCACTCCGTCGTTGGCCGGAAACAACGCTGGCGGACGGCCACCTTGCCAGCGGTGGGCTTTTCATACTATCTTTCCAGCGTATGAGCACGCTTGCCGAAATTGAGGAAGCTCTTCCGCTGTTTTCAGCCGAGGAACTGGCGAAATTAGAGCAATTCATCCGTAAGACACGGAGGGAGAAGGAGTCAGCCCGGCAGTTCAGCCTCACCACCATTCACCCGGCAAGTGTTGGAGGGATTCTCAAGCCGCTTGGATCGCGCGCGGATTGGTACGACGAGATGCTGGGGGACCGGGGGTGATCCACGGTGCGGATACAAGTTTTTTGGTCGCTGTAAGAGATCATCGAGCACGCCTGCCATTTAGACGCGAAACGTGTGCTTGGGGAAGCCATTGCCCGAGGCGACCTCATTGCCGTTGCGCCTCAGGTGCTTGCGGAGTTCGTACATGTCGTGACCGATGGTCGGCGTTTTCAGCGGCCTCTTTCAATGGAAACGGCATTGGATAAATCCGAATATTGGTGGAAAGCCTTCGAGACGGAACCAGTGCTGCCGTCCGATCTGGCAATTGCGCAGTTTCATACGTGGATGCGACGCCATCAACTTGGCCGCAAGCGAGTGCTTGATACCCTGTTGGCTGCTACCTACCGCGCCGCGGGTGTTACGTCGTTACTCACTTTGAATCCTGCGGATTTCTTGGTCTTCGGCGAGTTTGCCTGCGTGCCGGTAGCGCTCCCTGCTTAGGTTTCCCGCTGCTTTCCACATCATCCCTCATCCACCAGCCGTGCGGAGATTCGATTGCACCGCGCCCCCACTTGGTCTAAAATCCCCGTTCCTTCCAGACCCTATCTCCACCCATGCGGCGGTTCCTCATCTCTCTTTCGTTCGTCCTTCTGGCCCTGGCCGCACCAAAATGCGCCTTTTCGCAATCCGCCGACACCTCGGACCTCTTTCTCAACGCCTACATGGCCAATGAGGCCGGCGAGCACCTCGAAAGCTCCGGCGACGGGCAAAAAGCCCTTTCCAAGTACCGATACGCAGCCAGCCTCCTCGACCAGATCAGCCGCGAAGACCCCAAGTGGCAGCCCATCGTGATCGATTACCGCAAGCGGAAGGTCAGCGAAAACATCGCCCGCCTCCAGCAGCAAGCCGCTGCCCAAGCCGCTGCCCAGGCAGCCCAGGCCCCGGCCCCTGCATCCGCCCCCATCGAGGGCGCACTCCCCCAGCGGGAGAACCCCTCCGCTCCGGACCTGACCGGCGCCACCCAGCCTGCCCCTCCCACCGCTGGCGCCGGCATCAGCCAGGAGGTCCGCGATCAGCTCGATCAACTCCAGACCGAGCTCCGCGAATCCCGCCAAAGGCTGAAGGCCGTTGAAAGCCAGAAAGCGGATCTCGCCGGCAAACTGAGTGACGCGCTCAAACAGCTCGACCGCACCAAGATTACGGCCGTCGAACTCAAGGGCCAGCTCAAGCAGGCCCAGGACGCCTACCAGAACTCCCTCACCGACCACTCCCAGACCGCTGGCTCACAAAAGCAACTCCAGACCCGTGTCACCCAGCTCGAAAGCGCCCTCAAGGATGCCGAGGCCGATCGCGACGCCGCCAATGAACAGAACGCCGAGGCCACCCGCCGCGACAAGGCCCGTGTAGCCGAAGAGACAGACCTCAAGAACCAGCTCAAGCAGGCCCAGGACTCCCTCGCCGCTCAAACCTCCCAGCCCGGCGCCGCCGCGCTAACGGCCCAAAAAGCCCTCCAAACCCGCGTCTCCCAACTCGAGGACGCCCTCAAGAACACCGAAGCCGATCGCGAAGCCGCCGACGAGGAAAGCGCCCAGTACGCCCGCCGCACCGCCAGGGCCCACGAGGCCACCGAGACTGTCGCGAAGGAACTCGACACCGCCAGCGCCCATACAAAGGAGGTCGAATCCAAGCTCTCCGATGCTTCCAAGCTCGCCCCCCAGCTCGATGCCGCGAACGAGAAAATCGCCGCCCTCGCCAAGAGCCGCGACGAAGCCACCGAGCACGCCAGCGACCTCGGCAAACAGCTCGCCTCCACCTCGGAGACTACCGCCAAACTGGCCGGCGCCCAGAAGCAGATCGCCGCCCTCACCAAGAGCCGCGACGAGGCCACCGAGCATGCCAGCGATCTCGAGAAACAGCTCGCCTCCACCTCGGAGGCCGCCGCCCGGCTGGTCGACGCGCAAAAGCAGATTGCCGCTCTCAAGGCCGACAAAGCCGAGATCGCCCAGAAAAACAGCGATATCTCCGCCAAGCTGGCCGACACCCAAAAACAAATCGATCAGTTGACCGCCGATCGCGACACCGCCCTCAGCCAGGTCACAAAGCTCAATGGCAAGCTGGCCACCGCCCAGAAAGAGATCGTCGCCGTCAAGACCGACCGCGACCAGATTGCCGCCCAACGCGACCAAATCGCCGCCCAGCGCGACCAGGCCCTCGCCGATCTCCTCAAAGCGCGCCAGGCCCAGAAGCACGTGGACGAGCTCATCGCGCAAAACGCTTCCCTCATGCAGAAAGTGGCCGCGGATGAGAAAACCATCCATGACTTCAAGTCCGATGCCCCGCAGAAGGACAAGCAGATCGCCGACCTGCGCCAGGAAGTCAGCGAAACCAAAGCCCTCCTCACCGCCTCCCAGCAGGATCGCGATAACGTCCAGTCCACCCTTAACGATCTCCAGCAGCAATACGACACCACCAGCTCCGAGCTGGCCGACCTCAAGGCCAACACCGTCGTCTCCTCCAATGAGAAAAAGTCCCTGACCGACGAAAACGACCTGCTCCGCGGCATCGTCCTTCGCGAGCTGAAACAGCAGGCCCACCGCGACCAGGCCAAGCGCCAGGTCATGTCCGAGCTCTCCCAGCTCCAGATCCAGTCCGATACCCTCCTCCAGCAGATCGATCTCCTCGGCCAGCCCGTTGTCCAGCTCACCGACAAGGAGAAGGCGCTCTTCAAAGACCCCTCGATTGACCTTCCCGACGCCGATGACACCACGATGGCCATCTCCATCGCCGCACCCAAGCGGACCGCCTCCACAAAGGTGTCCGCCCCCATACCGGCCCCCGCCGAGGACGCGCTGCCCGCGAAGAAATCCGCGGACGCCTCCACTCCCGCTCCGGCCGCCCCGGAAAGCTCGCCCGCTTCCGCCATTTCCGCCGCCTCTCCTTCCGCCAGCCCCATGGAACTGGCCAGCCGCACCGCCCCCGCTTCCCCGGAGGCCGCCCTATCGCCAGCCCCATCCGTGCCCACCTCCTCCCCCGCCGCCGAAAAACCTGCATCCGCCGCCTCCTCGGGCGAAGCCCCCCATGCCGAATCCGCCGCCTCATCCGGCACCGCCACTATGGTCCCGACCGATTTGATGGACGATGCCAAAGCCGCCAAAGAGGCCTTCGAGCGCACCGAGTATCGGCAGGCCGAGCGGATCTACGAGCGGATGCTTACCAAGGCCCCGAACAACGTCTATATTCTCTCCAATCTCGGCGTCGTTTACTTCCGCAATCAGAAATTTAAACTGGCCGAGGAGTCCCTTCAGAAAGCCATTGCCGTCGCCCCGGAGGACACCTTTTCCCATTGCACCCTGGGCATCGTCTATTACCAGGAAAAGCGATACGACGACGCCATCAACTCCCTCACCAGGGCCCTCGCCATCAATCCCAAGTACGCCGTCGCCCACAACTACCTCGGCATCACCGCCAGCCAGAAAGGCTGGCAGGAGGCCGCCCTCAAGGAGCTGGAGACCGCCATCGACCTCGACCCCAACTACGGCGACGCCTGCTTCAACCTCGCCGTCGTTTACGCCATGCAGCAGCCCCCGAATAAGGACATGGCCCGCAAATTCTACAAGCGCGCCACCGACCTGGGCGCCGAGCCCGACGCCGGCCTCGAGCAGCTCGTCAAGTAACCGTGCCCGCCATTCGGCGGGAAATTCGAATTTCGAGTTTCGAATTTAACCCCCCCCACGCTCTTTCCGCCCCCGCGCGCCCATTTTCTCTTGCCCCCCTCCCGCTCTTCCTGCTCTCTATCTCCCCGTGGGTACTCCCAACCACTGGCTGGTCAAGCAAGAGCCGAGCGCCTACTCCTGGGATCGTTTCGTAAAGGATGGCGGCACGGCATGGACCGGCATCCGCAATTTCCAGGCCCGCAACAACCTCAGGGCCATGCGCAAGGGCGACCGCGTCCTCTATTACCATAGCGTCGTCGGCAAGCAGGTCGTCGGCGTCGCCGCCGTCACCCGCCAGGCTTACCCCGACCCCACCGCAAAAGCCGGCGACTGGGTTTGCGTCGATCTCAAACCGGTCAAGCCCCTCGCCTTTCCCGTCACCCTCGAAAAGATCAAAAAAACGCCCGATCTCGAGGATATCCCCCTCCTCAAGAACACCCGCCTCTCCGTAATCCCCTTAACCGAAGAGGAATATGATACGATTTTGCACATCGCTTGCGGCCAGGACGGTGTTTAACGGCGTATAATCCGGTACACCCAAAATCCATATCGTCATGAAAAAGCTCATCATCTCCCTCACCTCCGTCTCCATGCTGGCCGCCTCCTCGCTTCTCGTCCGCGCGGATGACCAGACCGCCGCCGGCACCACCGTCACCGGCGAGATCCTCGACATGGCCTGCTACACCGACCACGGCGCCAGCGGCGAGAAGCACGCCGCCTGCGCGCAAAAATGCATCGCCAGCGGCCTCCCCGTCGGCATCAAGAGCAGCGCCGACGGCAAAATCTACCTCGTCATCGGCCAGCACAAGCCCATGAACGACGCCCTCGCTCCTTACGGCGGCAAGGTCATCACCCTCAAAGGCAAGGCTGTCACCCGCGACGGCATCAACCTTCTCGAGAACGCCGAGATCGTTAAGTAACGGGCCAAATAAATTCGAGTTTCGAGCCGAGCGAAGCGAGACAGACCGGCCATCTCTCGTTCTCCTTAATCGGTCAATTTCGAATTTCGAATTTTTCCCTCATGCCCGCGCCCTCCTTTTGGGAATCCATTCTGGCTCACCTTAAGCAGCCCGAATACGTCCACGTCCTCCTCAATCCCCTGCCCATCTACGGCATCGCCCTTGGAGCCCTCGCCCTGCTCATTGCCATGATCCTCAGGAACCGGCGCGCCCAGATCACCGCCCTCATCCTAGTCTTCATCGGCGCCGGCGCCACCATCCCTGTCGCCCACTTCGGCGATGCCGGCTACGACGTCGTCGAGTCGCAAATGTCCAGCGACCAGGCCGACGCATGGCTCGACGCCCACGGCCAGCGCGCCCTTCGCGCCATGCCCGCCTTTTACGCCCTCATCGCCCTCAGCCTCATTGCCCTCCTCATCCCCTGGAAGTGGCCCAAGAGCGCCCGCATCCTCAATGCCCTCACCCTCGCCCTCGCCATCTTCGACTTCGGCCTCGCCGGCTGGATCGGCTACGCCGGCGGCCAGGCCATGCACAGCGAGTTCCGCTCCGGCTCCCCTCCCGAGCCCGTAGGCGGCTACGACAAAATGCGATAACGGAAACCCGCGTAATCCAGGTCGGATATCTGTCGCTTTGTAGGACGCAGGCCTACATTGAAATTTCTCCTCAGCCCGAAGTTCGTTTCGGACGCTGCCCAATAGCGCGATCCGTCACGCCATCGTAATCTTATTGTCATAGGTGGCCGCCGCCAGTGAGCCGGCCTGGAACAAAAAGAACCAACTATGATCCCATTCTCTCCTACCACCGAAGGCACCGAGCGGCTCGTCAGCGAAACCTTTTCCGCTGAGCGCAAAAAATTCTTCCTCGACCTCCACCAGAACCATCGCGGCGAATTCGTCCGCATCACCGAGGACACCAATGGCCGCCGCGACCGCATCATGGTCCCGGCCGGCTCCCTGCGCGAAATGGTTGCCGCACTGAACAACATCATCGCCTATTGCGAGGAAAACTTCCCGCAAACCGACTCCTCCGACTCATGATTTAACACGGATACGCTCTCGCTGGATCGGCACGCCGTTCCGGACGAGAGCAGGCGCGATCCCCTCCGCGCTACCGCTTTCCCACCCCCCCCGCCGGCGCAACCGCCCCCTCTCTGGGCGGTTGCGCCTTTCCTTTTGCGCTGTAGCCGTGGGCCGCCGGCCCACGCGGGGGTAAACACCGTGGTCCTCTCCTGCCACTTTCACCCCTTTCCCAAGTGCTCGACGCGCCCCCACAATTGGCTACTCTCTGCCGATTCCCATTCGCAATTTTCGCAATCCGTGACGCTCCTCGACCGCATTCCACCCCTCAAACACGCCCTGCAGCACCTCAGCAGCGTCGTCTGGCTCCTGGTTGAGACAGTTCAGGAAAGCATCGAGCACTTCGTCGCCCGCGGACGCCCTCCCTTCCGCTCCTCCATCTTTTTTCAGCAGACAGACCGCGCCGGCGTCGGCTCCCTGCCGCTGGTTTCCCTCGTCTCCTTTTTCCTGGGATTGACCATGGCCCTGCTCACCGGTTACCAGCTTCGCACCTTCGGCACGGAGCGTCTCGTTCCAGGCCTTGTCGCCGTCGGCTTTACCCGCGAGCTCGGGCCGCTCCTCACCGGCATCATGCTCGCCGCCCGCATTGGCGCTGCCTACACCGCGGAGCTGGGCACCATGACCGTCGCCGAGGAAGTGGAGGCCATCGAGGCCATGGGCATCGGCCCCCTTCGCTTCCTGGTCGCCCCCCGGGTCCTCGCCGTGGTCCTCCTCATGCCCTGCCTCGTGGTCGTCTCGAATATCGCCGCCCTCATCGGCGGCCTCATCGTCTCCCGCTGGCAGTTGAATATCTCCCCCGACTACTTCTTTCAGCTCGTCCACGAGGCCGTGCAGAATCGCGACATCATCGCGGGCATGGTCAAGAGCCTCCTCTTCGGGCTCATCATCAGCCTCGTCTCCTGTTACAAGGGCCTCACCGTCTCCGGCGGCGCCGCCGGTGTGGGCGATGCCACCACCTCCAGCGTCGTCACAGCCATCACGGTCGTCATCGGCTTCGACACCCTCGCGAATATCATCCTCGTCGCCCTCTATGACTGAGGCATCCCAGTTGGCAACCCCGCAGCCGGCTCCAGCCGCCCAAGCTGCCCAAGCCACCCAAGCCGCCCCCGCGGCCACGCCTGGCCCCATCGTGGAGATGACCCACGTCCAACTCTCTTTCGGCTCCAAATGCATCCTCAAGGACCTCAGCCTCACCGTCGCCCCGCGTGAGCGCCTGGTCATCATGGGCCAGAGCGGCGGCGGCAAGAGCACCACCCTGCGCCTCATCCTCGGCATCCTTCATCCCAGCTCCGGCAGCGTCAAATTCAACGGCGAGGAAGTCACCCATATGAGCCGCCCCAGGCTCAACCGCATGCGTCAGCGCATCGGCATGGTTTACCAATACTCCGCCCTCATCTCCTCGCTCTCCGTCCGCGATAACCTCGCCCTCCCGCTTGAGGAGCTCACCGACAAGTCCCAAAAGGAGATCGACGTCATCGTCAACGAAAAGCTCAACATGGTCGGCATGGAAGACACCCGCGACTACATGCCCTCCGAGCTCTCCGGCGGCATGCGCAAGCGCATCGGCCTCGCCCGCGCCCTGGTCCTCAATCCCGAGCTCATCCTCTTTGACGAGCCCTCCGCCGGCCTCGATCCCGTCGTCTCCTCGGTCATCGACGAGCTCATCATCGCCCTTACGGACAAGACGAACGCTACTTCGATCATCGTCACCCACGAGATGGATAGCGCCTTCCGCATCGCCACACGCATGGCCATGCTCTACAAGGGCAAGATCATCGAAGAAGACCGACCCGAGCGTTTCCGCGACTCCAGCGACCCCGTCGTCTCCCAGTTCGTCGAAGGCCGCACCGAAGGCCCCATCGACACCCAGACCACCCCGTTGACTTAGGGCACCACCTTAACCTCCAGAAACCTATGCAAATCCGCCGTGAAGAAATCCGCACCGGCATCCTCGTGATCGTGAGCATCGGCATCCTCACCGGCGTCCTCCTTGCCATCGGCGCTCCCGGCGTCTTCAAGGCCACCAACACCTACCGCATTTACTTCGACAACGCCGCCGGCCTCAACCAGGGCGCTCCCGTCCTCCTCGCCGGCCGCCGCATCGGCCAGGTCACCAATCTCCTCTCCCCCGTCCCCCTCCGCGACCGGCCCAAGTACTACGAGAGTTACGAGACGCTGGTCGTCGTCGAGGTGGACCGTTCCGCCGAGATCTACAAAAAGGTCGAGGTCCACATGCTCCAGACCAGCCTCCTGGGTCAGCCCGTCATCGATTTCACCAACGGCGACGAAACCTCAGGCCTCGCCGCCGACAACTCCTACTTCGTCGGCATCCGCGCCAAGGACTTCACCGCCGCCATCTCCGATGCCGTCGACGTCATCAAGAACACCGTCACCCCCGTGGCCCTGCAGGCCCAGAAAACCATGCAGGAGCTAAGCACCACCGCCGATAACCTGCGCGAGCTCACCGCCCCCGGTTCCAATGTTGACCAGGCCGTCACCCAGTTCCGTCATTTTGGCGATAACCTCGTCCAGATTTCCGCCAAGGACAGCGCCCTCCAGAAATCCCTCGACAACATCCAGGTGCTCACGGGCACCGAGGGCCACCTCAATCGCGCCCTGGCTAACGTCGATCAACTCACCAACGAAATCCTGAAACAGGATCGCGTTGGCAAAACCCTGACCAATCTCCAAAACACCACCGAGAACCTCAACGGCGTCGTCAGCACCCTCGGCCCCCGGGTTGACATCATCACCGACAACCTCGAGCAGGCCACCGACACCCTCAAGCGCCAGCCCTGGCGCCTCCTTTTCCCCATCACCAAAAAATATCCCTCCCCCACCCCGCGTCCCCGCCACGGCGTCGTCGTGGTCGTCAATCACTGAGCGGGGGGACAGAATTGAAACAAAGCCGTCGATTTTCAGGCCGCGGCGAGCAGCTTGCAACGCCCGATCTTCGGTAATGCCCCTTCACGTTCCATGCGCCGCAGGTCGTAATCCGCCTGCAGGTTGAGCCAAAACTGCGGGCTGTTCCCAAAGTATTGCGACAGGCGGAACGCCGTATCCGTGGTAATGGCGCGCTTGCCGTGCACGATTTCATTGATGCGGCGCGGTGGAACGCCGATGTCTTTTGCCACCCGGTATTCGGTGATGCCGAGCGGCTTGAGAAATTCTTCGGCAAGCATTTCGCCCGGCGTGACAAGCGGAAGCATCTTGGGTTTCGTGTTCATCGTTGTGTTCTGTAATACTGTTCATTTTGTCGTTTCGCATTACTACGAAAAATTCGCCGCATTCAGTGGTAATCGACAACCTCAACGTCAGCGGGGCCTCTTTCCGTCCAGCGAAAACAAACGCGCCATTTCTGATTAACGCGGATGCTGTGCTGTCCCCTGCGGTCACCTTTGAGGGCTTCCAGCCGGTTGCCCGGCGGTACACGCAAGTCTTCGAGCTTCGCGGCTGCGTTGATCATGACGAGCTTCCGGTGCATGATGCTTTGAAGGTTCTGCGGCAGCCTTCGGGATGCGAGGCCCCGATAAAGTTTTTCAGTTTCGTCATCAGCGAAACTTTGAATCATCCAAAATCAATAACGCAGGACGTTATTAACGTCAAGCGTTACCAGCCCGGCTTGTCCCGATTTCCCCGAGCCCGCCCTACTTCCTCTTCAGCGTCGCCGAGAGCTTGCCCACACGCTGGCGCATGATCTTGCCCATCTTGAATTTTACCGTCGCCCGCTCGGGAATCTTGAACTCGCTTCCCGGGACGTTGGGATTGCGCCCTACACGCGGCTTGGTCAGCTTGACTTCAAAAATGCCGAAGTTCCGGAGTTCCACCACATCGTTCTCGGAGAGCGAGTCGGTGATGTAATCGATCGTTTTCTGGATGACCTCATAGACCTGGTGCTGGACCATGCCTGTGTCGTTCGAGATTTTTACAACGAGGTCGCGTTTGGTGAGCGTAGCCATTACCTATAAAATATCGCACCTCGCAACTCGCGCAAGTGCCTTTCTGGGAGTCTTTTGAAAAAAAGCGGCGCCCCGCCCTTTTTCCCGCCTCTTAAAACAGATTCCTGGTTTCCGGCTTCGGCGGATAGGTCTCCGGCGCGATTTCGCTCGCGGTCTTGAAGTGCGTCTTCGCGATTTCGCGTAGAATCTCCGCCCCATGCGCGGCCGCCAGGTCGGTCGCCATCTTCTTGACCTGCGCGGACGCTCCCCGCAGGAACGCATTCCCGTACCGTCTCCCATTTTTGTCCATCCAGTCGATAAAGCGTTCCCGGGCAAGGATGGAAGCCGCGGCCACCGCCGGGTCGGACTCCGCCTTCGTTCGCTGCTCAAGTTTTATCCCGCGCCCTTTTTCCATGAGGGCGCGCTCGATGAGATGCGGCCGCGCAAATTGGTCGGAGAGAGCCCGCGGACAATCCGGCCTCAGCTCAAGCAGGTTCTCGATCACCCGCGCGTGCCCCCAGGCCAGCAGCTTGTTGAGATTCCCGAAACTCGCCACGAGCTGATTATATTTGAGCGGCCCGATCTCGATGACGCTGTTGACCGCCCCGGGCATAGTCCGGATGGCCGCTGCGAGGTCGCGTATTTTCTTATCCGACTTGATGTTCTTGCTGTCCTGCACGCCGATCTCCATGAACCGCCGCGCGATCCCCGCGTCCACATAAACGCCCGCGATCACCAGCGGTCCGAAGAAATCCCCCTTCCCGCTCTCATCGATGCCGAAGTGGCGCTCGAACCGCTCCGGGTTATGCACTTCCTCGTACCCGAGCCTGGCCTCGCCGAGCACCTCGGGCTCCAGGGTAAATTCGACAAATTCCTGGGTCCCCTTCCCCTGGATGACGACCTTCGGGCCTTTTTCGTAAACCGCGAGCGTGAGTTTGTTTTTCTGCCCGTAAAAAAGGGTGTAAGGCTTCGGCGTGAACGTCCAGTTTTCCCGCACGAGGATCGACTTGAGCTTCTCCGCCTGCGGGGCGGTCAGCGGGGAGGTGTAAAGAGTGAGGACTTTTTCCGGCACGGCAGCCTCCAGTAAACCCAAGCGAACGAAAATCGCCGAGGGAAAAAACGCGTGCGAGACTTTTACAGAAGGAAACGAAGGGAACAAAGATGGAAACCAGAACCGGGACGCGAACCAACCCGAGCCTCCCCCCTTTGTTTCCTTTGTTTCCTTATGTAAAATTCCCCCTCTGGCAACCGCCCGTTTCCGGCGCCGCGTCACAGACTGGTTCAAACGCAACGCCCGCGACCTGCCATGGCGCCAAACGCAGGACCCCTACGCGATCCTGGTTTCCGAGGTCATGTGCCAGCAGACCCAGGTAGCGACTGTCCTCCCCTATTTCAACCGCTGGATGCGCCGCTTCCCGGATTGCCGCGCCCTGGCGCGTGCAACCGAGCACGAGGTGATGTCCCTCTGGCAGGGCCTCGGTTATTACTCCCGGGCGCGCAATCTTCATCGGGCGGCAAAGGCCGTGCTGGAGCTGCCCGATGGAAAATTCCCGCGCAAGCTGGCCGCGATCCGGGCGCTCCCCGGCGTCGGCCGATACACCGCGGGCGCGATCGCCGCCTTTGCCTACGACGACCCCACGCCGCTCGTGGATGCAAACATCGCCCGCGTCCTCGCGCGCCTCTTTGCCGTGCGCGATCCCATCGACACCACGCTCGGCCTGGCGCAGCTTTGGGCCCACGCCGAGCGCCTCCAACCCGCAACGCAGGGCCGGGCATTCAACGCCGGGCTGATGGAAATCGGCGCGCTCATCTGCACGCCGCGCACGCCCCAATGCGGCGCATGCCCCGTGGCCGAATTCTGCGCCGCTTCCGCTGCCGGTTTCCAGGAGGACCTCCCCGTAAAAAAACCGCCTCGCCGCACCGCAAGGCTGGCAGAGCCCTGCGCCCTCATCACGCGGAACGGCGAGGTATTGCTGGAGCACCAGAGCGGCTCCCGCTGGCGCGGCCTATGGAAATTGCCCGCGCTCGCCCCCATTCCCGAAAACCCTCCCGCACTGGTAATCGAGTACCCCTTCACCCATCACAAAATCACCCTCTCCGTTTACCGCAAAAAGCCCCCGCGCTCAGTGCCAGCCGGCCACCAATGGCACGCAATCTCCGCTCTCGCGCAAGTACCGCTCGCCGCCGCCCACCGCCGCGCCCTTGACCGCCTTCTGGAAAAACTATGAAGTTTGAAGTATGAAGGAATAGCAGCCTCCGCCCCATCATCCATCATCCATCATCCATCATCCTTCCCCTTATGCCCTCCGTCCCCGACGCCACCGGCCATTTCGGCCCCTACGGCGGCATGTTTGTCCCGGAAACGGTAATGACCGCCCTCCACGAGCTGACCGCCGAATACGCCCGCGCCCGCACCGATCCGAAATTCGCCGCCGAGCTCGACTACCTGCTGCGCGACTTCGCCGGCCGCCCCACCCCGCTCTACCTCGCCGAGCGCCTCACGGAAAAACTGGGCGGCGCAAAAATCTACCTAAAGCGCGAAGACCTCCTTCACACCGGCGCCCACAAAATCAATAACGCGCTGGGCCAGATCCTCCTCGCCCGGCGCATGCGTAAGACCCGCGTCATCGCCGAGACCGGCGCCGGCCAGCACGGCGTCGCCACTGCGACGGTAGCCGCGCGATTCGGCTTCGAGTGCGTGATTTACATGGGCGCCGTGGATATGGAGCGCCAATCCCTCAACGTCGCCCGCATGCGTTTCCTCGGCGCCACGGTCGTCCCGGTAACCGCCGGTCAGGCTACCCTCAAGGAAGCCATCAACGAAGCCATGCGCGACTGGGTAACCAACGTGCGCACGACCCATTACATCCTGGGCACCGCTTACGGCTCCCACCCCTATCCGATGATGGTCCGCGATTTCCACCGCGTCATCGGAGTCGAGGCCCGCCGCCAAATCCTCGAGAAAGAAGAACGCCTGCCCGATTTGCTCGTCGCCTGCGTCGGCGGCGGCAGCAACGCCATCGGCCTCTTCCACCCCTTCCTGGACGACGCAAGTGTGAAGATGGTCGGCGTGGAAGCCGGCGGCGAAGGCATCGTCACGGGAAAACACGCCGCCCGCTTCCAGGGCGGCCGTCTAGGCGTCCTGCAAGGGGCAAAGTCATGGGTGCTCGCCGACGAGAACGGCCAGATTCAGCTCACCCATTCCGTTTCCGCAGGCCTCGATTACGCCGCCGTAGGCCCAGAGCATTGCCTGCTGCGCGACCAGGGCCGCGTCCAATACGACTACGCAACCGATGACCAGGCCCTGGAAGCCTTCCAGACCCTCTCGCGCCTGGAGGGCATCATTCCCGCCCTGGAATCCGCCCACGCCATCGCCCACGTGATGAAAGTCGCTCCCCAGATGGACGGCATCATCATCGCAAATCTCTCCGGCCGCGGCGACAAAGACGTAGCGCAAGCCGCGGATAGGCTCCTTTAGAAAAATTCTCAGCATTTCTTGCCCGGATACGGATAAAATCCCGGGCTGTTCCGAATTGGTGCGGAAGGCCTATGCTCTGGACCCTATTCGTTCTGCTCCTGCTCGCATGGTTGGTCTGCGTCCTGACGGTAAACGGGGCTGGCGTCGCCATTCACCTCCTGCTGGTGCTCGCCGCGGTAGTTCTCTTCGTCCGCCTCGTCGACGGCACCCGTCGGGGCTAGTGTGGCGTCAGGCAAATTCGTTTTACTGATTCCAGAGCCTGCTCATAGCCGCTTGGCTCCCAAGTCCCGAAGGGACGATAGGTAATAGCCCGGGGTTTTAACCCCGGGTTTCCATGCCGCGATTCAGTAGAGCCCCGCTAGGGGCGAAAGAAAGCGGCTACCTTTTTCGCTAAACGGCTAAGGGCATGCCGGGATGTTGATTCGACCTGCGAGCTATGGCATAATTGATCGATGAAAGGGTGGAGAAAGTTTGCCGGCAAAGTACGCGGGTTGCCTCCTGATATGGCATTGAATCATGACCATTATCTGCACGGGCTCCCGAAGAAACGAGACACCACGAATGCCATTAGCTGTACTGGAAATTTTGCCCGTCAATTCAGCGGAAACAGCCGTCAAGTTGGCGATTGCTGCGAAAGCGAGAAACCCCCGATGAAAATCATAAGCATCAGCACTCTTTGTCTTCTCGCCCTATTTCTCACGTATCTGAGGCTACTTGCACCAGCGGCTTTGGTATGGGTGCTCTTGGTTGTGTTCCTCGTTCGATTTTATCGGCCCTAATATTTTTCAGATTCAAATTAGGACATACCTTCGCGCACTCCTGCTGGAACGGTAAAATTACCCCGGCTTCGTCGCCAGCAGCGTGAGCATCGGCCACCACCAGACGATCTTCCCCTCTTCCTCCGCCAGCGCATAATGCCGCCGGACCGGCTCGGTCGCGCCGGCGATGAGCTTCCGCACTTTTTCACGGTTCTCCGCCGTCGTGGCCGCCGTCTCAAAGTACCACTCCAGATCCGGCTGCTTCCGGAACGCGACAGTCATTTTCTGCACGACCAGCCCGCTCTCATCGCACACAGAGCGCCACTCCCTTGGCGGCAAAAGCCGGTTATGGCTCGGGTCCCTCAGTTTCTCAACCTGATGCAGCCACGCCTCCGCCTCCGGCGAATCATCCGGTACGGTCCCGTCGATGAGCAGGAACCACCCCCCAGGCTTCAGCACCCGGGCGCTCTCACTCACGAAATCGTCCGGCGAGGAAAAATGATGCGGCGCGACCCGGCATGCAACAAGCTGAAAGCTCGCGTCCGCATACGGCAGCGCCTCCGCCGAATGCTGCCGCGTCCGGATATCGAGTCCCCGCTCCGCCGCCCCCTCGCTCACCCGCTCCAGCATGGCCGGCGTCAGGTCCGACGCCGTCACGCGAAACCCCGCCCGCGCAAGCGCAAATGCCGTATGCCCCGCCCCGGTCGCCACGTCCAGCGCCTCCGCCCCCGCCGGAAACTCCAGCCCATCAAGTGCCGCCGTCACATCCCTCGTATCTTCCAGGATGTGCCCTTTGGCGTAGCGTTCGCTCTGTTTCTGGAATTGTTCCCGCGCGGCGAGTTGGATGGCGTCGAGGCTCATGGTGCGAACCCTAAGGGATTAATGGAAGATTCGAAAGTCGAAGGATCTGGCCATACGCGAAACCCGGACATTGAACTGCCGCTCCGTTTCGCGTACGCTTATCCCATGAGTTTCGCCGAAATCCTCGAAGAAATTCCCAACCTGTCATTTGCCCAACGCCAGGAATTGGTGCGCCGTGCCATCGCGGTTGATGAGGACGATTTGACCCCGGAGGAGAACGCGCTGCTCGATGCCAGGATGGAGGATTTTCGGCGCGACCCTGAGGCGGGCATTCCTCTGGAGCAATTGCGAGAGCACATCGCCGGGCGACTGTCCCGGCAATGATTCGGCGGGTGATCGTTCGCCCGCTGGCTGTGGAAGACATTGTCAGTGCCGCGACATGGTACGAGGCGCAATGCCTTGGATTGGGAGTCGATCTCACGGACGAAATTATTCGTGCCATTCGCCGTGCTCAGGAAGCACCGGACTTATTTGATGGCTTCGCTTCCGTGAAAAAATCACAGAAAGGCCTTCTTTTGGATGGAAATGGCGTTGAAAATAGCCACACTTGTACGGAAATTTCTCATTTCGAATGATTGTCTCATTTTCTGTTTCCAACTTTCGCTCATTTGCCACTGAGGAGACCTTCAACCTCGTCGCAAGCAATCGCTTCTCGGACAGCCATGTGAACCACGCTGTTCCGATACCAGGCAGCGATGACAAGGTTTTGAAAACCGGCGTGCTATACGGGGCGAATGGCGCTGGGAAGTCCAATCTGTTCAAGGCAATGAAGTACTTATGCAGGCGAGCGTTAAAGGCGCAGGAGCGGAGTGCCGGCACAGGCCGGGAGGCATTTCGCTTTGCCAATATGAGCGATGCGCCAAGCGTTTTCGACCTTCGGTTCGTAGCGAAGAATCAACTATACGGGTTTGGTTTCGCGGCGGATGACAACCGCATCTTGGAAGAGTGGCTTGTTCGAATCGATGGGGCAAAAGAAACCCCTCTGTACGAGCGCGCCACCAACAAGGGAGGCAAGGTCACAGTCGAAGCTCCAGGGCTTACGAACGTCCGTAAGAAATTGGACGCGCTGGTGACGGTAGGGGCACCTCCGAACCAGACTTTCCTGGCAACTGTTCGGGCCACTCTCGATTCTGAAGACATCGGGGCGGAGCTTTCTGGAGTGATCGGATGGTTCGAAGACAGCCTAGTGCTCGTTGGCCCGAGCGCGAGCCCGGTTGGGCTCGGGACGCGATTGGGACAGGACAGTGAATTTTTGGAATTTGCGAGCAGCTTTCTCAGGAACTCCGCAACGGGTGTCCAAAACCTCGAAGTCAACAAGAAGGAACTCAAGGAAGATGAGCTAAGAGCGCTTCTTCCGGGGGATGTAGTTGAACGAGTGCTTCGCGACACGAAGCGAGAGAGCGCTTTGGTAGAACTGGCCAGCGGCGAAGAACTGGTAATCGAGCGTGGAGATCACGACCACTATTATCTTCTAACAATAGCCGCCCAACACGAACACAAGTCGGGCTCTCGGGTCACGATGGAGTTATCCGAAGAATCAGACGGTACACAGCGCTTGCTCAACTTAATTCCGGCGTTGCGTCACCTCCAAACTGAAGACGTGACCTATTTCATCGATGAGATAGACCGGAGCATGCATCCAATGCTTGTTTGGAAATTTCTGGAATTTTTCCTGAAATCTTGTGGAACGGGGCATTGCCAGATCATTGTGACGACCCACGAATCTAATCTGCTCGATTTAGACTTGCTGCGGCGGGACGAAATCTGGTTTGCAGAAAAGGATCCGCAGGGTGCCACAAGGCTATATTCACTTTCCGACTTCAAGGTTCGCAAGGATTTGGAAATAAGAAAACACTATCTGCGCGGACGTTTCGGCGCGATCCCATTCCTCGGCAATTTAGACCGTCTGCTTCCCAAGCCGTAACCAAGCGCATGAATCTGGCCAACAGGAAGCCACGGCCGTTTAGGTGTGATAAACAGTCGTTTCGTGACGATCGCCTGTTCATCGTCGCAACAGATGACACTTACGTTCCGGAGCAATATTTTGGGTTTCTTCGGATCCCGAGAGTCCAAGTGCATGTCGTGCAAACGACGGACGGATCTTCGTCCGCTCAGCACGTGCTCAATCGTTTGCTGCAGTATGAGCACGACGAGGACGATCAACTTTGGCTTCTCCTCGACACAGATCATTATACAACAGGAAACCATCTTGCAGGTTTTATGCGGGCCATCGCCGACGCTCGTGATAATGGGGTCCGGGTCGCACTAAGCAGGCCATGCTTTGATCTTTGGCTACTATTGCATCACGTTCCTCATGGCGATGTCGCCTGTCTTGCTTATTGCGAGGCAGTCGGGGCAAAGATCCGCGAAATAAAGGGGGAATTCAACAAGACTAACTTGAAGGAGGAGCACTATCCTCAGGACGCAATCATCGACGCTTTTGATCGTGCGCGCCAATTGGATGCGCCTGTAGCTAAGGATGAAATTCCGGCTGGGAATGTGACGCGTGTTTACAAGCTTCTGGCCGAGATTCTATCTTCAAGCCCAGCCAGCCAGCTTCCGGAGGCTTTCGTCGCCTTGAGGAATCAGCACGGGATGCTGTGAGCCCCACCCGAAGCTTCTTAATTTTCCACAGACGTCGGCGCACGCTACTTTGCCATTGTGCAGTACGATGCTCATTTCGGTATTTGGAATGCTGGCCGCGCTTTAAGGTCACATTTTGTGACCTTAAACCCCGGACGGCCTCCGCTTCTTCGGGCGACAATCGAAACATGAAATCCTCAGGGAACCTGTCGCGATTGCGCGCCACCGCCTGGTTCAGAGCCTTGGTTTCCACACCATAGAGCGAGGCGAGGTCAGTATCCAGAAGCACTTAGTCGCCGCGGAGGAACAGCACGAGAGAGGCCAGTTTCCGCCAGACAAGCCTCCTGCGTCAAAGCCTGGATTACCACCCGCCCGGGCCGCGTGATCACAAACTCCCGTCCCGCCGCCACCATATGATCCACAAAGTCCCCCGGCTGCGTGATCCACACCTCGCCCGACAGGCAGCGCAATTTCACCCCGCGCCTGTCGCCATCCATGGATACAGTTTCTCCGCGATGCAGTTCACGTCCAGGGCGGCCATTGGCGCTCGGAAATTCGGCCGGGGATGCCTTTGTGTTCATGGATCAAAGGTAAAGCCACCCCCGCCATGATTACAGAGGCAGCCATTTGCAATTGTGATGGATACAGTGTCACCTACAAGCAACTGTACCCGCCACTTTTCCCCCGGACTGTCCCTTCGTCCCAATCATCCCCTCCCAGATAATGGCTCCCATGATCCAGGCCCTTGCTCTCCCATCGGAAACTCTCTACATGCGCATCTTTCATCGCATCGAGAAGATGATCGACCAGGGCGCCTTGCGCCCCGGCGACCGCGTCCCCTCGGTGCGCCGCCTTAGCCGGCAGGAGGCCGTCAGCATTTCCACCGTCCTCCAGGCCTACACGCAACTTGAGGCCCAGGGCTTTATCGAGGCCCGCCCGCAATCCGGTTTTTACGTAAAGCCCCGTCTCTGGCAGCCGCCCGCCGAGCCCGGGATGAGCAAGCCCTCCGCGAAGGCCACCCCCGTGAGCGCCGGTGAGATGACGCTCAATATCCTCAAAGCCGTCCGCAACCCGGACCTCGTGGCCCTCGGGACCGCGATCCCCAGCCCGGAGCTGCTCCCCTTGCAGCAGCTCAACCGCATGATGGCTTCGATAGGCCGCCGCGATCAATCCGCCGGCGCCGCCTACGACGTGCCGCCGGGCGCCCTGCAATTGCGTGTCCAGATCGCCCGCCGGGCCCTCGATTACGGTTGCCTGCTCTCCCCCGATGAAATTGTGATTACCACCGGATGCCAGGAGGCGCTCAACCTCTGCCTGCGCGCCGTCGCCGGCCCGGGCGATACCATCGCCGTGGAATCGCCCACCTATTACGGCATCCTGCAAATCATCGGCGCCCTCGGCATGAAGGCGCTGGAAATCCCGACCCACCCGCGCGACGGCGTCAGCCTGGATGCGCTCGAGTACGCCCTCGACCGGGAGCGCATCGCCGCCTGCCTCTTCACCCCCACCTTCAATAACCCCCTCGGCAGCTCCATGCCCGACGAGAGCCGCAAGCAACTCGTGGCCATGCTCGCCCATCGCGGCCTGCCGCTCATCGAGGACGACATCTACGGCGACATCGCCTTCGCCCCGCAACGCCCCCGGGTCACAAAGTCCTACGACACCCAGGGCCTCGTCCTCCTGTGCGACTCTTTTTCAAAAACGCTCGCCCCCGGTTATCGCGTCGGCTGGTGCGCCCCCGGCCGCTTCCAGAAAAAAGTCGAGCACCTCAAGTTTACCAACACCGTCGCCGGCGCCACCCTCCCCGCCCTGGCCGTGGCGGAATTCCTCGCCACGGGCGGCTACGAGCATCACCTGCGCAAAGTGCGCCGCGTCTACGCCGAGCAGGTCCGCCTCATGACCGCCGCCATCGCCCTCTATTTCCCCGAAGGGACAAAAGTCACCCGTCCCCAGGGCGGCCACGTCCTGTGGGTGGAGATGCCGCCAAAAGTCGACTCCATCGAGCTTTTCCATCAGGCCCTCGCCGCAAAAGTCTCCATCGCCCCCGGCCCCCTCTTTTCCGCGAAGCAAAAATACCGCAATTGCGTCCGCCTCAACTGCGGCACCCCCTGGGGCGCCCCTCTCGATCAAGCCCTAAAAACGCTCGGATCGCTGGCGAGGAAGCAAGGATGAAGGCTAAAGATTAAAGCATAAAGGACGAGAGTCACCCGCCAGGTCTTACTTCTAACTTTTAACTTTTAACTTCTAACTTCATCCTTTCCCCCGTGAATCCCCTCATCGTCGCACTCGATGTCCCGGACCAGGACTCCGCGCTCCGGCTCGTGGAGCGCCTCGGCCCCGCCGTTCCGTTTTACAAAATCGGCCTCCAACTCTTCACCCGCTGCGGCCCGTCCGTGGTGGAGGCCGTCAAGCGCACCGGCGCCAAGGTTTTCCTCGACCTTAAATTTCACGATATCCCGAACACCGTGCGGCACAGCGTGGAGTCCGCATGCGCGCTCGGCGTCGATCTCCTGACCATCCACCTGAGCGGCGGCGGCGCCATGATCCGTGCCGCCGCGGAGGGTGCCCGCGGCGCGGAAACTCTCGTGCTTGGCGTCACCGTCCTCACCAGCAGCAACCGCGACACCCTGCGCGAAGTGGGCGCCGATGCCCCTGTCGAGGACCAGGTCCTGCGCCTCGCCCGGCTGGCCGTGGACAACGGAGTCACCGGCATCGTCGCCAGCCCCCTGGAGGTCTCCCTCCTAAGGCAGCTCTTCGGCGCCGGCCTCACCATCGTCACTCCCGGCGTCCGCCCGGAGTGGGCCGAGGCAAACGACCAGCAACGCACCATGACCCCCAAGGCCGCCATCCAGGCCGGGGCGGATTTTCTCGTGATCGGCCGGCCCATCACCGGCCAGCCAAATCCCCGCGAAGCCGCCGAGCGCATCCTGGCCGAACTCGTGTGAAAACAAACGCGCTTTTCTGGGTCATCCTCGTCGCGAACGCCGGCATGTACCTGCTGGACACGGTGGCCAACCGCCTCAACCTCCGCGCCCTCAAACCCGAGCTGCCCCGCGAATTCGAAAGCATCTACGAAAAAACCGAGTACCGCCGCTTCCTCGATTACACCGCCGTCACCGCCCGCTTCGAGCGCCTGGTTGCAACCTGGGACCTCGCCCTCCTCCTCGGCTTCTGGCTGCTCGGCGGCTACGATTGGCTCGACCGTGCCGTCCGCTCGCTCCACATCGCGTTTATCCCCACCGGCCTCGCCTATCTGGGCGCCTTGTTTTTCGGGAAATGGCTCCTCTCGCTCCCGCTGGAGATTCACGAAACCTTCCGCATCGAAGAGCGATTCGGCTTCAACAAGACCACCCCCGCGACATTTGCGGGCGATCAGCTCAAGTCCCTCCTGCTCAGCATCGTCCTCGGCGGCGCCGTCCTTTCTCTGGTCCTGGCCATCCTCCAGCGCGGCGGCGCTGCCGCCTGGGTGTACGCCTGGGCATTGGCCTCTGTCCTATTGATCGTGATGGTTTACGCCGCCCCCGCGCTCATCCTCCCGCTCTTCAACAAGCTGACCCCGCTCGAGGATGGAGAATTGCGCCGCGCCATCATGGCCTGCGCCGAGCGCCTCCGGTTTCCCCTCGCCGAAATCTCGGTCATGGACAGCTCCCGCCGCTCGACCAAGGCGAACGCCTTCTTTACCGGCATCGGCGGCACAAAACGCGTGGTCTTTTTCGATACCCTCGTCACCAATCACACCACCGACGAGCTCGTCGCCGTCCTCGCCCACGAGATCGGTCACTTCAAGCTCCACCACATCGTCCAGCACATCGTAGAAGCCATCCTCAACATCGGCATCTTCCTCTTCCTCGCCCAATGGCTCATCCATTGGCCCCGCCTGTACGAAGCCTTCGGCGTCCAGCATCCCTCCATCTACGCCGGCCTCGCCCTCTTCCTCGTCCTTTATGGCCCCCTCAGCCGCCTGCTCGGCATCGCCCGCGCCGCCCAAAGCCGCCGCCACGAATTTGCCGCCGACCGCTTTGCCGCCACAAACACCGCCCTGCCCCACGCCCTGGCCGACGCCCTCAAAAAACTCTCCCACAACAACCTCGGCAACCTCTCGCCGCATCCCCTCCACGTAGTCCTCTACCACTCCCACCCCCCCGTCCTCGACCGCGTCCGGGCCCTGGACGCGCTGGCGGAAGTAGGCGTGCGAGGATTATAGACGCGGGATGGATCCAAGCCGGCTTGCCTTATCCGGCCAAAACTTCTAGTATACTGGCGTGAGCATTCATGAACTCGAGTCTGCCGTTGAGCGCCTTTCACCCGGCGAGCTCACTGCGTTCACGCAATGGTTTGAGAACTTCGTCGCGGACGAGTGGGACAAACAAATCGAGGCCGACGCGCAAAACGGAAAGCTGGATCATCTGGCCAGGAAGGCCGATGAACATTTCGACGCGGGACGCTGTACCCCGCTTTGAAGCATTTCGCCACGCCGGATTTCTGGTTCCATTACCGGCAGTTGCCACCGGAAGTTCAGGAAATCGCGGACAAGTGTTTTCGGCTGCTAAAAAGCGATCCAAGGCATCCGTCCGTCCGGCTGAAAAAAGCGGGGATTTTCTGGTCTGCCCGGGTCAGTCTCCAATACCGGGCGCTAGCAAAGGACCGGCCCGAAGGTCTGGCGTGGTTCTGGATTGGAAAACACGACCAATACGCGCAGATCCTCAAGACTTCCTAACGAACACTACTCGGGAAGCGTTGGTCCCGCCGGCCACCCTACACCGCCGCCGCCAGCGATTCCCGCACAGCCGCCAGTTGCCCGGCGCTTCCCAGCTTCACATTCCGGCTCGCGATAAACGTCGCGTATTCCTTCATGAAAATCTTGCCCGGAGGACGGAAGTCGAACTGATCCGGATGATCGCGGAAAAACTCCCGGTGCACCCGCGTCCACACCAGCCGCCCATCCGTATCGATATTGATCTTCGTCACCCCCAGCTTCGCCGCCGGCAGGTATTCATCCAGGTTCACCCCGCACGCGCTCGGATCCAGCTTCCCGCCGGCCGCATTGATCCGCAACACCTCGTCGTGCGGCACACTCGATGAGCCGTGCATGACGATCGGCGTGGGCGGCAGTCCCGCCGCCGCCAGCGCGTCCCGGATTCCCGTGATGACCTCGAAGTGCAGGCTCTGCTGCCCCTTGAATTTGTATGCCCCGTGGCTCGTCCCGATCGCCGCCGCCAGCGCGTCGCATCCCGTCTGCTTGATAAACTCCACCGCCTCCACCGGATCGGTCAGACACGCATTGTGCTCGTCCACGTGGATGTCTTCCTCCACCCCGCCCAGCATCCCAAGCTCCGCCTCGACGGATACTCCCGCCGCATGCGCGCGGTCCACGACCCGCTTGGTGATCTCCACATTCCCCTCAAACGGCTCGTGCGACGCGTCGATCATCACCGAGCTGTAGAACCCGGAGTCGATGCAGTCATAGCAGCTCGCCTCATCGCCATGGTCCAGATGCACCGCGAAGATCGAGTCCGGGAAAATCTCCTCGGCCGCGCGGATCATCGCTTCGAGCATCTGCTTGTTTGCGTAGGCCCGGGCGCCCTTCGAGAGCTGGATGATGAACGGGGCCTCGCTTTGCTTGCAGCCTTCGAAGAGACCGTTGGTCTGCTCGATGTTGTTAATATTGTACGCGCCTAATGCGAACTTCCCATAGGCTACTTTATAAAGCTCAGCGGTGGTGACGATCATGAGACCCCGAATATCGCGTCTGAAAACGCCCGCGGCAAGCCGGAAAAACGGCTTCATCTTGCCCGCCGCCCACCCGCCCTTGCTGCCAGGGAACCGCGGATCTAGAATCCTTGAGTTTTAGAATTCGTTGCAAATGAGTCAAATTTTTCTCAAAACCCGCGAAGCGGCACGAACCACTTTTTACCTTTAACTTTTTCCTTCTTACTTTGTCTGCTAGATATCCGTCGCGTGCGCCAGCAGCCTCCGGTAATTCCGCAAAATCTCGTGCGCCGCGATAAAGAGACTGCGAATCCGCAACTCCCTGGATGCCGCTCCCGGCGCAAAAAGCTCCGCCTCAAACGGATACGGCCGCAATTCCGGCGGCGGCGCCAGCCGCCCGTCCGCGTAATCCGCCAGCCGCGTCCTCATATCCCCCGGGCGCACCTTGATCGGCCGCCCATTCACCGGCGTCACCGTTTCCACCCGCTCCAGCGCCGGCCGCACCACCTCTCTCGCCAGCAATTCACTCCTCACCGTCGCGTGGAAGCTCTCCGCCTTCGGGTCCGTCCTCAGCGTCAGGATGCCGTCATAGCGCCACTTCCTCAGCTCCGACCGGAAAAACCGCACATCCCCGTCAGGCCGCTCCCAGGCAAACCGCCGCTCAAACGGCTCCAGCCGCGCCCCTCCGTGCCCGTACTCGAACACATTCACCAGCGGGTAGGCAAACAGCGCGTAATCCCGCGCCAGCCTCGGGTTCAGCTCGGTCTGCACCAGCAGCCGCGTGATCGCCGCGATCCCGTCCAGCGACCCGTGGTCGTCGATCCCCGCGAACAACGCGATCCGGATCGGCTTCCCCCCGCCCCGCTGCCCCAGCAGCATGAACTTCGGAATCTCAAAATCGCACCCGCCCACCCTCACCGCATGGCGCGTCGCCATCAGGCTCTCGGAATAAGAAGAAACCTCGAACAGGATATCCAGCAACTCCTCCGCGGCGGCATGCCCTTCGGCGGGCGCCTCCGCGGTAGTCCCCGGCTTGTTGGCTTTCGGTGCAATGGTGGTCATTTCCAGAGGAATCTATATCGAATAAGTATAGATTCAAGAAAAATCTTCATCCCGTCAAAATTGATCACTTCCCTCAACCCGCCGAAGGCGGCAAATATTCTCATTCCGCCTTGGCCGGGCGTAGCGACGCGAAGCCTGCAATCCGAAATCCGAAATCCGCAATCGCACCCGCCCCAAAGGTTTCTATGTAGGTATTCAATCTCCTTCCATTCAGGTTGCGTTCAGAATGTCCGGTCACCGTGGGTCATGCCTTGCCTGCGGCCTCTTTTGCGTGCAACAAATACCCATCCCCTTTCATCAGTCATTCCTTTGCTTTCACCTAGCCCCGCCGTCGTAACTCCATGAGAATCCTGGTTGTCGAGGACGAGCAGAAAGTCGCTCAATTCATCAAACGCAGTCTCGAAGAGGTGGATTATTCCACAAAAACGGTCCGTACGTGCGCCGAAGCCAACGACGCATTGGCTGACAGCCCATACGACGCGGTCATTCTCGACCTCGGCCTCCCGGATGGCGAAGGTTTGACGGTCCTCAAGCAGTGGCGTGCCCATGGCTTCACGGAGCCCGTCCTCATTCTCAGCGCCCGGGACGCCGTGCGTGATCGCGTGACCGGCCTCAATCTCGGCGCCGACGATTATCTCGCCAAGCCCTTCAGCATGGAGGAACTGCTGGCCCGCGTCCGGTCGCTGCTCCGTCGTCAGGTTGACAGGAAGGCAACGGTCTTCGATCACCGCGGGATTCGCCTCGATTTGCTGGCCCATACGGTGACCCTCAACGGGCGCCACGTGGATCTTACCGGGCGCGAGTTCGCGCTGCTCGAACTCTTCATGCAGAACCAGGGCCGCGTGCTCACCCGTAGCCTGATTACCGAAAAAATATGGGATTCCCACGATGATCTCGATGCCAACCTGCTCGACGTTTACATGCGCAGGCTCCGCAAAAAGTTCGCCCTGGCACCCGATGAACTGGTCTTTAAAACACTCCGCGGCGTCGGTTATCAAATGATATGAAGTCCTTGGGTTCGAGGCTGACCCTCTGGTACGTAACGGTCGTCATGGCCACCATGGTAAGCGCCATCCTCTTCGGACATTGGCTGCTCAATAAGGAGATGATGAAGGGCATCGACCTGCTCAACGCCGCCGAATTTCAGGAGATTCCCATGCGGGCCGAGGCCGGCCAGCGCGTCCTGCCCGAAGCCGAAGTGCTCGGGCAAGTCGCCGCCGAGGCCAGGCTCGACGCCGCGCTTTATCTCTTTCAGGTCAGACGCCGGGATGGCGAGATCCTTTACCGCTCCGAGAACTTGGGCCGCGGAATCCTTTTGCCCAATCCTTCCGGCGTTCCTAATTGGACAACCAACTGCGAATCCGTGGGACCCGTTCGCGTCTCGGAATTCTCCGAGGGGCCGCTCAAGGTCCAGATCGCTAGCCCGCTCCGGAGCGTTGACCGGCTTTATCGCTCTTATGTCGAGGTCGGTGCGATCATGCTGGCCATGGTGCTGGTGGTCAGCATCTTTTTTGGGTTCTGGCTCAAACGGCTCGCTCT
>Ga0182030_10003800_pt1 | contig 32242 bp, 27 predicted proteins | sample 812S3MmetaG_FD_121299 | JGI IMG/M metagenome (GOLD analysis project Ga0182030, IMG submission 121299) | Permafrost microbial communities from Stordalen Mire, Sweden - 812S3M metaG (Illumina Assembly) | ecosystem: Environmental > Terrestrial > Soil > Wetlands > Permafrost | place: Sweden... | reverse complement strand
CTCAAACTTCCCCTTCGACACGATACCTCTCCAATTTTGATGAAAACGGTTGAGTAACCCTAGGAATCTTTCTTCATGACCACATCGGCGACATTGCTCGGCACTTCCATGTACTTCGAAAACTCCATCGTATAGTTCGCCCGCCCCTGGCTCATGGAGCGCATGGACGTCGAGTACTGGAACATTTCTGCGAGGGGCACGTCCGCCGTCACCACCTTACCTGATGGAGAGTCTTCCATCCCGATGATCTGGCCGCGGCGGCGGTTCAGGTCCCCGACGATGTCTCCGTAGTAGTCCTCGGGCGTCACCACTTCGACCTTCATGATGGGTTCGAGCAGCACCGGTTTCGCCTTGCGGAACCCCTCTTTGAAGCCCATCGAGCCCGCGATCTTGAACGCCATTTCATTCGAATCGACGTCGTGATACGAGCCGTCGAAAATCGTGACCTTGACGTCGACGATGGGATAGCCGGCGATCACGCCGGTCTGTACGGCCTCCTGGATGCCCTTGTCCACGGCTGGAATGAATTCGCGCGGTACGGCCCCGCCGACGATCCCATTGACGAACTGATACCCCTTGCCCGGCTCCTGCGGCTCGATCTTCAGCCACACATGTCCGTACTGCCCGCGGCCGCCCGATTGGCGGACGAATTTGCCTTCGGATTCCACGACGGCGCGTATGGTTTCACGGTACGCCACCTGAGGCTTGCCCACGTTCGCTTCGACCTTGAATTCGCGCTTCATGCGGTCGACGATGATTTCCAGATGCAGCTCGCCCATCCCCGAAATGATGGTCTGGCCCGACTCGCTGTCGGTGTGCACGCGGAACGAAGGATCTTCCTTCGCCAGGCGCTGCAGGGCCAGACCCATCTTCTCCTGGTCGACTTTGGTCTTGGGCTCCACCGCGACCGAAATTACCGGTTCCGGGAACTCCATCTTTTCCAAAATGATGACTTTTTCCGGATCCGACAGGGTGTCGCCCGTGGTGACATCCTTCAAGCCCACAGCAGCCGCGATATCGCCGGCGTGAACTTCCTTGATCTCCGAGCGTTCGCTGGCGTGCATCTGCAGCAGGCGCCCGATGCGTTCGTTGCGGTTGCGGTTGGGCACGAATACCTGATCGCCCGAATTCAAAGTACCCGAGTACACGCGGAAGAAGGTGAGATTGCCCACGAACGGGTCGTTCAAAATCTTGAACGCCAGTGCCGAGAACGGCGCGGCATCGTCCGGTTTGCGGGTCATGGGCTCGCCGCTCTCGCTCTGGCCCCGCACGGGCGGAACCTCGGTGGGAGACGGCATGTATTCGACGATGGCGTCCAGCACCGCCTGCACGCCCTTGTTCTTGAAAGCCGAGCCGCAGGTCACCAGGCACACTTCGTTTTTGAGCGCGCGCGCCCGCAGGCCCTGTTTTATCTCGATATCGGTGAGTTCGCCGTTTTCCAGGTACTTGTTGAGCAGCGTCTCGTCGCCCTCGGCGGCGGCCTCGATCATCTTGGCGCGCCACTCCCGGCACTCCTCGAGCATCCCGGCCGGAATGTCGCGATACTCGAACTTCATTCCCTGGGTCTCGTCATCCCACCAAATCGACTTCATTTTGACGAGATCGACCACGCCCACGAAGCCGTCCTCGGCGCCGATGGGCAATTGAATGGGCACCGGGTTGCCCCGCAGGCGCGTGCGGATCTGATCGACGCAGCGCAGGAAATCGGCCCCGGCACGGTCCATTTTGTTGACGAACGCGATCCGCGGCACGCCGTACTTGTTCATCTGGCGCCAGACCGTTTCCGACTGCGGCTGCACGCCCGATACGGCGCAGTAGACGGCGACCGCGGAGTCCAGCACGCGCAGGCTGCGTTCGACCTCGATGGTGAAATCGACGTGCCCCGGGGTATCGATGATGTTGATTCGATATTCCGGGAAGCTCTTGTCCATTCCCTTCCAGAAACAGGTCGTCGCCGCGGCGGTAATGGTGATTCCGCGCTCCTGCTCCTGTTCCATGTAATCCATGACCGCGGCGCCGTCATGGACCTCGCCGATCTTATGGGACACGCCGGTGTAGAACAAAATACGCTCGGTCGCGGTGGTTTTCCCCGCGTCGATGTGAGCGGAAATACCGATATTTCGGTATCGCTCGATGGGCGTAGTGCGTGCCATACATTCCGTGCGCTTCGCGCAATTGTTAACGGGGTCGATGCGACCCCGTTCGATAGAACCTATATATGGCCGCTTCGGTGCAAATCCAGCTTACAGCCGGCCTGGACTTCCGCCCGCGCTACCAGCGGTAGTGCGCGAATGCCTTGTTGGCCTCGGCCATGCGGTGGGTGTCTTCGCGCTTGCGGACCGCGGCGCCGCGGTTCTCGGCGGCCTCCATCAGTTCCGCCGCGAGGCGATGAGCCATGGACTTCTCGCTGCGCGCTGTGGCGGCTTCGATGACCCAGCGCATTGCCAGCGTTTGACGGCGATTGGCGCGAACTTCGACCGGCACCTGGTACGTGGCGCCGCCGACCCGGCGGGATTTGACTTCGACCACGGGTTTGACGTTATCCAGCGCCTGTTGCAGCACCGCAATTGCCTCGCCTCCGACCCTCCCGCTCTTGTCGCCGATGCGGTCGATGGCGCCGTAGACGATTTTCTCGGCGGCGGACTTCTTGCCGCGCTCCATCACCATGTTGATGAATTTGGCCAACATATCGTTGCCGAACTTGGGGTCCGGAAGGATGGTGCGGTGGGGGGCTGCTGCTCTGCGGGACATGAAAAACCTTTATTTTTTGGGGCGCTTGGCGCCGTACTTGGATCGGCCTTGCCGGCGGTCGCTGACGCCGGCGCAGTCGAGCGCGCCGCGGACAGTGTGATAACGGACGCCCGGCAGATCCTTGACGCGGCCGCCGCGGATCAGGACGACCGAGTGTTCCTGCAAATTGTGGCCTTCGCCGCCGATGTAGCTCGACACCTCATAGCCATTGGTCAGCCGTACGCGGCAAACCTTGCGCAGGGCGGAATTCGGCTTTTTGGGGGTCGTCGTATACACCCGGGTGCATACTCCACGCTTTTGCGGCGAGGACGCCAGCGCCGGAACTTTCGATTTCCAGGCGGGCTCATTGCGGCCGGTGCGGATTAGTTGGGTCGTCGTCGCCATAAATACCTTTGAGGCCGCACCGTGGAATGGAGAGGCTGAGTCATAGACTTAAAATTAACGGGCATTCATGCCCGCACTTGTGCCCGGAGACAAAGGCCGGCGATTGTAGGAACCGGCCGCCCGAGTGTCAAGGTAATTGCTGCTCCGCAGCACGTATAATCACGCAAGCCAGAGGTTCGGTGGGGAAGCGATTCTGCCTTGCCGTACCCGCCAATCGCCTGCGCTTCGGCGCATTTACCGGATTCAAGCTGAAGATCATTCAGGAAGCGATTACCGTAGCCGTGTTCATCATATTCGCCATCACTTTTTTGAAGGAGAAAATGGCTTGGAATTACGCAGTATCGTTTGTCTTGCTCATCGCCGCCGTCGTGGTCGCGTTTGCTTTTCGCCCGAGCAGCGGGATCGGGTGAGCGCGTGATCACGGTGTACTCGGAAGACCATCAGCTGCGCAATGCGCGCACCGAATTGTACGGCGGCGAACTGGTGCGTCCGCACGAGTCGCCCGAGCGCGCTATGATGGTGCTCGAGCGCGTTCTCGCTCGAGGTCTGGGGGAAGTCGTCGCGCCGACGCGTTTCGGCGCCGCTCCGCTGCTGCGCGTTCATGACGCGAAGTACCTGCAATTCCTGCAGCAGGCGTGGAACGATTGGGCCGCATCCGGCAATCACGGCGAAGCCATTCCCGATTGCTGGCCGGCCCGCCGCATGGCGCAGCGTTGCCCGAACAGCATCACGGGAAAGCTCGGCTACTACGCCATGGCGGGCGAGACTTCCATCTGCCACGGGACCTGGGAAGCTGCCAGCGCCGCCGCCGACGTCGCCCTGACCGGTGCCTCGAATCTCCGAGGCGGTGCGCGCGGCGCTTTCGCGCTGTGCCGGCCGCCCGGCCATCACGCGGCACGCGACCTATACGGCGGTTACTGCTTTTTGAATAACGCAGCGCTCGCGGCACAATCCCTGCGTGATGCGGGTGCCGCCCGGGTCGCCGTGCTGGATGTAGACTTTCATCATGGCAACGGCACCCAGGATATCTTCTACGATCGCGCGGACGTCCTCTACGCCTCATTGCACGGCGACCCGGCCGATGCCTTCCCGTATTTTTCAGGTTATGCGGACGAAACGGGCGCCGGCGACGGCAGCGGATACAACTTGAATTTGCCCATGCCCGTAGGCACCGGATTCGACGTGTGGCAGGACGCACTGCGTGTTGCATTGAAGCGAATCGCCGAATTTCGCGCCGATGCGCTGGTGGTCTCCCTGGGCGTCGATACTTTCGCCGAAGATCCGATCAGCTTTTTTCGCCTGCAATCCGCCGATTTCCTCACCTACGGCCGGATGATCGGTGACTGCGCGCTGCCGACTCTGTTCGTTTTGGAGGGCGGCTATGCCGTCGGCGCGATCGGCATCAATGTCGTCAATGTGCTCGGCGGATTCGAGGACGCGCGTCCTTGAGGTCCAACAGTTCGTGAAACGCCCGCGCCCCGCGGACGGCCTCAAGGAAGAGCGGACATTCCTGGAATCGGTCGATGCCTGACTAGGCGCGGCTCAGTGCTCCGTCCCTGACATCTGCGACCTGAGCTTCCCGCGATACATGACATCCGCGCAGGGATTCGCGCCCAATCCGTAGCACAGTTCCGCGGGCCGCTCGATTCGCCAGAATGCAATGTCGGCGCGTTTTCCCACTTCGAGCGTGCCGATTTCATCCTGCGCCCCCAGGGCTCGCGCGGCGTTGCGCGTGGCGCCGCGGAGCGCTTCCTCCGGCGTCAATCCGAACAGCGTGCAGGCCATGTTGAGGGCGAGCAAAATCGAGGTGCAAGGCGAGCTCCCCGGATTGCTGTCGGTCGCGATCGCGATCGCGACGCCGGCTTCGCGCAGCATCGCGACCGGCGGCGGCGTCGTCTGCCGCAGCGTGAAATAAGCCGTCGGCAATAGCACGGCCGCCGTGCCCGCGGCCGCCAGCGAGCGGGCGCCGGCCTCGCTCAAATACTCGAGATGGTCCGCCGACAGCGCGCCCCAGGCGGCCGCCAATTCTGCCGCGCCGATGTCGCTCAATTGCCCGGCATGTACGTGCGCCGGCAAGCCCAGCCGTTTCGCCGCCTGCAGCAGGCGCTCGGTTTCGGCCACCGTAAAAGCGATGTTCTCGCAGAAGGCATCGACCGCGTCCACCAAACCCTCGGCCGCCAGCGACTCCAGCCATCGGCCCGCAACCTGGTTGACGAAGGCCTGCCGGTCCGCGGCGAATTCCCGGGGCAGCGCATGCAGCCCCAAAAATGTCTTCTTGATCGACACCGGTAGCGCGGCGCCCAGATCGCGCGCAACTTCCAGCAATCGCCGTTCGGTGGCAAGGTCGAGTCCGTAGCCGGACTTGACTTCGATGGTGGTCACTCCCTCCGCCATCAATCGGCGGGCCCGGGTGTTGGCCGACGCGAACAATTCTTGGTGGCTGGCTGCGCGCGTCGCCTGCACCGTCGATTGGATGCCGCCGCCGGCCCGCGCGATGTCCTCATAGGAAACCCCGCATAGCCGCTTTTCGAATTCTTCCACTCGATTGCCGCCGTACACCAAGTGAGTGTGGCAATCGATCAATCCCGGCGTCATCCATAAGCCCCCGGTCTCCTCGATCGGGACGCCGAGCGCGGACGCCCTGGACCTGGCCTGCGCCGCGGGGCCGATCCACGCAATACGTTCGCCTTTCACCGCGAGCGCGCCGTTCTCTAACGTCCCGTACGCGCCTGCGCCCGCAGCCATGGTCGCGATGTTTGCGCCGATCCAAACCCTGTCCCATTCTGTGTCCGAAGATTTTTGCACTTTTGATCGCCTGCTGCTGAAAGCCCAAGTATGATACGGCAAACACGGTTCCCTATACAGGTATAGTCAACATGCCTCGGTACCATCTCGAGACTGCGTTCTTGTCGGATCGCTGGGCCCGCGACGTCATCGTCGACGTGTCGGAGCAAGGCTTCATCACCGGCATAGAGACCGCATCGGCGCACGCCGGCGCATCCGGGCAATCCAGCTCATCGCCCCAATCCAACTCAACGATGCAATCCGGTGCAGCCGCGCTATCCGGGGGATCCGCGCATCACGGGGCGTTCCCGCAACGCATCGACGGCATCGTCGTGCCCGGAATGCCGAACGCACACAGCCACGCATTCCAACGCGCCATGGCCGGGAATACCGAATTTAGATTGTCGGCGCGCGACAGCTTTTGGACCTGGCGCCAGGCCATGTATGCACTCGCGAATCGCATCGAACCGGACGACCTCGAGATCCTCGCCACTCAGCTGTTCATGGAAATGCTGAAGAGCGGCTATACCTCGGTTGCCGAATTTCACTACTTACACCGCGGCAGGGACGGCGTCTCTTATCCGGGGACGAATCCCCTGTGGGAGGCGATCGACAACGCGGCGTCCGCCGCCGGCATCGCCCTCACCTTTCTGCCGACGCTTTATCAGACCAGCGATTTCGGCGGCAAGCCGCTGAAACCCGAACAGGCGAGATTCGCATCGGAAACCGACGCATTCCTGCGCGCGGTGGGCGAGAAGATCAGCGCCGACCGGCGCGGCCGCGAGGCGACCCGGCGCACCGGCGCCGCATTTCACAGCCTAAGGGCCGTGCCGCTCGACAATCTACGGCGCGCGGCGCTGAGCCTGCGCGACATGGACGCAACTTTGCCGGTGCACATCCACGTCGCGGAGCAGCGGCTGGAAGTCGAAGCCTGCGTGCGCGAGACCGGCCGGCGGCCGATCGAGTTGCTGCTCGATACGGGATTGGTCGACCGACATTGGTGCCTGGTTCATGCCACCCATGCCACCGGCGGGGAACTGAAATCACTCTGCGCGGCGGCGGCCAGCGTGTGCGTCTCCGTCAGCACCGAAGCCAATCTCGGCGACGGATTCTTCGATACGGCCCGCTTCCTCAAAGCCGGCGGCCGGCTGTGCGTGGGCTCCGACAGTCAGTGCTCAGTAAACCCCGCCGAGGAGCTGCGCTGGCTGGAATATCAGCAGCGCCTGCGAAAGAGGCGCCGCGGAGTGCTCGCTGCCGGCGGCGAATCGCATGTGGGTACGCGCCTGTGGCGGGATGCTGCGCGATGCGGAGCGGCGGCCATCGGCCAGCCTGCCGGCGCGATCGAATTGGGCGCCCGCGCCGACTGGCTGGTGCTCGACGACACGCATCCGTCCATGGCGGGCGCTGCTGCCGACACCGCCTTGGATCACCTGCTCTTTGCCGGCGGCGACGCCGCCATCCGCGATGTCATGGTCGCCGGGCGTTGGGTGATCAAACAGCGGCATCACGCCGCCGAGGATGAATTGCGGCCGCGCTTCGCAGCCTTGATGCGAAGGCTGGCGGCGCCCGCGTAAAAAGCAGTTGACTGTACCTGTCTATACAGCTTAGGCTTCGCCCATGAGCAGATCTAACGTGTCGCTGCAGCCGCTGTATTTGCAGGTAAAGCGCCATATCCTCGACAACATCGGGTCCGGCAAATGGGGTACGTCGACCCGGGTGCCGTCCGAAAACGACATCGTCAAATCCTTCGGCGTGTCGCGCATGACGGCCAACCGCGCGCTGCGTGAATTGCGGGATGAAGGCATCCTGGTGAGGATCGCCGGCGTCGGCAGTTTCGTCGCGGACCGTCACGCCCATGCTCATCCCCTCGAGATCCGCGGCATCGCCGATGAGATCCGCCGCCGCGGGCATGTGCACCGCGCCGAGATCGTTTCACTGGAGCGGATTCGCGCGGTGGCGGAGCTCGCGGAGGATTTCGGCGTGGCGCCCGGCAGCGAGCTGTACTGCTCCGTCATCGTTCACTTCGAGAACGACCGGCCCATCCAGCTTGAGGATCGCTATGTTCTGCCGAAGCTCGCGCCCGACTATCTGAAGGTGGATTTCAATCAGACCACTCCCTACGACTACCTGGTCAGGGTGGCCCCGCTGCAGGAAGCGGAGCATTTGTTGCGCGCGGTGATGCCCGATGAGCGCACGCGCAAGCTATTGACCATGAAACGCGATGAACCCTGCCTTCTGATGATTCGACGCACGTGGACCGCCGGGCAGATTGCCTCGGTGGCCCGCCTCTACTATCCCGGCTCCCGATATGAAATGTCGGGACGATTCCGCCCTTGAAGGATGCAACCATGCTCGCCCCCTTGAAACCGAGAGTGATTCGCTCCGCGCGCGGCAACACGCTGAGCGCGCGCACCTGGATGACCGAAGCGCCGCTGCGCATGCTCATGAACAATTTGGATCCCGAGGTCGCCGAGAACCCCGCCGAATTGGTGGTGTACGGCGGCATCGGACGCGCCGCCCGCGATTGGAATTGCTTCGATCGCATCGTCGAGACGCTGAAAAAACTGACCGAGGAAGAAACCTTGCTGGTGCAGTCCGGCAAGCCGGTCGGCGTATTCCCGACGCACGCGGATGCGCCGCGCGTACTGATCGCCAACTCGAATCTGGTGCCGCACTGGGCGACCTGGGAACATTTTCACGAGCTCGATCGCAAGGGGTTGGCCATGTACGGCCAGATGACCGCGGGATCCTGGATCTACATCGGCAGCCAGGGCATCGTGCAGGGTACCTACGAGACTTTCGCCGAAATGGGCCGGCGCGATTTCGGCGGCAAGGTCGCGGGCAAGTGGATACTCACCGCCGGACTCGGCGGCATGGGCGGCGCGCAGCCGCTGGCCGCGACCATGGCGGGCTTCAGCATGCTGGCGGTCGAGTGCCGCCAGAGCCGCATCGCCAAGCGCCTGGAAACCGGCTATGTGGATGCGCAGGCGAACTCTCTGGATGAAGCGCTCGCGATGCTCGACCTTGCCAAGAAGAATTCAAAACCCATTTCGATCGCACTCCTCGGCAATATCGTCGATGTCCTGCATGCGCTGCTCGAGCGCGGCATCAAACCGGATGCGGTGACCGATCAAACGTCGGCGCACGATCCCGTCAATGGCTATCTGCCCCAAGGGTGGACGGTCGAGCAGTGGGATGAGCGGCGGGCGAGCGATCCCGCCGGAACCACGGCGGCTGCAACCGCGTCCATGGCGAAGCACGTCGAGTACCTGCTGAGATTCAAGAAGATGGGACTTCCGGTTTTCGACTACGGAAACAACATCAGGCAGGTTGCCCTCGACGCCGGTGTCGCCCATGCCTTCGATGTCCCCGGTTTCGTTCCGGAATACATCCGGCCTCTGTTCTGCCGCGGCGTCGGTCCCTTCCGCTGGGTGGCGCTGTCGGGAGATCCGGAAGACATTTACAAGACCGATGCCAAAGTGCGCGAACTCATCCCCGACGATCCCCACTTGCACAATTGGCTCGATATGGCGCGTTCGCGAATCCATTTCCAAGGATTGCCGGCGCGAATTTGCTGGGTCGGATTGGGGCAGCGCCATCGCCTGGGACTCGCCTTCAATGAGATGGTGAAGAGCGGCGAAGTGTCCGCGCCCATCGTGATCGGCCGCGACCATTTGGATTCGGGTTCGGTCGCAAGCCCCAACCGCGAGACGGAGGCGATGAAGGACGGTTCCGACGCCGTCTCCGACTGGCCGCTGCTCAATGCCCTGTTGAACACGGCCAGCGGCGCCACCTGGGTTTCGATCCATCATGGCGGCGGAGTCGGAATGGGCTACTCCCAGCATGCCGGAGTCGTCATCGTCTGCGACGGCACCGACGCGGCCGCCAAGCGCATACGCCGGGTCCTGTGGAATGATCCGGCCACGGGCGTGATGCGCCACGCCGATGCGGGCTACGAGACCGCCATTGCCTGCGCCCGCGAACAAGGGCTGAATTTGCCGATGCTCGAGCAGCCGTAGTGCCCATGGCATTGGATATTCGCGCCGGCCAATTGACTCTCGCCATGCTGCGGCGAATCCATGAACAGCCGGTCGCGTTGCGTCTGTCGGCGCATGATCGCGGCCGGATCGCCCTCGCCAGCTCCTTGGTGGAAGAGATCATCGGCATCGGCGACGCCGCCTACGGCATCAACACGGGATTCGGTCTGCTCGCCCAGACACGCATCCCGCCCGACCAGCTCGAGTTGCTCCAGCGCAATCTGCTGTTGTCGCATGCCGCCGGCATCGGCGAGCCTCTGCCCGACGCGGTCGTGCGGCTGATTCTGGCACTCAAGATCAATGCCCTGGCGCGGGGACACTCGGGCATCAGCATGGCGGTCATCGACGCGTTGCTCGCCCTCTTGGAGCACGAGGTCTATCCCGTGATACCGGCCCAAGGGTCGGTGGGCGCGTCCGGAGATCTGGCACCCCTGGCCCACCTGAGCACGGTACTGCTCGGCATCGGTCATGTGCGTGTGCGCGGAGCCAAGTTGCCGGCGATCGAAGGACTCGCAGCGGCCGGACTGTCGCCGCTCAAACTGCGGGCCAAAGAAGGCCTGGCTTTGATCAACGGCACCCAGGTGTCCACCGCGCTGGCGCTGGCGGGCCTGTTCGGCGCCGAAGACGTGTTCGCCGCCGCCGTCATATCGGGGGCCATGTCGGTGGACGCTTTGAAGGGCAGCGACGCGCCGTTCGACCAGCGCATCCACCAGGTTCGCGGGCAGCCCGGGCAAATTGCCGTGGCGCAGGAATATCGGGATCTGATCGCCGGCAGCGCGATCCGCGCATCTCACCTGGACTGCACGCGCGTGCAGGATCCGTATTCGTTCCGCTGCCAGCCGCAGGTGATGGGAGCCTGCCTGGACCTCATCCGCAATTGCGCCGCCACTCTTGGATTGGAGGCAAACGCCGTGACCGACAATCCGCTGCTGTTCGTCGAGGGCGGCGATGTCCTGTCCGGGGGTAATTTCCATGCGGAACCCGTCGCGTTCGCTGCCGATACGCTGGCGCTCGCGATCGCGGAGATAGGCAGCCTTGCGGAACGGCGGGTGGCCGTGCTGGTCGATCCGAAGATGAGCGGCTTGCCCGCCTTCCTGGTCGACAACAGCGGCCTGAATTCCGGTTTCATGATCGCGCAGGTGACCGCGGCCGCGCTGGTGTCGGAGAACAAGGCCATCGCCACTCCTTGCAGCGTCGATTCGATTCCAACGTCCGCGAATCAAGAAGACCATGTCAGCATGGCGACTCATGGAGCGCGCCGCCTGACTCCCATGGTCGACAACGCCGCGGCAGTGGTCGGCATCGAGTTGCTGGCCGCGGCGCAAGGCATCGATTTTCATCGGCCCGCCCGCTCTTCGCCCAACTTGGAGCAGGTGCATGCCGGTATTCGCGGCGACGTGCCCTTCTATGCAGCTGACCGCTATTTCGCCCCCGACATCGAAGCCGCGCAGGGCTGGGTCAAATCGGGTCGCTTCTCGAACTTGGTCAAACGCGTGTTGCCGTCGCGGGCCGATTGATGACCCCGGCCCCGTCCGAACCCCTGTACGAGCACGTGCCGGGCGACAGCGCGCTGTTGATCAGCTTTCCCCACTCCGGCACCTATGTGCCGCCGGACTTAACCGCGCGCCTGCGGCCTGAGGCGCTCGACTTGCCCGACACGGATTGGTTCGTGCCCCGGTTGTACGATTTTTTCCGCGACGTGGGCGCCTCTGGAATCCTTGCCACGCACAGCCGCTACGTGGTCGACTTGAACCGCCCGCCCGACGGTGCGCCGCTGTACCCCGGGCAGCGCGAAACCACGGTGTGCCCCACTGAAGCCTTCGACGGCGAGCCTTTGTACCTCGAAGGCCAGGAACCGAAGGCTGAGGAAATCGCCGCGCGCCTGCAGTCGTATTGGCGGCCCTACCACGACAAATTGTCGGCGCTGACCCAGGAAATCGCCGCCCGCCATGGGCACTGCATCTTGTGGGATGCGCACTCGATTCTTTCCAGCGTGCCCGCGCTCTTCGACGGGCGCCTGCCCGATCTCAACGTCGGTACGGCCAACGGCCGCAGCTGCTCGCCCGCTCTGGTGAATCGGGTGGTGGCATCGCTCGGCGCCCAAAAGCAATTCAGCTTCGTGGTCGATGGACGATTCAAGGGCGGATACATCACTCGCCGCTACGGCAATCCCGCGGAACGCATCGAAGCGGTCCAATTGGAAATCGCACAGAGCGCCTATCTATCTGAAGCCCGGACCCCCTCGTACGATGCGCATCGCGCGCGGCCGCTCAACCTGCTGCTGCGCGGCCTGCTCGCCGGAATCGCGGGCCGGTAGCAACCCGCGACTCTCGGCACCTTGGAACCGCTTGTCGGCTTCTTTGCTCCAATGAGCTTCTGCTGTATGGTCCTCCACGATGAAACCCTTCCCAGCGATCGCCCTCGTCCTTTCCCTGCTTCCCTGCATCGGCCGCGCGGCCGAGCTCAACCTGGCTACCTTGACCTGCGCCAAGTACGAGAACGAAGTACTGCCGGCCGCGGCCGCCGCGAGTCCCGGCGCGGGCGCGGACTCCATCAACACCGTGATGTGGTTGTTCGGCTACTCGGTCGCGAAGTCCGGCGCCCATGTCATGTACCCCGAGGCACTGACGCCCTTCGGATTCGCTCTCGACGGCGAGTGCAAAAGCAATCCCAACGAGAGCGTTCTGGACGCCCTCGGCTTCGTGAAACCCGAAGCCAAGAATCCCATGGATCTGTCGGCCCTCGAGTGTGCGGCATTCGCGTCGCGGCACGTCGCGATGGCGAGCACGGACCCTGAGAGCGCGGACACCATCATGATGTGGTTATTCGGGTTTTCCGTGGCCAAGTCCGGCAGCCATGTCTTCGCCGCGGATTCCGTGGGAGCGTTTCAAAGCGCCTTGCTCGCCGATTGCGCAAAGCGTCCGAACGACAGCTTGTTCCAAACACTCTCGGGCCTGCGGATATCCAAACCCGTCGAGCCGCCCGCGACCCCGAAGGCGGCCAAGCCGCCGGCGCATCCCTGAGAGGGTCAATGCGGTTTGATCGATATGTCCTTGCCACCCTCGGGATCGTAGCAATGCCGTATGTGAGCGCCGCCGGCGCGGGAAATTTGTCGCTCGACGCCATGCTCGCGCGGGACAAGGCCCTGGAACTCCCGACTCCCTACGTGCCGCCGCCCGGAAATCCTTTGGAACATCATGCCGCTGGATTCGCCCAGATCATGTGTTCGGCGGTATTCATCACGGGGCTGGACCCTGACTTCGCGGCCGAGAATGTCGGGTACTTCACCGCACCCTACGCAGAGCGCGCGAAGCTTGGCAAGCCGGTCGTCGATCGCGCGGCGAAAACCGTCAGCGTCGCCGTGCCCGGCGGAGCGACGCGGGTCGCCAAATACATCGGCGACCAGGGCTGCGTGACCTTTCCCGCAGGCAAAACCGAACTCGCCTTCGCGCCGCGCTCCATCAAATCGACGCTTCCCGATGCGTCCACTCAATCGTGGCCGATGGGGGACAGACTTCCGGCCGGTCTGCCTCCGCAAATTGACCCGGCCAAAGTGAATCAGGCGCTGGATGCGGCCTTCGCCTCTCCCGCGGGAATGACGGCCGCTGTCGTGGTGACCTGGCGCGGCCGAATCATCGGCGAACGGTACGGAAGCGGGATCGGTGCGCGCACGCAGCTCGAGAGTTGGTCCATGGGCAAGAGCGTGACCGCGGCGCTGATGGGAGTACTCATCCGCCAAGGCGTGTATGACCTATGGCAGCCCGCGCCGGTCCCGGAATGGCAGACGCCGGGCGACCCGCGCGCCAAGATCAAGATCGCGGATCTTTTGCACATGTCGAGCGGCTTGCGCATCAGAGCGCCCTACGATCCCGACTATGATCCGGCCGGTCCCTATCCCGACCATCTCTACCTCTATACGGGAAGCGTCGATTCCTTCCATTATGCGGCGACGCGGCCCCTGCAATGGCCTCCGAATACCGTCGGCCGGTACCGCAACACCGACCCGGTGCTCGTCAATTATCTGGTGCGGCTCGCCGTCGAGCGGCGCGGCGAAGACTACGCATCCTTCCCGCAACGAGCGCTGTTCGACCCATTGGGCGTGCGCAGCATGGTGATCGAGACCGACCCTTTCGGTAATCTGCTCACCCAAGGCTACGATTTGGCCTGCGCGCGGGACTGGGCTCGATTGGGCAACCTGTACCTGCAGGACGGGGTATGGGAAGGACGACGGATTTTGCCGCCTGGATTCGTCAAGTTCGTGAGCACGCTCGCGCCGGCGTGGGTGGCTGACGGCAGGCCCATCTACGGCGGATTTTTTTGGATCAATGGCGACGGAGCGCTTGCGCTACCGAAGGATGCTTACTACATGGCGGGCGCCGGCGGCCAATACACCATCGTCGTCCCCTCGCACGATCTGGTGATCGTGCGGCTGGGGCATTTCAAGGGCGAGCCGGCGGGCAGTAACGACCTGAATAAGGCGCTCTCGCTGCTGACCGCCGCCGTGCCTATGCATGCAGGTTGACGCGGCCGAATCTGCCCTCGCTACCGGGGTTTTGTTCGACCCACGCGTACTGGTCTGCCAGATTGAGATGGCCCGAGGGGCTTCTCTGCGGAGCCGGTCCGACTCGCAGTTCCTGAAGCCGCTGCAGCGTCGTTGCGATCCTGGGCGGCGTGCCGAGATCGGTCCAGCCGCAGTACGGCACCGGAAGCACCCGCAGCATCGCCTCGTTGCCCTGGAGGACGTCTCGGGAAAAGTCCACGCTGGACAGTTTTCGGTGCATCGCGTCGATCTCAGGCGGGCGCCGGCCGCGCGTCTGCGGCATGACAGCCGCAAGTGAAGAAGACTCGAACAGAGTCAAGAATGCCCGCACCGATGCTGCGACGATGAACACATTCCACAGCGCACCTTGCTCGAGGAGCATCCTGGCGCCCGCTTCGGTGGGCTTCTCGACGAAGCGCAATACCGGGGAGGGCTCGCTCTTCGAGCGCGAGCCGGGGACGATGTATCCCAATTCGGTATCCGGCTGGTCGGGCTCGGCGCCCAACAGATAAATCGACTCCCGGTCGATGGCGGCCAACGCGGCGGCCTGCCGCAGGGATCCGGTTAAGGTCTCCTCATCGCTGATGTAGTGATCCGCCGGCATGAAAACCACGACGGCATCGGGATCCTGCGATTCGATCTGCAGCAGCGGCAGCAGCATGCCGTGCGCCGTGCCGCGGTTGTGCGACTGCACGATCACATTCTGCTCGGGCAGGTAGTTCAGCATCTGCCTCCACCACGGACGATGATGTGCGGCGACCACGGCGCATATCCGCTGCAGCGGAGCGATGCTCGAGGCTCGCTGCAAGGACTCTTGAATCAGCGTTGGACCGCCTTGCAAGGAGCAAAATTGCTTCGGGACGGCGGCGCCTTCCGAATTGCGGGTGAGCCCGTGCAAGCGGCTGCCTTCGCCTCCCGCGAGTACCACGGCCCATGCCTTCGAGGCCCAGGCTTTCGCGCGCTGTCTATTCATGTGAATTTCCCGAGGTACCGAGTTTCGCCATGATGGGACGGCCCCTAGACGACCGAAAGGGACCAAAATCCCCATGCGGCGTAGGAGAATGACCGATAAGTGCCGGTTTGCGGCCCTTAAGCGCATTCCTACGGTTGGTCGGCCCCTGCGCCGAGTGTGTGCTAAAGACGCCCGTGGTGAACTACACCCATGGAGAACACCGCACGACAAACCTTGCTACGGATCGCCTCGCTGGCGGTGTGTGCGTCGGGCATGTGCAGCACGGTGTTTGCCGCCCCTCCGGGCAGCCGCCCGGGCCTGGGTTCCTTCCACTCGGCGGCCTCTGCCTCCCCAATATCGCATCTGGACCTGCGGCTTCCCAGCGGCATAACCACCATGTCTGCTGGAGAGAAATCCTCCGCTGCCTTTCCGTCGGGCTTGCATCGGCACACCATGGGCCAGCCCGAGGAAAGCGATTTGCCGGCGCCAGGCGTACAGGCCGCCTCGAGCCGGATTCCCGGACGCGCGGAAGAATTTGCACGGCGGGTCCACCGGGAAGGGTTGCCCGTCGCCCGCCTCTGGGAAAACAGGTCGGCGCTGGTTAGTTTGGGCCTCAATCAACGAGGAAAGCCAGGGCTTTGGCTGACTCAAAAAACCCACTGAGCGGCACGGGCGATGAGACGGCGCCGCTGCGCATCCTCTACGTCGAGGATAATCATCTCGTGCGCGAAATGACCTCGGAGCTGCTGGCTCAGGATCAGCGGCGTATCGTTGCCCTGGCGAATGCCGAAGATGCGTTGCGGGAATTCAAGCGGCAGCCGTTCGACCTGGTGATCACCGACGTCAGTCTTCCCGCCATGTCGGGGCTCGATCTGGTGCGGCAAATATTGGAATTGAATCCCGCGGCGCCCATCATCATCGCGTCGGGCTACTTTCTCGACTTGACCCTGCAGCCATGGGGATCGAACGTACGCGCCATCATCAAGCCCTTCGAAGGCGCCGATATCGACGCGCTGATCACCGAGGTGTGCGCGGCAGCTGGATCCGAAACGACGTCTCGTTCCCCTGCCCCGTCTTGACCTCCACCGTGCCCTGGTGAGCCTGCACGATTTGCGCAACGATGTACAAGCCCAGGCCCAGGCCCTCGCTGCGGCTTGATTCACGCTGGCCGCCGCGGAACGGATCGAACAGGTGATCCAACAGCGCGGGTGGAATGATCCCGCCGTTCTTCACCTCGAGCCGGACGGAATCCGCATCGCTACCGTCGAGCCGCACGTGGACGGGCACCGCCGGGTCGCCGTGTTTCAGCGCGTTGCCGATCAAATTCGATGCGATTTGCGCAACGCGTTCCGGATCCCACAGGCCTGAGCAGTTGCCTTCGTACACCGACTCGATCAGCCGCTCCGGCGAGGCCGTCTGATGCTCGCGGACGACACGCTCGACCAGCGACTTGAAATCCGCCGGTTCGCGCTTGACGATGATGCCCCCGGCCAGACGGGCGCGCGCCAGGTCGAGCATGTCCTCGATCATGCGGGCCATTCGTTTTCCGCTCGACTCGATTCTCGCGCCGGTTTCCTGCGCCATCTGCTCGCCGCTGCGCCTTTGCAGCAATTGCGCCGACGCCAGGATTGCGCTCAAGGGGCTGCGCAAATCGTGCGCCAGCAAGGCGCTGAACATCTCGTTCAAGCGCAGCGTCTCGGTTCGCTCCTGCAGTTCGGCAGCCAATTGCCGCCTCTGGCGATACAGTTCGAAAAAAACATCGGCCTTGTTCTTGAGAATGTAGGGTTCGATGGGCTTGTAGATGAAATCGACGGCTCCGGTTTCGTACCCCTTGAACATGCGCTTCTGCTCACGCGCACCGGCGGTGACGAAAATCAGCGGAATGTGTCTCGTGCGCTCGCTGCCGCGCATCAGTTCGGCGAGTTCGAAGCCATCCATGCCCGGCATCTGCACGTCGAGAAAGGCCAGCGCAACCTCCTCGATCAGCAGCAATTCGAGCGCCTCGGCACCCGAACGCGCGGTCAGCACCTGCACGCCCTCGGCCTCCAACAGCGCCGATAGAGCGAGCAAATTCTCCGCCAGATCGTCGACCAGCAGGCATTTCACCGGCGTCAGCATGTTTCCACCGTCGCGTCCGCGCCGAGCGCGCCCAATAACAATGCGATTTGCTCGAGCGGCAGCACCAGATCCGCGGGCCGCAGCTTCAGCGCGGATATCGACATCTGCGGCGAACGCGCCGTATCGGGGTGTTCCACCACGGTTACGCCGCCGCAATCGTGGATCGCCGCCAAGCCCGAGGCGCCGTCTTGATTGGCCCCCGTGAGAATGATTCCCAACAGCCGGTCTCCGTACACGTCGGCCGCGGATTCGAACAGCACGTCGATGGAGGGGCGGGAATGGTGAATGGGATCATCCGCGGACAGCGCAAGCTGCGGACCCGGGTCCAGCAGCAAATGATAATTGGCCGGGGCGAAGTACACGGTGCCGAACGCCACCGGCTCCTTGTCTTCGGCCTCGCGCACCGGAACCCGGCATTTCCGCGAAAAGATCTCGGCGAGCATGCTGGGCCTGTCCCGCGGCAGGTGCAGCACGACGAAAACCGGCGCATGCAGGCCCTTCGGCAGCGCGGGGAGCAGCACCGAAAGCGCCTGGATGCCTCCTGCGGACGCGCCGATGACCACCGCATCGATTCGTTCGCTCAATGAGCCGTAGGGCGTCACCATTGCGCTCGTTTTTGGAAGATCCGCTCTTCGCGGGCCACGTCGATGAAGGCATCCGCGTGGGAAGTGAAGCGGATGGACTCTTTCGCGCCGATGCCGAGGAATCCCTGGCGGCACAGGGATTCCCGGAACAAGTTCACGGCGCGATCCTGCAGTTCCCGATTGAAGTAGATGAGCACGTTGCGGCAGGAAACCAGGTGCACCTCGGCGAACACGCTGTCGGTCGCGAGGCTGTGGTCGGAGAACACGATATGATCCTTCAGCGATTTGTCGAACACGGCCCGGCCGTAAGCAGCCGTATAGTAATCCGAAAGGGAAGATGTCCCGCCGGATTTCTGGTGATTTGCGGTGAAGCCCGCGATCCGGTCGACATCGTAGATGCCGGCGGCGGCCGACTGCAGCGTCCGCGGATTGATGTCGGTCGCGTAGATCAGCGACTTCGACAATAAATTCTCCTCCTGCAGCAATATGGCGAGCGAATACGCCTCCTCTCCGGCACTGCAGCCGGCCACCCACAATTTGAGGGACGGATAGGTGCGCAGCATCGGCACCACGTCGCGGCGCAGTGCGCGAAAATACCCGGGATCGCGGAACATTTCGCTCACTTGCACGGTGAGAAAGTCGAGCAGCGCGGGAAATACCGCCGGTTCGTGCATGACCCGGTCCTGCAGCCTGGACAGCGTCGGGCACTCGAAGCGCAGCATCGCGGCTTTCAGCCGGCGCCGCAGCGATGCAGGTGCGTAGCCCCGAAAATCGTAGTGGTAGGATTGATAGATCGCATTGATCAGCAGCTGGAACTCGATCTCGAATTCCCGTCCCCGCGCGGCGGTTGCGCCGCTTACTTCGGCATCCATACTCGGACCAGGGAAAGCAGCTTCTCGACGTCCAGCGGCTTCGCAATGTAATCGTTCGCGCCCGCCGCCAGGCACTTCTCCTGGTCGTCCTTCATCGCCTTGGCCGTGAGCGCAATGATGGGCAGGTTTTTCCATTCGCTCCGCTTGCGGATCTCGCGCATGGCCGTGAACCCGTCCATCTCCGGCATCATGATGTCCATCAGCACGAGATCGATGGCGCCGGACGGCTGCTTCGAGGTTTGCGTCAATATGTCCAGAGCTTCGCGGCCGTTTCGCGCAATCGTCACGATCGCCCCTTTGGGCTCCAGTACGCTGGACAAAGCGAAGATGTTTCGCACATCGTCCTCGACCACGAGGATCCGGCGGCCATCGAGGGTGCTTTCCCGGTCGCGGACCATCTTGAGCATCTGCTGGCGCGCCGGCGGCAATTTCGCCTCGACCTGATGCAAGAACAGCGTCACTTCATCGAGCAGGCGCTCCGGCGAGCGCGCATCCTTGATGATGATGGACTTGGAGAAGCGCCGCAGCCTTTGCTCCTCGTCGCGGGTCAAGACGCGTCCCGTATAGACGATGACCGGCGGAAAGGCGAGATCGTCGTGCTCCGCCATTCTTTCGAGCAGATCGTAGCCGCTGTAATCGGGCAGATTGAAATCCATCACCATGCAATCGAAGGTCGAAGCCTTGAGTTCCGCCAACGCCTCCGTGGCGGTCGCGACCGCGGTCATCTGTACTTCGTCGTTGGCGAGCAGCTGGCAAATGCTTTCCCGCTGACGCGCGTCGTCTTCGACGACGAGCACTCGCCGCAGGTTCTGCGAGAACTTGGCTTCCAGGCGCTTCAGCGCATCGACGAGCTGCTCCCGCTTTGCGGGCTTCAGCGCGAAGCCGACCGCGCCCAATCCCATCGCTTCCTGCCTGTAGTCCGAAACGGAAACCACGTGCACGGGTATGTGCCGGGTCAGCGGATTGTGCTTCATCTGATCGAGCACGCCGAGCCCGGAGTGGTCGGGGAGATTGATGTCCAGCAAGACGGCGCTCGGCCGGAATTTCATGGCCGCGGCGGCGCCGTCGTTGGCCCGATGCGTGACGATGCACTGAAAGCCCATTTCGCGCGCGATATCCCGCAGGATGACGGCGAAAGAGACGTCGTCTTCCACGATCAAAATCAGCCTGCCACCCGGTGTCAGCGACTCGCGGTCGTCTTCAGTGGTCGCCGGACCCAATTCGCCGCCGGCGGCGGCCGCGGGCTCGCGCGCCGGCAACCCAGTCGCCGCCGGTTCGACGGCAGGGCCCGTCCGCCCGCGAGCCTCGGGTCTTGCCGCGGAGGCCGGGGAGGCGTCGCCGGCCGGGGCAGCGGCGGCGCCCGCGTAAATGAGCGGCAAGGTCAGGGTGAACACGCTGCCTTCCCCGGGCTGGCTCTGCACCGTGACCGCGCCTCCGAGAAGATGGGCGAGGTCACGGGAAATGGACAGACCCAGTCCCGTGCCGCCGGACTTGCGATGGATGCTGCCGTCGGCTTGGCGGAAGGCCTCGAAGATCACCTCTTGCTGATGGCGCGCAATCCCGACGCCGGTGTCGCGCACCGCGAAGCATATCCCGCCCGCGGCCGGGGAAAACACTCGCAACGCCACTTCGCCCTTGTCGGTGAACTTGATGGCGTTCGACAGCAGGTTCTTCAGGATTTGTCCGAGGCGCTGAGGATCGGTCTCGATCTCGTCGGTAACGCCAGGCTCGACCGCGACGGCGAAGCCCAGGCGCTTCTGCTCGGCCATGGGCTGGAATGTCTTGACCAAGCCCTCGACGGTCCGCGCCACCGAAGTCGGCTCCGCGTCCACGTCCACCTTGCCCGCCTCGATCCTCGATAGATCCAGCACATCGTTGATGAGGTTGAGCAGGTCGTTGCCTGCGGAACTGATGGTTTGCGCAAATTTCACCTGCGCCGCCGTCAAGTTGCCGTCCTTGTTGTCGGCCAGCAGCTTCGCCAGAATCAGCGTGGAATTGAGCGGCGTGCGCAGTTCATGGCTCATGTTGGCCAGGAATTCGCTCTTGTATTCGTTGGCACGCAGCAATTCGCCCGTCTTGGCCGTCAGCACTTCGTGCGATTTCGCTAGCGAGTCCCTTTGGTGCTCGAGCAGCTGCGTCTGTTCCTCGAGCTGCGAATTGATCTGTTCGAGTTCCGCCTGCTGCGACTCCAGTTGGGCCTGGGACTCTCTGAGCGCGCGTCCCTGCTCTTCGAGCTCTTCGTTGCTGACGCGCAGCTCTTCCTGGCCGGTCTGCAGCTCCTCGGATTGCTGCTGGGTCTCCTGCAGGAGATCTTCGAGGCGCTGGCGATCCTTGGACGCGCGCACCGCCACCGCGATCGTCTCCGACACTCGATTCAGCAGTTCGGACTTGGCCTCGGGGACGGCGCCGAAAAAGCCCAGTTCCACGACGGCATGCACGACCCCGTCGATGCTTGCCGGAGCTATCAGCAGTTCACCGGCGTTACCGTGCCCCACGCCGGAGGCTATGGGCAGATAGCCCGCGGGCACCTCGCGCACGCGGACGGCGCGGTTATCCTTCGCCGCTTGGCCCGTGAGCCCGTCGCCGGCACGCACCACGGTCGTGCCGCCGTCCGCGGGAATGGCATGGCCCGCAAAGCGCCGAAACGCCCCCGCTTCGGCGATGTAGACCGCGCCCACCTGCGCCTCCAGGAACGAAGCCAAAAAGCCGAGCAGATTGCCGCCCAGTTTGTCGAGCGGCTGGTCTCCCTGCAATCGCTCGCTCAATCCCATTTGACCCAGGCGCAGCCACGACTCGAGCTGCCGCGCGCGGTAATCGCGTGAAGCGACTACCGCCGCGGCCGCGATCAGAATAATCAGGATTCCGGATCCGCCCAGGGTGACGGCCAGCGAAACCGCCGCTGACGTTCTCCAGTCCTCACTGCGTTGGGTGATGAGTTGCCGCTCGGACCTTTCGATTTCGCCGATGGCGGTCCGGACACGATCCATGTAGATCTTGCCCCGGCCGGTGCGGACGATTTCCAGCGCCGCGTCGGGTTTTCCCGCCCGCTGCAGCGCGACGGTCTTGCCCAACTCGTCCATTTTTTCGCGGGCCAGCTGTTCGATTTCTTCGATTCGGCGCTTTTGTTCCGGCCGGAGCCCCGGCAGGGCGTGTATGGCCCTGAATTCGGAAGCCAGCGCGGTGGTGGCGTTCAAGTAAGGCTCGAGATAGGACTCGTTGCCGGTCAATAGGAAGCCGCGCTGCCCCGTTTCGGCATCCTTGATCGTCGACAGCAGGCTCTCCATTTGTCCCAGCACTTCGATCGACTGCGTCAGGCTGTTGGCGTTGCCGGTGGTCGTCTGCAATGACTGATACGACAACAAGGCAATCCCCAGGACCGCGGTCAGCGCGAGCGCGAAGCCGAATAGGGTCTTGGCGGGAAGAGGGGCGCCGGAAAGATTGGCGCGCAGGCGCTGAGGAGGTGTCGTGGTCTGGGTCATGGGATCGCGATGGGCTCGTGAACCCGCGAAATTCTACGTGAGAACGCCCCCCATGCCCACCCGCCCGGGGGTGTTCGCGGCGCTGTAGGAATAGACTGACGCGGGTCGAGCCTCGGCGCGCAGCGAACCCTATGCCAGCCGGCGCGCGGACCTTACGGCTCGCGGCGTGCGGATAGCAGCAGCAGCGCCGCCGCCAGCGCGAAGTATGCCGCGCAGAACTGCGTCGCGACGGTGCGCTGCATTCCGCCGAGTTGCCAGAGCGCATACAGACTGCCGTCGAGGCGCACCGAGTGAATGACCCCGAAGAAGCACAGGAGCCCGCCCGCCGCCAGATAGGCCGCGGCCGCACGCAACCGGTGTTCTATCATTTTCACCACGAAGGCCCCCCATAAGGTCGCCGTAACGATGAAGCCGTTGCCGAGCGCGACGATGACGGCCGCCGCCGGCAGGCCGTGCTCCGCGAGGTTCAGCAAGCGGGCGAACCGATCGGGCGGGACGAGCGCGGGATTGCTGAGCTCGATGGTCAAGAGACGCGCGATCGACGGGAAGAAACTGATCGCCACCGCCGGCGCGTGGCCCAAGGGTACCGCCCTGAACGCCTGCGCGGTGATGTTCAGCGACAGGAATATCAAGACCGGCGCCAGCACCGCCAAGGGGATCAACTCGATTAAGTTGGACAAGTAGCCGAGCACGCCTCCGAGGCCGATGAATATTCCGGTGAGCCAGGTGTAGCCGGCGCGGGCGCCCATTTGCTTATAGGCGGGATGTCCGATGTAGGGCGTGGTTTGGGCGACGCCGCCCGCGAGTCCGGCCACGAGGGTCGCAGCGGCTTCCGCCAGCAATATGCCGCGCACGTCGAAGTCGTCGCCGGCCACGGATGCGCTCTCGGTATTGTTCACTCCCCCGACGACGGTCAGCAAGGCGAACGGTACGACCAGCGGCAGATAATCCCCGAGGGCCGCAAACCCTTGCACTATCCTCAAGTCGAAACGAGGCAGTGCGAGGCGCAGCGTCGGCATTGCCGGGGCGGCGACGTGCATGCCCGCCACGCCCCAATGGCCCAACCCGTAATAGACCACGGTTCCAACGATCACCGCGAACAGCACGCCCGGCAGCCTTCCGGGGATCGATCCTTCAGCAAGCAGGGCGTAGAGCACCAGCCCCAGGGTGAGAAACCCGGCGATCGGCACTTGCAGCAGTTCGACCATGGGAAGGAAACCGATCAGCATCAGCGCTATCCCCGCCAATGATCCGAGCAATCCGGCCTGCGGCAGCAGCCGCCTGACTGCGCGTCCCGCAAAGGCCATCAGCAGTTTCAGCAAGCCCATGGTCACGGTGGCTGCCATTCCTAGATGCCAGATCGCGGCGCCGGCGGCGTCCGGATCCAAGCCCGCCGCTCGATATTTCGCAAAGGCCGGGCCCAGCACCAACAGGGCCATGCCGATCGTCGACGGTGTGTCGAGGCCGAACGGCATCGCCGTCACGTCCATGCGTCCGGAGCGCCGCGCCAGCCTGACCGCCAGCCAGGTATAAGCCAGGTCGCCGACCAGCACACCGAGCGCGGTGCCGGGAAACATTCGTCCGAATACGATGCCGGCCGGCACGCCGAAACCGCCGATGAGGACGGCAGCAAGCAGCGCGAGCACCGATAGATTATCGACCACCAACCCCAAAAACCCGTTCACATCTCCGGCAACGGGGCGCAGATAGGACTGCTTGCTCGGCTCAGTTCCCAAGGTTCAGGAGCGCCGCGTTGCCGCCCGTCGCGGTGGTGTTCACCGTGAGCGTGCGTTCGCCGGCGAAGCGCGCCAGATAGTGCGGCCCACCGGCTTTGGGACCGGTCCCCGACAGGCCGCTGCCGCCGAAGGGCTGTACTCCGACCACGGCGCCGATCATATTGCGATTCACATAGGTATTGCCTATGTCCAATTGCTCGAACACCTGGCGCCAGAAGGATTCCAAGCGCGTCTGTACTCCCAAGGTCAGCCCATAGCCGCTGGCGCGGATCGCCCGCAGTACATCGGCGATGTCCGAAGCCCGGTATCGCACGACGTGCAGTATGGGTCCGAACTCCTCGCGTACGAGCTGCGAGGCGCTGTTGAGTTCGATGAGATGCGGCGCAAAGAAGCTGCCGTGCGCGTGCGCCTCGCCGAGACCGCAGACCTTGATGATGCGTGCTTCGCGGCGCATGCGCGCCGCATGCTGCGCCAACCCTTCCGCCGCGGCCGCCGTGATCACGGGGCCAACGTCGGTCCTGAAATCGCCCGGATCGCCGATGACCAATTCATCCATGGCCCCGGCGATCATCTCGATCACCGTGTCCGCGATTTCGTCCTGCAGGAACAACAAGCGCAGGGCCGAGCAACGCTGTCCCGCGCTCATGAAGGCCGAAGTCACGACGTCATCGACCACCTGCTCCGGAAGCGCGGTCGAATCGACGATCATCGCATTCAATCCGCCGGTCTCCGCGATCAGGGGAACGATCGCGCCGTTGCGCGCCGCCAGGCTGCGGTTGATGGTGAGCGCCGTTGCCGTCGAACCCGTCATGGCGACTCCCGCGAGCGCCGCGTGGGCAAAGGCGATCCCGCCGAATATGCGCCCCGGCGCGGGAACCAGGTGAACCGCCTTCTCGGGTATGCCCGCTTCATGCAGCAGCCGCACGAAGCGCGCGGCGATCAGCGGCGTCGGTTCCGCGGGCTTCGCCACCACAGCATTGCCCGCGGCCAGGGCGGCCGTGACCTGGCCCGCAAAAATCGCCAGGGGAAAATTCCAGGGACTGATGCATGCGAATACACCGCGTCCGTGCAGGGACAATTCGTTCAATTCACCGGTGGGGCCGTTGAGCCGTTCGGGGGCCGCGAATTGCGCGCGCGCCTGAACGGCGTAGTACCGGCAAAAATCCACGGCCTCGCGGACTTCCGCAATGGCGTCCGAAATCGTCTTGCCCGCTTCACGCACCAGCAGTTCGTGAAAATCGGCACGGCCCGACTCGAGGAGCTCGGACGCCTTGTCGAGCACGGCGGCCCGCGCCTCGCCGCCTCGCGCATTCCATTCCGGCTGCGCGGCCGCGCCCGCCTCGAAAGCCTTGGCAATCTCCGCCGGCGTCGCGTCGCGCGAGCTGCCGACCTGATCGCGACGGTCCGATGGATTGGTGATGGGATGGGTGGTTCCGGCAGCAAGATTGCCGTTGATGATGGGTCCGGCGACGGGTCTCAGCGCCCGGCTGGCGGACAGCTCCTGGCGCAATGCCTCCACCTGCGGCGGGTTGCCCAAGTCGATGCCGCGGGAATTGCGCCGATTGCCGTAGAGCGCCGCCGGCAACGGCAGCCGCGAATGCGCGTAGCTCCCCAGGCGCTCGATTTCCGAGATGGGATCGCGGACGATCTCGGCGACCGGCACCTCTTCATCCATGAAGCGATTCACGAATGACGTATTGGCGCCATTTTCCAAAAGACGGCGCACCAGGTAGGCCAAAAGGTCCTTGTGCTCGCCCACGGGCGCATACACCCGCACCCGCGGGAAGTTGCCGATCTGCCGCGACGCCTCGGCATACAGAAGACGTCCCATGCCGTGAAGCCGCTGAAATTCGTAGTCCGCCCCGGCCGGGGCCAGCTCCAGCACCGAGGCGATGCTGTGCGCGTTATGCGTGGCGAACTGCGGATAGATCGCATCGGCGTGGCTGAACAACCGGCCCGCGCATGCGAGATAAGACACATCCGTGGTGACTTTGCGCGTGAACACGGGATAGCCATCGAGGCCGCGTTCTTGTGCGCGCTTGATTTCCGAATCCCAGTATGCGCCCTTCACCAGCCGCACCGTCATGCGCCGCCCGTATGTACGCGCGGTCGCCGCCGCCCAATCGATGACATCGAGCGCGCGTTTGCCGTACGCCTGCACCGCCAATCCCAAACCGGGCCACCGCACCGTCGCCGCGTCGGCGGCGAGCGCCTCGATCACGTCCAACGACAAATCCAACCGGTCCGCTTCCTCTGCGTCGATGGTGAGCTGAATGCCGAGATTTGCAGCCCGGCGCGCCAGCGCCGTCACCAGGGGAACCAGGCGCTGCATCACGCGTCCATGCTGCAGCAGCGAGTAGCGCGACTCCAATGCCGACAGCTTGATGGAAATGCTCGAGGCCTGTTCGGGAGGACGGCCCGCCGCGGCAGCGCCGATGACATCGATGGCATGTTCATAGGACCGCAGATAGCGCTGCGCATCCTGCTGCGTGCGCGCGCCCTCGCCCAGCATGTCGAAGGAGCACAACGCGACTTCCGCCTCGCGCGCGCTGCGGGTCAGCGCCTCCTCGATGCTGCGGCCGACCACGAATTCACCGCCGATGATGCGCATCGCGCGCCTCACCGCCAGCCGCACGAGCGGTTCACCGGCCTTGCGGGTGAACTTGCGCATCCAACCCGTGGTGTCGGTTTTGATGCCCGGGTCGAGCTCGAGAATTCCTCCGGTCAGCATCAATCCCCAGGTCGAGGCATTGACGAACAGCGACTCCGATTTCCCGGCATGCGACGACCAGTCGCCGGTGGACAACTTCTCCGCAATCAGCCGGTCGGCGGTGGCATCGTCGGGAATGCGAAGCAGCGCCTCGGCGATGCACATGAGCGCAATGCCCTCTTGATTCGACAGCCCGAATTCCTGCAGGAAGGCATCCAGGAACGGGCGCTCGTCCCTGCGGGCCCGGGCCCCGTCGACCAGCGCCACGGCCGTCGCGACGGCGCGATGACGAGCCCCCGAATTGAGTTCGAGCGCATGCAGCAAGCGCGTCACCGCGCGGTCTTCCGGCCATTCGCCGTGGTCTCTCGCGGCCTGGCGCAGCGATTCCAAGGAGACGGGTTGCGGCGGTTCGGTGAAGTGGGCGGCCATGGCGGGAATCCTGGGAAGACTTGAGCGTCAAGTATCGATAAGTGCGCTCGGGAACGCCAGAGGTTTGCGCATCAGGGTGCTCTTGCCGAACAGCGATTCGACCAGATCGACCGCGAGCACGGCGGTTTTATTGCGCACGTCGAGGGCCGGGTTCAGCTCCATGATGTCCAATGAGGCCATGCGGCCGGTATCGGCGATCATTTCCATGCACAACTGCGCCTCGCGATAGGACAGCCCGCCGGCCACGGTGGTGCCGACGCCGGGGGCGATTTCCGGGTCCAGGAAATCGACGTCGAAACTCACGTGCAAATGCGTGCCGTCATCCATGTCCTCGAGTGCGAGTTCCATGACCTTGCGGATGCCCATCTCGTCGATGCAGCGCATGTCGAACACCTCGAGATCCTGTTCGTGCACGAAGCGCCGCTCGCCGGTGTCTACGCTGCGGATACCCACCTGCCTCACCCAGTCGGGGCGGATGGCCGGAGTCGCTCCGCCGATCTGCAGCAACTCTCGGGGCCCGAACCCGCACAGGCAAGACACGGGCATGCCGTGCAGGCTGCCGCTGGGGCTGAGTTCGCGTGTATTGAAGTCGGTATGTGCGTCGAGCCACAGCACGCGCAGGGGTTTGCGCCTGTCGCGGCAGTGCCGCGCGACCGCCGCGATCGAACCGATGCTCAGGGAATGATCGCCGCCGAGGAGAATCGGCAGCCTGTTCTCCTGCAATTCCCGATAAACGGCATCGTGCACTTCATGATTCCAGGCCGCCACCTGGGCCAGGTTGCGGTAACCGTTCGCCTTGATCAGCCCCGGATTCGGCGGCCCGCTGACGTTGCCGCAATCCACCACGTCAAGGCCGCGCTGCGTCAGCGCCGCGTGCAAACCGGCGACCCGCAGCGCCTCGGGACCCATGGAAGCGCCGCGATCGCTCGCGCCGACATCCGTCGGCGCACCGATGAGGCTCGCGGTCCGCGCCGCGGTCTTCATGCGAACCTGCGGCGGCGGGCGCGCGAAGCCTCGCTCGACAATCCGGCGAACAGATCCTTCGGATCCTCGGGCTCGGGAATGAGATCGATGCGCTGGCCGCCGTCGGGCTCCTCGGCGTTCAACCGCTGCAGATATCGCAGCGACGAGAAATCGTTGAGCGCGAAGCCGACCGAATCGAAGAGTGTCACGTCCCGGTCCGATTGCCGCACCGCCGCCTTGCCGAGCAGCAGATCCGCAAGCTCCGTGACCTGCCCGGCGCCGCCGAGTTGCTGGATCTCGCCTTCGATCCGCGCCTGCGGTTCGAACTCGACCACGATGCGAATGTCTTTGGCGTGCAGGATGTCCGGGTGCAGTTCGGTCTTGCCCGGACAGTCCCCGCCGACTGCGTTCAAATGCATGCCCGGCTCGATCATCCCCGGGCTGAGAATGGTTGCATTGCGCTTGTCCGCGGTCACCGTGGTCACGATATCCGCGCCGCGTACGGCTTCGGCCGTGCCGGCGCAGCGCGTGACGGTCAGATCGGGGATTTGCAGCCGGGTCAGATTGCGGATCAGCTTCGCCGTCGCGCGAGGATCCGTGTCGTACAGACGCAGTTCTCGAATGCCCGCGATACGGTGGAAACCGACGGCCTGAAATTCGCTCTGTGCTCCGTTGCCGATCAGAGCCATCACCCGGCTCCCCGGGCGCGCCATGTGCTTTGCCGCGAGGGCGGAGATCGCCGCGGTACGCAGCGCGGTGACGAAGGTCATCTCCGACAGGAGCAAGGGATAGCCGGTCTCCACGTCGGCGAGCACACCGAATGCGGTCACCGTGAGCAGTCCCTTGGCGGTGTTCTTCGGATGGCCGTTGACGTACTTGAACGAGTACAGCCGTCCGTCGCTGGTTGGCATCAGCTCGATCACGCCGACCGGCGAGTGGCTTGCCAGCCGCGCCGATTTCTCGAACTCATCCCAGCGCCGGTAGTCGGCTTCGATCTCGCCGGACAACTCCTCGATGAAGCGCCCCGCGCCGATGCGCGACACTAATTCGCGCAGGCGCGCGGTGCCGATGTATTCGACCATGATTTCCCCCAATGCAGCCAATCGCTAGTTTCAGGGTGAAATCGGCCAAAGAACAGACAGAGAACTGATCAATAAGCGTGCTATACTGAGCATATCGACAGGCTATATTGACGTTTTGTATGGATGCCACGGATCGCGAACTTCTGTCGCTGCTGCGGGAAAATGCGCGCCTGCCCGTGGCGGCGCTGGCCAAAACCCTTCGAGTCGCCCGCGGCACGGTGCAGAACCGTCTGGCCCGGATGGAGAAGGAAGACACCATCATCGGCTACACCGTCAAACTCAAGCCGCAAGCGGAAGACCAACGGATTCGCGCCCTGATGACCGTGGCCGTCGAAGGCAACCGGACGGATGAGGTGCTCAGGGCTTTGCGCGGCGACCCGGCGGTGTGCGCTCTGCACACCACCAACGGACGCTGGGACATCGTCGCCGAACTGCGCACCGACAGTCTCGAAGCGGTCGATCGGGTGCTCGGCCGGATACGCCAGATCGATGGGATCTCCAACACGGAAACCAGCCTGCTACTGTCCACCCACAAATTTTAGCGTCGCGATGAATACCGACGTCGCGAGGTTCGCGCCCGAGGATTCGAGCCGGCCGATCTTCGCGCCGCCCTGCGACAGCACTGCAAGATCCCCGGCCTCGAGCGTCGCCGCTTTGCCGGAAGTGGTCTGCAATTTGATCCTTCGATCGATGGGGAACACCAGCGTGGTTTCGTTGCGCGCGGTATTCACCGCCAACGATTCGATGAAGCGCTCGACCCGCGCGGCGGCGGTGTCCTTCTTGGAAATCATGAGATTCAAGTCCACGCACGGGCCGCCGAGCAGTTCGCCGTGGGTCGCAAGCGCGCCGTCGAAATTCACGAGATCGCCCGGCCGGAGCAATGTTTTGCTCGTCCCGTCGCCGAAGCGCAGCTCTATCCCGGCCCCGCGCAGCAATACCATGGTGCGGTTGTAGTCGGCAAAATCCGAGAACGGCCCGGACGCATCGATGTGCGCCACGCTGACCCGCCAGAGAAACGGATCTCCGCCCGACGGCACGCGCATCGCTTCATGCGTGATGCCGCCGCCATTCTTCCATGGCGTGGCCACGAATGAAGATTGACGGATGATCTGCAGGACGTTCGCCTGGCGTCTTACTGCGGCGGGTTCCCGCCGCCTATCAGTGCTGCCAAAATGTAATCAGCACGTAAACCAGCGCAATGACCGTCAAGCCCAGATGCCCCAATCTCAGCCGGGTTTCAGCCAACAGGTCATTCGGCCGGGGCTCAGGAAGCCGCGAAAGGCGCAGGATGGCGGTCACGAACAGCATCCGCCAAAGATAAACGCGGCAGCCAAAAAAAGCGTGATTTATTTCACGGTAGCTGAATCTCCCGCCGCCGTACGCGTCACTTCCGCGATCCGGGCGATCAACCTTGCATCGCCGGTGGGAATGGCTGCATCATGTTGCTCAATTGCCATGTGCCATTCACACGGCGATTGTTCTCGGGGCGGAGTGAAAGTCTCCACCGGCGGTGATGGCGAGCAATCGCATGAGCCCGCGGGCGCTTGTTGAGTCAATCGACAAGGCAGCAGATTTGGTGAGAATCCAGAGCCGACGGTAGGGAATCTGTTGAGATTCTCTGAAAGTCCGGATGTACGAGAGCTGAAGGATCGAAAAGGATGCGTCGCTCGTATCCGCGGCCCCGCTATGCGGCGGCGGCCCGATTCTTTTGCGCCCCGATCCTGTTGTTGGTTTCGGAGGTGCAATGAATCGGAATAATCCAGGTCGTCGACTGCCTACGCCCCGCCGCGCACGGGCGCCTCTTGCGCGCATCGCCTTCGTGCAATCGTGCTGGCATCGCGACATCGTCGATCAATCCCTGGCGGGATTCTTGGGCAAACTCGGACAGGTCGGCCTGGAACGCGAGCACGTCGAGTGCTTCGAGGTGCCCGGCGCGTTTGAAATTCCCCTGCATGTAAAATTGCTCGCGCGCTCGGGACGATACGCCGCCGTGGTCGCGGCGGGATTCGTCGTGGACGGCGGCATCTATCGGCACGAATTCGTGGCGTCGAGCGTCATCGACGCGTTGATGCGCGTTCAGCTGGACACCGAAGTGCCGGTCATCTCCGTCGTCCTGACGCCGCAGCGATTTCACGAGCACGAAGAACATCGTTCGTTCTTCCGCAAGCACTTCGTCGCGAAAGGGGAAGAGGCGGCGCTCGCCTGCGCGGCCGCTATCTTCGGAGTCGGAAAGCTGCGGCTCCTGGCCGCGGAGCCGGAGAACTACGCCTCGTCCTCTTCATCGTCATCGTCAAGGTCGTCGTCTGCATCGTCCGCGTCGTCGTCCTCGGGATGACCTAGTTCGTCCTCGTCGTCGACTTCGAATTCTTCGGGCGACTCGGTGTTTTCGTCGGTTTCGCGAACCGGCGCCTCATTTTCGCCGGCGTGTTCGTCGTCGCGGTCATCGTCATCGTCAACGGTTCCGGTGGCGGGATGTTCGACGGGAGTGGGGTCTTCGTTGTTCATGATCGAAGTATCCGCCTTGCGCAGTAATGAGTCTGTCAGCGAATCCCTACCTTGGGGCCCGGCTCGGGCGGCAGCTCTACCGTCATTTCGACCCGGGGCGCCACCTGGGCAACTGTGGCACCATCGACGCCGATCGGGCGCTTTCACCGCCTTGCAGCGAGAACCGGCGATGCTTCGGGCTAAATTATTTTCGACCGCCGCCCTCTGCGCCGCGGCAGCCTGTATGGCCGGTTGCGGTGCCCCTGACTCGCGGCAGCGGCAGGAGGACCTCAACCTCTACATATGGTCCGATTATTTGGCGCCGGACACGATCGCG
>Ga0182030_10003798_pt1 | contig 32245 bp, 29 predicted proteins | sample 812S3MmetaG_FD_121299 | JGI IMG/M metagenome (GOLD analysis project Ga0182030, IMG submission 121299) | Permafrost microbial communities from Stordalen Mire, Sweden - 812S3M metaG (Illumina Assembly) | ecosystem: Environmental > Terrestrial > Soil > Wetlands > Permafrost | place: Sweden... | reverse complement strand
TACCCGCATGCTCACGCTCGCATCGCGCCTTGGTTGAGATCTGTCCAGGACATGAACGCTCCGCGCACTCGATAGCTCCGGACTGGATATTGCGATCACTTCGACCTTGCGCTGCACATTGAATTCCCCATAATGACTTGCATCCTCGGCGCTGATGGCCGAGAGCTGTAACCTCGGGGCTCGCCGCTCCGGGCTAGTTCATTGACGCCATTCATCGACGCGCTCATCCAAGACTGCTCCCGTCGTAGGTCGATGAATTGCTCATCGATGCATGCAACCAACAGCATCGCAACGTTGGCGGCGCTGCAAGCGTAGTCAACACCACAAAGTCTTTTCGGAATGCTTGTGTAACTTGACTTTCTGTGACCTGCATTTGGTTCAGGCTGGGATATGTCCGGGAAAGTGAATCGAGAAGTGAATGAGAGCTTCGGGCCAGGGCTCGTGTGCGGGTAACCATGCTGGATCGTCGGGTTGGGTTGCCACCGAAACTCGAAGCCCGGAAACGTGAAGGCGGCTCCGGGTTCAGTGAGTGTCATCACCTGAGTTTTCTCCGCGTTCAACGACACACCCATTGCCGCCCGCCTCCTGGCGGATGCGTTCGAGCGCTCCGTCGGCCCAGCGACAACTTCTTGTGGAGTCGAACGTCAGGACTGAGCGTGGTCACGAAGTTTGAGGGAAGGGAATCGAGAAGATGGAGGGGCGGTAGCCTCACCGGTGGGTGGTGATGGGCGCAAGCCACACCAGAAGTTTCGCGACCGATGCAGACGTCTCGTCGCTGAGTCGTTCCACCAGCGATCTGGGAAGTTGTCGACGATCGGGAGCCGGAAGCAGACGTGCGCACCGTTCGATGAACGGCGCGATCATCGTGAACTCACCTCGCCGCCAGCGCAGCCATGGACGCGTCGTTCTGACCCATTTCCGTCTTACAGTGTGCGTCTTTCATCATTCCTGCACGGGCTCTTACCCACGCCGGAGCGGCCGTTGCGACGCAAGCTCCGCGTCGCATGCGCCGCCACTCCGCGTTGTATGCGCCACCACAGCGGCGTCGTCTTCCTTGCCACTAGCGAGATATTGGCGCGAGCGTTGCGCGCGAAAGACGTTCGTTTTGGCGGGAGGTCGGATGGACGTGCTCGGCGTCAAATCGTCGGCGCTCTTGGCCCGTAAGCTGCACTTCGGAGCTTTCAACCGTCTGCCGCCCCACTGAAGGAGGCTCCCTCCTGCGACATCAAATCGTATCGCTCTCGATTCTTGCGTGACTCGCTGCCTGTGCCGCGCCAGTTTCCCTGGCTTCGGCGAGACCCCTCAGTGGAGGAGAACTAGCGTAGCATTAGTCAGATGTGTCCTCGGGCTACTCGACGCCGAGCGGCAATGCGTTGAGGTAGGTTCCTGCGACTGCGTGAGCATCTGCAAACGCAGTAGGCTCAGAGGGGGAGAACGTAAAATCCACGACTACGGCAAATGGGAATTCGTCCCCACGACCCCCTTTGAGTCGCACCATCGACATGCCGTTGCAGCCGCCACGGCGACGTAGAGACCTGTAGCCGCGTCAGCTTTAGGCGCATCGGCAACACCGCTCCAACTAACGATGTCAAGCGGACCGCCGGTCCATCCCAATCGCTCGGCAGCCGTCGATCGCAATTCGAAAAGTGCTAGACGTTAGCGTTCTCGCCCGGGCGGATCCTCCGAGCCAGGATAGGACAATAATCTGCCAAGCCAAATGGTGGATCCAACGAGTCCGTACGTCTCGCGTGCGGCTTCAATCGCTAAGTGTGACCACTGCGAGGATCTCCGACCTTGCTGCATTGAATCGACTTCGATGGCATGCGCTCCACGCCCACCGCCTTGCCATGTGTGGGAGTGAGTCGTAGAGTTTACGGTGTGCAGACCTCGTGATCCACGTGATTGGCCGTCAAGGTATTGGAAACGAGACTTGCATATTACGAGTTTTGGGGAGTGCGCGAGCCATCTCAGGACGGTCGGGCGCGCGTTCGTGAGAGAAGAGGTCAAGCATCATGATTGAACTTTCGGCCGTCCTCGGAAAGGGGATCGTGGGGGTGAACGTCGTCCTCGCCGGGGTGATGGGAGTGCCTGCGACAGCGCATGCGACGCTCGGGGGAGATTCGGCGTCCGTCGAGGCGAATCGGCAGGCGCTCGGCGGGGAGCTCAGGGTCGAGAAGCTTCCGTACGGTGAGCGATATACGATGCTGCTCCCGATGGGGATGGTCATTCGGCAGTATCTGTCGCCGTCCGGAGCCGTCTACGCGGTCACCTGGAACGGTCCCCGGATGCCCAATTTGTCCGAGCTCTTTGGGAAATACGCCGAGCAGTATTCTCACCGCGATCGCCCGAAGGGCGAGCGACACCATATGGCGTTTGGGGGCAACGACTTCATGATGCGCGCTTCAGGGCACATGCGGACGTTCTCTGGGCGTGCGTGGGTTCCGTCACTCGTGCCGCCTGGGATCGATTTGGACAGCGTGCTGAGCATCGCAGAGTCGCCGTGAGCCTCCGGTCGAGTGCGGTTTTTCTTGTCGTCATCTCGGGTGCTGCAGCAGGGTGTGCCAGCGGATCCAATGGTGCCCCTGTCGGGGACTTCGACGGGGGCACGACCGTCAGCTCCCTCGACGCTGGCGTTGCGCAAGATGGTGGCAGCACGCAGTTCCTCGATTCGGGCGTGTCGACGCACCCAGGAGGAGAGGGGGCCACGCCTCATGATGCAGGGGCTACGAGCGGCGATTCCGGAATGCCCACGAACGGCGACTCGGAATCCGCACCCAGCGACTCCGGAATGCCCACGAGCGGCGATTCGGAATCCACGCCCAGCGACTCCGGAATGCCCACGAGCGGCGATTCGGAATCCACGCCCGGCGACTCCGGAATGCCCACGAGCGATGCCGCGGGAGCCGTGAACAACGTAGCCCCACTCGTCGTCGACGAAGGCCCGACGGGGGTCAATTCGAGCAACACTCCGTTTGTAACCGTGACGGTCTGCATCCCCGGGACGACGACCTGCCAGACGATCGATCACGTGATTGTCGATACCGGGTCGAGCGGCCTTCACATCATCGCATCGGTGCTAAGTAGCAAATTGGTGTTGCCACAGGCTCGGGCGAGCACCGGCTCCAGCTTGGCTGAATGCGAGACCTATATCACCAGCCAAGTGTGGGGCGGCATTCATACGGCCGACGTCAAGATTGCCGGAGAGACCGCGCTGGCGATCCCGATTCAGATTATCGGCGACCCCAGCATTCCCAGCGTACCAAGCAGTTGCGGGAAAGGATCGTCGGTGACTGACACCGTGACGAGCTACGGAGGCAACGGGCTTGTGGGGATCAATCAGCTCGTCGCCGACTGCGGCTCTTTTTGTGCGCAGACCCCCGCTCAGCCGGCCGGTTATTACTCGTGCACCAGCACGGCATGCGCCCCCGTGGCGGTGCCGGTTGCGAACCAGGTGTCAAACCCGATCGCGTTTTTCGCGAAGGACAACAACGGGGCGATCGTTTCGTTTGCTTCCACGAGTGCCCCGGCGACGGGCGCATCATCACTCGCCGGATCGCTTATCTTTGGCATCGGGACCCAGGCGAACAATGCTGTCGGGAGCGCGACGGTCCTCACGACCGACGTGAATGGGGACCTCACAACCGTATTCAATGGTCAGTCCCTGACCGGGAGCTACTTCGACACGGGGACGAGCGAGTATTCGTTCGCCGACAGCTCGATCGCGCAGTGCGGCGCGAACGACTTCTGGTCCGGTTCGTACTGCCCCGCGTCAACCTTGGACCTCACGGCCGTCAACCGAGGGGCTAATGGCGCCACGAAGAGCACTTCGTTTGCTATCGCAAATGCCGACAACATGAGCCGGAGCGACGCAGTGCTACCCGACATAGGCGCGCCGGCAGACGGGAATGGCAGTTTCGCGTGGGGCTTCCCATTTTTTATTGGGCGAAATGTGTATGTCGCGCTCGACGGCGCTTCGACCCCCAGTGGAAAGGGGCCGTATTACGCGTACTGATTTACGCTCGTAGTCGACGCATCCGAGGAGGCTACCGAGCGCAGCGATCCCGGCGCCAAGTTCAGTAGTGCTCCACGGCGCGGAAAACTACGCGAGATGAACCTCACACGTTCTTCGAAAGTGATAGCCGCAGATGGCAAGCGTGATCGCCAACGGAAATGCCTTCGGCCGACGAAATAGCGTCCACATGAGTAGCTTCCAGTACTCCGCCCTCTCTCTCCCAACGATTCCGAGCCGTCCAATCGACCGCGCGAACGCTAGAAGCTGCTGCAGTTCATATCGAAGACTGAACGGCGCGTTGGAACGCGATATCTTATATTCGAGAAGAAAGGTTCGGACTCGACTGTAGTAAGCCTTAGGCGAATATAGGCGGCGGAGCCCATCGCGGTATTGCTCGCGCAGGACCATCGCATCCATCTGAGGGATGATATTCGAAGTGCCGTTTACGTTGTCTCCAGACGTCACCTGTTCGAGAAGTCGCCCAGATTCCTTCATGCGCTCGTGAAGGCGGGTTCCGGGCATCGCCTGCAGGAGTCCGACCATTGCACTGGCAATTCCAGCGCGCTGGATGAAATCGAGGATACGAGACACCGACGAGGATGTATCCGAGTCGAATCCCACGATGAAGCCGCCCTGAACCTGCAGGCCTGCGCGTTGCATCCGCTTCACATCGGCCACCATATCGCGATTCAGGTTGTGCTTCTTGTTGCACTCGGCGAGGCTCGCCGCATCGGGAGTCTCAATCCCGACGAACACCATGGTGAAACCCGCCTTGACCATCTGATTCATCATCGCGGCGTCGTCGGCGAGATTGATGGATGCCTCGGTGTTGAAGTCCATGCCGGGGTTTCTCGTGCGCCAGTCGATGAGCGAAGGCAGGAGATCGATCATGAGCGCCTTTTTGTTGCCGATCAAGTTGTCGTCGACGAAGAACACTCCGCGATGCCACCCGAGATCGTACAGCGCTTGGAGCTCGCCGATCACCTGTGCGGCGCTCTTGGTCCGCGGCACATGGCCTAGGAGCGCTGTCACGTTGCAAAACTCGCAGTCGAAGGGACATCCGCGGGAATACTGGACTGCCATGGTCGCGTACGCGTCCCGATCCAGTAGGTCCCACAGCGGTACGGGCGACTTGTGCAGGTCAGCGAACTCACTCGTAGCGTAGATATGCTTCGGAATCCCCACTTCGAGATCGTGGAGAAACGGGGGCAGTGTCAGCTCTCCTTCATTGAGCACGAGGTGGTCGACCTCATCGAACTGCTCTGGTTCCGAGGTAAACAGCGGTCCTCCCGCTATAATCCGAACCCCGCGTGCCTTGCACCGGGCGATGATGAGTCGGACCGATGTGCGCTGCACCGTCATGGCGCTCAAGAACACGCAGTCTGCCCAGTCCAGGTCTGCGTCCGCAAGGATTGCCACGTTCAGGTCGACGAGGCGCTTGGGCCAGCCGAGAGGAAGCATCGCAGCGACCGTCAGGAGGCCCAAGGGAGGCAGAGCAGATCGTTTGCCCACGAAATGCAGTGCGTGTTTGAAACTCCAGAATGTGTCCGGAAACTCGGGGTAAACGAGTAGACAGTTCATGGGGGAGACTCCCTGAGATGGCACTCCAAGCTTGCGTCGAGTCAATCAATCCAACCAAGGGAACGTCGACCGAAAGACGCGCAAAAAGCCGCCTTGGGCGAGCTCGTGACACGAATATAATCGTGTTTCGAAATACGAGGTGGAGCGTGACTGAAACATGACTCGATCTGACCGAACGGTGACTGTGGATCCAAAATCGTGCGGAGCCGACGCGGGTCTCGCTGCTTTGCGTCGCGCGCGTGACGTTCGAATGGTTATCGAGGAGTGCACCGGTATGCGCGCCTTGCGCGACCACGATGGCTCGCGAGTAGTTGGATGAGCGGCAGCGGTCGAACGGTGCGACGGTGTTGGAGCGGGAATGCGCGCCACAAACACGACCTCAACGTTGCCGAGGCCGTCCTCCCAATCATGGCGTCGCACGCGCGTGCCCTGACGCGCTCTACCGGATTCGTTCGAACCCTGTGCCGAGAGCCGTAGCCGAGACCGCGCGAGCGACATCCCGGGGACATCTACCGGCAAAGGTCGCGTCTCACTCGTCTGGGCGCGGTCGGGTGAGAGGATGTACGGATCCTCTGATGGCGGCAGCCTGCTCGCAGTCGTGATGGTCGATTGCGCACGCAATCGTGCGCCAGCGCGGTCTGCGAAAATCGGCTAGCGACCCGGGGGGCGCATGGGTAGCGATGTGCTTGAGATGGGAGGGGGAGGAATGCGCGCCACCTCGGGCTCACCTGCCGACTCAATGGCGGCGATCGCAACAAAAAGTCTCTCCATTCCCACCTCGAGCGCGCTCGCACGTACGAATAGGGTGGACACTCGCACGAGCCGCAGCGCCGTCGTCTTTCCGAGATCGATCTCGCGCTCCACGAAAGCCTCAAAGGACGGAAAGCGTTTGGCTTCGTACAGCCGTCGAGACTGAATATCCCCAAGGATTGTCCCGATGTCGAAGAAGGTCTTCGCGAGGTTCTTTCGAAGGGTCTTGATCTGCGCTAGCGCCGCGTGAAGGGCGCGCACGGTCTCCTTGAGGTCCTCTGCGTTCACAGGAGTGCGGATCGTGGACCTCGCGCTTCCCGGAAGCGGTGGCGTTGCTGCCCGCGCTCTCGCTTCGGCCGCGTGCTTCGCTGCATGGCGGGCCGCCCATGGGGCCGCTCCACGTAGCCCAAGCTTTCGCTTGGAGGCAGCGCTGGAATTTCTTGCAGCGGTCGGCTTGGTGGCGCGACCCGATGCTGCCTTCGTCGATGACCTGGCCTTGCGTTCCACGGCTGGCTTCGTCCGGCTGGCTTTTTTCGTTTTGGCCATGTCGCTCTCGGTTGGGAGAAAAATCGCACACCTATCGCTTCCCACCTGACAGCCCCCCTAGGCGTCACTCGAAGTCATGCTTGGGGAACCGAAACGAAGCGTCTCGCGCCACTTACCAGAATCGGCATGCGCGCGTCTACACGGGAAATGTACCCCGCATGCTCGCGCTCTCGATGTAGCATCCGCAATGCCGTGGCGGTCTTGACTCCAATCGACGAACGCGACGCGATGTCGCTCCTATCATCCTATGGTCTTGGGGATCTTCGTGCGCTCGAGGGTGTCGCTGGCGGCAGCGTAAACTCGAACTTTGCGCTCGAGCTTCCTGAGAGACGCCTCTTTCTGCGGCTCTACGAAGAGCAAGACTTCCACGGTGCGATCCGTGAGACCGCCATGCTTGATCGCCTCTCGCGCCGAGGAGTGCCGACGCCGGCGCCGCTCAGTCGATTGGATGGGGGAAAGGTATCCGAAGTGCGCGGGAAGCCTGCTGCACTGTTTCCATGGCGCAACGGGCGAATGCGCTGTCAGGCTGGGGTGACCGAGCGGGATGCGAGCACCATCGGTGAATCTCTCGCCCGCGTTCACGTCGCGGGAGCGGGCGAAGAGGCCCATCCGGGGCGATTTCGGTTCGAAGACCTAATTGTTCGGCTCGATCGGATCGAGGCGAGCGGCGATGCTCGTTTCGCGCCCATGGTTCCGCGGTTTCGGGGGTTGATCGCGCGAGTTCGTAGCGATCGTGACCTCGAGATTCCAAGGGGGCTGACGCACGGCGATCTCTTTCGCGACAACGTACTTTGGGACGACAGCGGTGCTATCGCCGCGCTACTTGACTTTGAAAGCGCGAGCGAGGGTTCGTACGCATTCGACCTCATGGTTACGGTGCTGTCGTGGTGCGTCGGTGATGACTTCGATCGAAATCTGGCGCGAGCCCTGTGTGACGGCTACGAGAGCGTTCGCCCCATGTCCGCGCGCGAAAAAGGTGCCCTACGAGCGGAGGGAATGTTTGCTGCCCTTCGGTTTACGATCACCCGCATCACCGACTACGCCATGAGGAAGGGGGGCGACGGGCCTCGCGTCGTCAAGGATTGGCGTCGCTTCATGAAGCGGTTCGAGAGGCTCGACGAACTCGGGCGAGACGGGGTGCTGGAACTGCTCGGGCGGTGATTCAGAGGTCCACGAGATTCGCCGATGCTGCCCGCGCACGCGTGAAGCTGCGACCGGCGTGGACCCAAGCTGCCGCAGAAACCGATTTTCGCAACGGGGTGTGGCTTACGTTCTGAGCGCGCGAGCCCCTCTACGGTGTCGCTACAGGGCTGCTGTCCGCTGGCACTCGAACGCCTACGCAGTGAAGACCGCGGCGTTGTTCGTTCAACACCGCCACCACGTGGGCGAGGGCCTCAGTCTGTCGAACCACGCGTCCCAGCTCGACCTCGTTGTCATTGAATCCGGATGCACGGGCAGCTTGGGTGGCGCGGAGCACTTCGACGATCTCGCGATGCAGTTCATCGCTGGCGCTCACGACCCAAGTGTCGAGTTTCTTTGCAAACTCATCGATCATGGCGTCAAGTTTGGGGCCAACTTTTCTAGCGGTTTCACGGACGACCTCCGGTGCGAGCTCTTTGGCAACTCGCCTTTGCTCATCGTGGATCTTGCCACGCGCAACCATCGCGAAGACCGCGGGGCCCGCGACAGCGAGCAGTCCTCCTGCCATCAGGTTGACGGCCATCAACGCCACCCCTCCGAACATAAGGGCAACAACGCCGATGTCGTATTTTATCGTGTCGACCTGGACATCGAGTCGGTGCGAATCGTCACCCAACATCTCCGCGACGCGTTTCCCATTCTCGCGAGCATCGTCCCGCACGAGCGCCACGGTTCGCTCCGCGAGCTGCTCGAGCTGGGAGGCGAGCTCCCGGGTCTCCTCTTCAACCCATTCTTTATAGGAGCTTTCGAGAAATCCCGGGAGATATTGCTTGAGCTCGGACGCCTTCGCGGAATCGATAACGTGAGGCAGCTGACGGCACACGTCATCGACGAATCGTTCGAGATCCTTGCGCGCTGCGGTTCTAATCGCCGCCACATCTTCCCGAATCTGCGCGCGCCGCTGCTCCATCGTGCTGGCGTGGCCAGCCAGGTCGGAATCGAGCGCAGCGATGCGCCGAACAAGTTCATCGTTCTGCATGAGGACACTGCGTCTTCGGGCGTCTATTCCCTTCGACATGAGCTCGGCGCAAACCAGGGCCTCACCCACGGCGTTCGACATCTGAAGCCGGCCGCGCTCCTCTGCCAAAAAACGCGTCAAGTGGGTGATGACTTCGGGCACGCCGCTCGAGGCACGCTGCCCGGACAATGCCATCTCGGCGCTTACTGGAAAGATGACCGGATCGGTCACGAGCGTCGCAAGGTGGGTCTTGGCGTAGTCCAAAGCCTCTCGCTGCTCTTCGGGTGAAAGAAGATCCCACTTGGCTATGATGAAGAAAATCCTGTCGCGCGAAGCGTGGAGAAGCTTATCGTTGAGAAAAATACGCTCGCTTTCTTTTAGGATTTGCCCCGCGTCGAGCAAGAAAAGAACCGCGTCCGCTCGAGGAATATAGTCGTACGTGATATCCGCGCGTTGAAGGGAAAGATCGTTGACTCCCGGTGTATCGACCAGAAGGATGCGCGCCTCGAGAAGGGGAGCGGGATAGCCAATCTCAATATGATCGATGTCGCCGGTATTTGAGTCGCCGTCTACCGCGAATCGCCGTACGTCCTCGATTGGGACACCGCGGCGATCACCATTGGCCATGACGATGCAGGCTTCTGGGCGGTACGTCCAGCGTATGAGGTGAATTGAGGCGGTTGTCGGTGTCACGCCGACCGGAAGCACCGACTCACCCAGTAGCGCGTTCACGAACGTGGTCTTTCCGTGGTTGAATTCGCCCACGACCACGAGGTGAAATCGATCCTCTTCGAGCTTCTGGACGAGTTCGCGGTCCACTCGGTCGCGCAGGCTCTTGGCTCCGACTTCGCTCGCGACATCGCAAAGCTCCCGGAGCGTCTGGACGATCCCGTCACGTTGGCCCAAGAACGCGTCGAGCGCCGGAGCTGTAGCGTTTGCGCTCGCCGACATCGCACCGTCCATCATTCGTCTCCTTTGAGGATCGCAGCAACACGGCGATCGACATCAGTCATGTCGAGTCCACCTCCTGATTCACCCAAGGAGTCGCGATATAGTCGACTGTCCCCGAAGACGCGCATCGCTAGAACCCGCTTGGGAAGCCACGGGTGGGACGCGAACATTTCCATGTATTTCCCAATGCCGTGATTGCCTGCCCGGTATTGCTCGACGAACGCATCGACATTGAAACTCTCGTAAAGTTTCGGCGAACCAACGGCCGCTTTCGTGATGGCACGTTCCACAACATTTCGATCTCGAACCACCAGCATCGCGGCTCGATCGCTCGTCACTTCCGCGCGGCGAGACCAGGTGCGGAGGGCGACCAGGGCAGGCTGCAAGACCCAAGGCAGGAACATCCCGGCCATGTACGTAAGGTAATGGAGTGCGGTCAGGTATGCGACGTGGGAGTTGTGTATATGCCCGCACTCGTGCCCGAGGACCGCGAGCAGCTCATCGTCCGTGCATTGTTCCACGAGCGCGGAATGCAGGATGACGAAGGAATCATCGTTGGTTCCGAGCGTCCCCGCGTTAAACGTGGGGTTATTTACGATAAATACGTCGGGCGCTGCGATCTGCAACGACTCGCTCGCTCGTCGCGCAATGTGGTGGATGTTTGGAAACTGTTTCTCGCTGACCTGTACCGCATGTCCAAGGAGTTGGTGCATTCCCATCTGTTTGAACAGGCGGACGCTCGCCTCCACAGCAAAGGCGATAGGCTTCGTGCTCTCGAATGCGATGCGAGACTGGCGGTCGAAGCAGTACGTGTATTCATGGCCGGATGGGTCGAAGGTTGCTCCAGCAACCTGAGCTTTCCGGCCAGCAACAAAGGCCTCGAAGTCGAGACGGGGTGCTTGGGCCATCTTCAGAGACTACGCAGCGTATCGGGTCCATGCAATTAGCTCGGGCTTGGAAGGTGGTGCTGCCGCCACCCCTGGAGGGGGGGCCCAGCACCGCGGCTCAATCTTTCGCTCAGCGCGTTTTCGTCGTCTCCTTCAGCTCAACCAAAGCGCTAAGCACCTTTTCGACGTGACCGTCCACTTTCACGCTCGCCCACGCGCGCGCGAGCGTTCCATCGGGCGCTACGAGAAACGTCGAACGGATGACTCCCTCCGTCGTCTTGCCGTAGGACGTCTTCTTGCCCCACGCGCCGTAGGCTTTGTGAACGGCTAGGTCAGGGTCGCTGAGCAATGGGAAGCCGATGCCCTCTTTTTCACGAAATCCACAGTGGCTCGAGACGCTGTCTTTGGAGATGCCGATGACCGTGGCACCTTCACGCTTAAGGCGCTCGGATGCCGCGGTGAAATCTCTGGCCTCGCGAGTACATCCGGGAGTGTTGTCCCTCGGATAAAAATAGACGACCAGCCATCGACCCGCGAGGTCGGCTAGACACATTCTCTTACCGCTGTCGCTCTCGAGATCGAACGGGGGCGCCGAGGCACCTACTTGAGGGTTCATAACCACATATTTTAGCTTGTTCGGTGAGTCTGATAAACTCCCTCAGCGGAGGCTCGTGGGTGCAGATCAACTTTGGCGGTCGAGAGATCGCTCTCAAGCTCGTCTATTACGGACCGGCGCTCAGTGGAAAGACGACGAACTTGAGGTCGCTTCACGAGCTCACGATCGACGGATCTCGTGGGCGATTGATGACGCTCGAGACGAAGGATGACCGAACACTCTTTTTTGACATGCTCCCGCTCGCCTTTCGGGCTGAACCCGACAAGAGCGGTCATGCCGGAATGACGCTGCGGATAAAGATATTTACGGTCCCGGGTCAGGTGACGCACGCTTCCACGCGGAGGCTGGTGCTTCAAGGGGCGGATGGCGTTGCGTTCATCGCAGACTCGCAGATCGGCGAGACCGAGCATAACGCGGCTTCGTTTCTCGACCTTCGGCAGAACCTGAAGGAGCTCGGTGTCGTGCTCAAGGACCTTCCTGTGGTCATCCAATTCAATAAAAGGGATCTTGCGAAAATACGCTCCGAGCAAGAGATCGAGACGCTAGCCCGCCGAGGGAAGGAGCCCGTTTATTCGGCCGTTGCCGTCCGAGGGGAAGGCGTGCTCGAGACGTTTTTTGGTCTTCTAAGCATTGCTTGGAGGAGGCTCGATGCGCAGCATCACCTCGCAGACATGCTCGGTATCGCGTCGGGCGACCTGCTGCCCATGGCAGCCAAGCAGCTGGGGCTCACGGTTGCCGTGCCGACGTTGCTCGCATCGAGCGTCGGTGGGAGTCTCGAGCGCTACAGCGCGGCTGGACCATGATGGGCGATCAACGTGATGGCCGAGACGCCATGATGTTTGACGGCGTCGTGCGGATTGAGGAGCTTGTCTCACGCGAAGGGCTTGCTGAGCTCTGCAAGAGCTTTCACACGCTATTCGGTATTGGCGTACGGCTGTACTCCATCGAAGGTGGACTCCTGGCGGCGGCGACTTCCGATCAGCAGCTTTGTGCCGAGATCGGGAAGTCGAAGGAGGGACACCGCGTTTGTGCGGCCACGGTCGCTGCGGTCGCTGCGCGCGATCCAGATGCGACAGGGGAGCTCGTGTGCGCTTGCTTTAGCGGTGCGGTCTACACCGTGGCTTGCATCGATTATGACGGCAGGCGCGTCGGGCGACTTATCCTTGGACCGTATGTACCGGTCCGCACGCAGGAAGATTTCTCGCGATTGAGCCAAACGGTTCCGGAGCTCGAAGTCGAAGTCGCTCGGACGTTGCTCGCCAAAATCCCGCACGCGAAATCGGATACGATAAAGCGCATTTGCGCGCACCTCCGATCGACTCTGGACCTCATTCTGTTTTCGGGACATAGGGCGCACATGGCGAGCACGATGCATCTCGCGAGTGTGCGAGAGAGCTATCGTGAGCTTGCAGACAAGAATGAGCGCCTCCAGGAAGCCTTCGACCGCTTGAAGGAGCTCGATCGCCTAAAGAGTCAGTTTCTCGCCACCGTCAGTCATGAGCTCAGGACACCGTTGACGTCGATCATCGGATATAGCGAAATGCTCGTCGAAGGTCTTGCCGGCGAAATGAAGCCAGACCAGATCGAATTTGCGAAAACGATCCATGACAAAGGCGAGCAGCTCGTGAGGCTCATCACGGGTCTGCTCGACCTCGGCAAGCTCGAGAGCGGAACGATGCATGTGTCGATACACGATACGCGCATCGAACCGATTCTTGCGGACGTCGTGTCGACCATGACGCCAGCGGCGCTCAAAAAGGGTGTTCGACTAGAGCTCCGTCTCGACCGCGAGGAGGAGCTGCCGGGTCTTCGCGCGGATTCTGAGCGCCTTCGGCAGGTTCTTGTCAACCTCGTGGACAATGCGATCAAGTTTACGCCTTCGGGGGGCGAAGTGACACTGCGGGCGGACGTCGCCTCGATCGACGATGCGGGTAGCGAGGTATTTCAGGATGGCTTGTCCGTACTTGCCCCGACTCAGTTGCCCGTAGAGATCCGCGTTGCGGATACTGGAATTGGAATCCCGCCAGCGGAGCGAAAGCGCGTATTTGACGCTTTTTATCAGGTGGATTCGTCGAGCACGCGCGAGCACGGAGGAGCCGGGCTTGGGCTCGCGATTGTCAAACGTTTGGTCGACGCGCACGCTGGAAGCGTGCGGATTGAAGACGGTGCGCATCGAGGAACCGTGTTCGTCGTGTCGTTGCCGCAAGGGGGCCCCGGTCTCCATGAGTGAAGGCGCGCGCATCTCCCAGCTCGCCGGGTTGCTCGCGTTCGACGCTCCCGGGATCGAGCTCGGAATAGGGGACGACGCTGCGGTGCTCACGTCTGGGCCGAATGGCGACCGGAAATTGGTGTGGACGATCGACGAGCAGGTCGAGGAGGTCCACTTTCGCCGCGACTTTCTTTCGTGGAGCGACGTTGGTTGGCGCAGCTATGTCGCGGCGGCCAGTGATGTCGCAGCGATGGGGGCAGTCCCGTGGTGCGCACTCTCGGCGATTGTGCTTCCAAGCGATGTAAGCGATCAAGATCTGGGCGAGATCGGGTGCGGGCAACGAGACGCAGCGATGGCACTTGGGGCGCCGATCATCGGGGGCAATCTCTCCCGCGGGCGGTCGCTGACGATCGCGACGGCGGTTCTGGGGACTTGCGTGCGGGCCGTGCGCCGCGTTGGGGCTTGTGATGGGGACGGATTGTGGCTTGCTGGATCCGTTGGAATCGCCCGCGCGGGATTGGAAGCGCTGCTCCGAGGGCTCGGCGAGCAAACCCGGTTGGCACCAGCGCTCGCCGCCTGGCGCAGACCGCGACCGTATATCGCCGAAGCCGTTGCGATGGGCCCAAGCGCGCATGCCGCAATAGACGTGTCGGACGGCCTTGCGTGCGACGTCGGACATATGGCATCGGCCAGCGGAGTTCGGATCGTGATTGAAGAAGCAGCGCTACTTGCCGATCCGGTTCTTTGTGATGTGGCCGATGCCCTCGGCCAACGGGCGTCGGACCTCGCCCTATATGGAGGCGAGGATTATGCAATTGTCATCGCCAGCGACGTTGACGTCGCAGGATTTCGACGCATCGGTTCTGTCCGCGTCGGATCCGGTGTCGCGCTCGCAAGTTGCGATGGGCTGCGCGAACTTGAGCCGAAGGGTTTCGATCACTTTGGATAGGCTTCGCTTGTCACTGACAAGCCACTGGCAGTTTCACGTTCATGAGAAGCGCTCGAAGCGAGGCTAGCTCAGGAGCGTTGGTGCTCCCCGCGGGTCCGACCTGCTTCACGAAGGCGTCGCACGTGGCCGCAACCCCGACGAGCTGAGTGGCCTCAGGTGACGTCCCCAAGGTTTTTGCCATTGTGCGCATCGCGTTGCAGCACGCTTGGAGCTTCTGCTGATTCGAATTCACCGCGGGGCCCGAGGGCCGCTTGGCGACGGCGGCAGCACCGTCGGATGCATCGTCTCCGGCGTCTTCGATAATGGGTGCGAGCTCTGTGACGGTCGGGGCAATCGAGACGGCAGGAGGCGGTCCAGCGTCAGGGACAGCGGGGGGCTCCTTCTTCTGACAGGCCGAAACCGTCATGGGGATCGAGAATGCGAGCACGCCCAACAATGAATAGCCAATTCGTGTCATCTGGATTGTCTCCTCCGTCGATGCAGAGTTCCCCGATTCCCGTCACGAGCACCCCATCGAATTGCCGCAGTTGAGGCATTTGTAGCATGCTCCGTTGCGAACGGTGATGTGACCACAGACATCGCATACGGGGGCGTCGCCCATCATCGTGTCGAGTTGTGCGTCTAGCGGAGAGCCGGTATCCCCCAGCGTTTCGCTCATCGCAGCACTGCGGGCAAGCGCTTCGCGCGTGTGAGGCAGTGGGGTCGTGTCTGGTGCCTGTCGCCTCGTCTCGAGCATCGACGGGCTGAGAGGGGCCTTCGGAATGCGAGATGCGTCCACGTCAGCGTTCGATGGTGAATGTGGACCCGAGGAGAGATGTCCTGCCGGCATCGAGGGAGGCTCGGGAGGCGTGCCCTGATGTTGAGCGGCGTCGAGAGGAGATGAGTCGATTCCTGGCTTGACGTGTGCCAAGTCATACCGTTGCAAGTACTCGACCCCCAGCGCGCGAAAGACAAAGTCGACAATGGACGTCGAAAACTTTACATACGGATGTCCTTCGACCGGGCCCTGCGGCTCGAACCGCGTGAACGTGAATTGGTCAACATATGTTTGGAGGGGCACGCCGTACTGGAGTCCCATGCTGATGCTCATCGCAAAGCAGTTCATGAGCGATCGGAACGCAGCTCCCTCCTTGTGCATATCGAGAAAAATTTCGCCGAGCCGACCATCTTCATATTCGCCAGTTCGAAGAAAGATCTTGTGTCCGCCCACCCGAGCTTCTTGTGTAAATCCATGGCGCCTCTTCGGCAGGCGGGCTCGCTCTCCATAAATGCGAGTGTGCGGTACCATTGGCAGCGTGAGCTGGTGATGAGTCGCGGCCTCGCGCGGCATGGGCGCCAGAAGGGGCTCGGGCATCGCACTCTCGGAGGACTCAGTGAGCGAGTCACTCTTCTCCCGGTCCGACGTCGTCGAAAGAGGCTGGCTGGCTTTGCAGCCGTCGCGGTAGAGCGCGACAGCTTTGAGCCCGAGACGCCAGCCCTCTTCGTAGATCGCCTTGACCTCGTCGACGGTAGCCTCGTTGGGCAGATTGACGGTCTTGGAGATGGCACCGCTCAGAAACGGCTGAACGGAAGCCATCATGCGCACGTGGGCCATCGGCGCGATATATCGCACTCCTCGCGACCCACATCGGTTTGCGCAGTCGAATACCGGGTAGTGCGCCTCGCGAAGGTGTGGCGCCCCCTCTATGGTCATCCGTCCGACGATGACCTCTTCAGCCTCCAAGACTTGGGACCGCGAGAAGCCAAGCCACTCGAGTAGACCGAACCCGCGGCGAGCCCGCTGCTCCGCGGCGACCCCGAGACGCTCGTACGCTTCCTCACCGAGAACCCACGTCGCGAACGCGCTTTCGAGATCGAACACGCCGGGCAGGGCGGCTTCGATTTTTGCTAGATCTCCGTCGACGAGTCCTTTGTCTTTGAGAGTCCGGCGATTGATGTGCGGGCTCGCGACGAGCGAGTTCGTTCCAGACACAAACGCCACGATTTCGCTGACCTCGCGATCGGTGTATCCGAGCCGCCGAAGTGCGCTCGGTACTGTTTGATTGACGATCTTGAAGTAGCCCCCACCAGCGAGTTTCTTGAACTTCACGAGCGCAAAGTCCGGTTCGATTCCCGTCGTGTCACAGTCCATGAGCAAGCCGATGGTCCCGGTAGGAGCCAGCACTGTCGCCTGGGCGTTTCGGAATCCGTGAATCTCCCCGAGCTTTACAGCATCGTCCCAGTCAGAACATGCGGCACTGAATAGGGCGCTGACCGAACTGGATGAGGTCTCTATGGGCAGGCGGCAAGCGTCCCGGTCTATCGCATAGGCGGCGTCACGGTGCATCCGCATGACGCGGAGCATGGGCTCACGATTTTTCGCAAACCCCGCGAAAGGTCCGCGAGCCGCAGCGAGCTCCGCGCTCGTTCGGTACGCTTGCCCGCACATGATCGCTGTCAATGCAGCTGCAATGGATCGCCCATTGATGCTGTCGTAGGGAACCCCGAGCGACATCAGCAAACTACCGAGATTCGCGTAGCCGAGGCCGAGCGGTCTATAATCGTGACTGTTCTTTGCGATATTGGAAGTGGGATAGGAGGACAGATCGACGAGGATCTCTTGCGCGATGAAGAATATTCGGCACGCGTGGCGAAAACCATCAATGTCGAACGACCCGTCTTCATGCAAGAACTTGATGAGATTGACGCTCGCGAGATTGCACGCGCTATCGTCAAGAAACATGTATTCCGAACACGGATTGGACGCGCGAATGGGTCCCGAGTTGGGACAGGTATGCCATCGGTTGATCGTGGAATCATACTGAACGCCGGGATCCGCACACGCCCACGCCGCCTCGCCAAGCTTTTGCCAGAGATCTTTGGCCTGGTGAGTCTCGCATACGTCACCCGTCGTACGCATGCGCGTCTGCCAATGTCCCCCGGCGAGCGCAGCTCGAACGAATTCGTCCGTCAAGCGGACGCTGTTGTTCGAATTCTGTCCACTGATCGTGTGATATGCTTCGCCATTGAAGTCCGCGCTATAGCCAGCGGCGATGAGCGCGTGCGCCTTCTTCTCCTCGCGCATCTTCCATCCGATGAAATCGACGATTTCCGGATGATCCATGTCCAGGCACACCATCTTGGCCGCACGGCGGGTCGTGCCTCCGCTCTTGGTCGCGCCGGCGGCGCGGTCAAACACCTCGAGGAAGGACATGAGGCCCGAGGAAGTCCCACCGCCCGACAATTTTTCGGACGTTCCTCGGATTGGACTAAAGTTCGATCCGGTGCCCGAGCCATATTTGAAGAGCCTAGCTTCGGACTTGACGAGCTCGTAGATGGACATCAAGTCATCTTTGACCGCCTGAATAAAGCACGCCGAGCACTGGGGGCGCTCGTAGGCTGTCTTCGTTTCCTCGACCGATTGAGTCGCCCCATTCCAGGCAAAATTGCCACCAGATCCATCGATTCCGTATTCGTGCCAAAGGCCAAGATTGAACCAGACAGGCGAGTTGAATGCGCCGAACTGGTGCACGAGCAAGTAGCTGAGCTCGGATTCGAACGCGTCGGCATCGCTGCCCGTCGCGAAGTAGTCTCCGATTTCCTCCGCAGCTCTGCGCACCGTTCGCGCGAGGCGAGAAACCACCTGCCGCACGCTCGTCTCGCCGCGTTTGGGGTCGCCGTGAAGCCCGGCCTTTCGAAAGTACTTCGATATGACGATGTCAGTGGCTAGCTGGCTCCAGGTCGAGGGAACCTCTGCGCCATCCATCTTGAAAACGATGCTGCCGTCGGAATTCGTGATTGCGCTCGACCGCCGCTCATAGAGAACGTCATCCAGCGGATCGACTGCAGCATCCGTAAAATGTCGGTCGACCTGTACTCCCCTCGACTCTCGCTGACGAGGCTTGCCAGACTGGGCAGCCTCCTTCGAGCGACTGCCATGGCTTCTGGGGTCGTTGTTCTGCGCGCTGCGAGCGTTGGCCACGGTCTTGCTACCGCCGGATTTTGGCAGCGCGCCACGGACGTTCTGTTTGGCCGATCCACGGGTGGGGGAAGCCACCTTTTTCGTCCGCGCAATGCGACCGCTGGCTACCGCGGCGCTGGACCTCGCTGCCGTGTGCGACATCCCATCCTTACCGAAACCTGTCGTCTTAGCCATCTTCCGCCTCCGTTACGCCCGGCAGTCGTCGCGCGTCCCGCCGTGCCCCTCTGCAATTCTGCCAGGGCGCGCATTCTCGGCCCCGGTGATGATGTATATGTGTTCAGAACTGAACAAGGTCGTGATGTCCCATGTGGGACGCTGTCATGGCGTTCAGTGACACGAAACCAAAGACGTTGCCACAGAACGGTCTTTCGCATTTGGAGCGCACTTGGCGCTCGGCGGCGTCCGCATGGCGCGGACTCCCTCGGTTGGCGGCTCGATAGAGAGAGCCCGGAAGACCGATTTCTTAGCGCCAAGGTTCGCCGACTGTCCAGCCCAAAGACTGTCGAAAAATCGCGTTGCGTCGTGCCTCGTCGCACATAACCAGCCATGCGTCACTGCCGCCTCGAGCGAGCTGGGGCTTGTGCAACGAAGGTAGCGGGCGAAATATTGGCGACACCTTGTCGGGGCGTCGACGGGGTAGCTCGGGGTGGATGTAAGGGCTCGACGTCACTGAACTTCTGACCGATGGTGAACGATTGCTCCCCACAAGGATGCCACAGAGGTAGCCAGGAGTTGTTCAGTGGTTGTCCACATGGCTGTGAGAAAAAAAAGACGAACTCGACGGGATCTAACCGACCTCAGGAAGGTGATGTGAGACGTGATCGAGACCGCGGTGACGTCGGGCAATCTCGCGTCAGAGGACTTCACGCTTCGGTCAGATTCTCCGGCTTCGAATCAGGGGAGCTTCCTCGTCGATTCGTCGTCAGATGAGGTCTGCAGCGATGCGGTCGGTCCACAGCCACTCCCGTTTCGGAATGTGGATGCGACTCCCTTGGCGGACAATACGGCCTCGTTTCACTAGAGCGGCGGCACAGCTGCTACGTGCGCTCGTCCACCCGACGACGCCAAGTTCGCTCGCCGCGTCGTCGAGGTCGACACCACTATCAACTCGGAGACCAAGCATGATGCGCTCTCGCAGCAGCGTTTCCGCATCGAGCAGCTCCGTGTCGTCGGATGCTGCCCGTTGAAGGTAGTCACGAGGTGAATCGGTGTTCCTCCAGCGAACGCCGGTCACCGGATCACCGAATGCGTTCGTTCGCGCATAGCCGACGGCTCCGCATCCGAGGCCGAGATACTCGTCGCCCCTCCAATAGCCGAGGTTGTGGCGACACTGGTCGCCTTCGCGGGCGTAGTTGGAAACCTCATAGTGGCGGAGCCCCCGCGATGTCAGCCCTTCGTCGACGGCGAGAAAGCTTTCGGCGACTTCGCCATCGTCCGCGAGAGTAAGGCTTCCGCGCCGGGCGAGATCTCCGAATCTCGTGCCGGGCTCTATGGTCAGCTGGTAACACGAAAGATGAGTCACACCGAAATCGCTGAGCTCGATTGCCTGGCGCTGGGCGTCGTCGGGCGATTGCCCCGGAAGACCGAAAATGAAATCGGCGGATATGCGTGGGATTCCCGACCGCATCGCTGCGAATAGCGCTTGGCGGGCGCCGTTGCCATCGTGGCGCCGACCGAGATATCGAAGATGGTCATCTCGGAAAGACTGCGCGCCAACAGACAATCGATTGACGCCAACATTCACGAGCGCCGAAGCTCGAGACTCATCGAGCGAGGACGGATTGCATTCGACCGTGACCTCGGTCTCAATAGATGTTCCGAAGGTCGAATGGATCGCACGGAGAACACGGCCAAGTTCGCTGGGTAGCCAAAGACTTGGCGTCCCGCCCCCAAAAAAGATACTGCCAATCGATCGATCGTGAAAGCTAGCCGATCTGCGATCGAGTTCTTCGATAATGGCGTCGGAGTAGCGACGGCTGTCAATCTCATCGGGTCGGGACGCGTGACTGACGAAGTCGCAGTACGGACACTTCGAAAGGCAGTAGGGGAAATGGACGTATACGCTTGCGCTGCGCGTGACTCGCTGTCCGCTTACAATTTCGGAAGCCATGACGGGATATCGTCGTCGCAAGCAGACACGCGGATCCGTGGGAACCTCAGGCAGAATTTTTTGTTCCGGAGCCGACTTGGAGTGTTTGAGAATGCGGTTGAATGGGTGGTCACGCAATGAGAAGGCCGGCAATCGCTCCAGACCAAGGACGATGACGTTGGGGTCCCCGGAGGGGGGCGCCTACGCGATCGGATGACTTGCCCGAGTAGCCGCAGAAGTTAGCGGCAAGATGCACATTGTCTCTAAAAGGAGGGACATTCCCAAGATGAAAATTCTTGCGGTTCTTTCGTAGCACGATGACCGCGTCGATCTCGGTCTACGAAAACTTCCCCGAGGCAGGGGCCTCGGGACGCGGTCGAGCCAGCTGAACGAGCCGTACGGCGCAGGTTGCCACGGCGGCGTGGCGGCGTGGCGGCGTGGATCGTAGCCCGCTCGAGTATGCCGCTCGAACAAAGAGTAGAGCATGGCGAGCCCGGCATGCGTGGCTGTGGCATGGATCGTTGATCGCGTGGGAGCGAGGTGTTACCTTTTATGAGGGCGTCCGTGCGTCACGTGGTAGCGGATATATATGCTCCGGGTCGATCAGCTTATAGAACGTGTGAGAGCGTACCAACCGTCGGTCGACGCGGATCTGATTGAGCGCGCCTACGACTACAGCTTCCGCATGCATGCCGGGCAGGTAAGAAAGTCCGGGCAACCGTTCATCGTGCATCCGGTAGGGGTCGCTGCGATCATCGCGGACTTGCGGCTCGACGGCGCCAGCGTGTGCGCCGGGCTTCTCCACGACGTCGTCGAGGATACGCTAGCCACGACGGATGACATCGGAAAAGCCTTCGGGACCGAGATATCTGCTCTCGTCGACGGTGTCACCAAGCTCTCGAAGATCAACTTCACATCGAAGGAGGATCGGCAGGCGGAAGACTTCCGAAAGATGGTCGTCGCGATGGCGCGGGACATCCGGGTCCTGCTCATCAAGCTGTGTGACCGCCTCGACAACATGCGCACTCTCGAGCATATGTCGAAAGAAGCGCAGGAGCGCATCTCGCGCGAGACTCTCGAGATCTACTCACCGCTCGCCAACCGTCTTGGAATTCAAGCATTCAAGAGCGAATTTGAGGATCTGAGCTTTCGGTATTTGGAGCCGGAGGCTTGCGCGACTCTCGTGTCGCAGATGCACCAGAGCAAGCGCGAACGCGACCGATATATCGCCGACGTGTGTCGCACGCTATCGAGTCGACTCGCGGATCAAGGCCTCGTCGCAGAGGTCTATGGGCGTGCAAAACACGTGTACAGCGTGTATCGGAAAATGAAAACACTTGAGTCGGGTATCGAGGGCGTATTCGACCTCATTGGATTTCGGGTCGTTGTCGAGAATGTCAGCGATTGTTACGCAGCGCTCGGTGTCATTCACTCTCGGTGGACCCCTGTTCCAGGACGTTTCAAGGATTATATCGCGCTGCCGAAGCCCAATATGTATCAGTCGCTTCATACGACGGTCATCGGTCCGGGCCATGAGCGAATCGAAATACAGATTCGAACGACCGAAATGCACCGGGTCGCCGAACGTGGAATCGCCGCGCATTGGAAATACAAGGAGCGCGGGGGGGGAGTCTCGGAACAGGACTCAGCCAAGTTCTCTTGGTTGCGACAGCTCATGGAATGGCAGCGGGAGCTGAAGGACCCAGCGGAATTTCTCGAGGGTGTGAAGGTCGATCTGTTCCAAGACGAAGTTTATGTGTTCACCCCGAAAGGGGATGTTCGAGTGTTCCCGCGGGGCGCAACACCGGTCGATTTCGCCTACCAAATCCACACCCAGCTCGGGAATCATGTGACCGGTGCCCGGGTCAATGGGAAGATGGAATCGCTTCGATACAAGCTTCGAAATGGTGACGTCGTCGAGGTGCTTACCAGTCAGAATCAACACCCGAGCAAAGATTGGCTGGACGTCGTCGGCACGACGCGCGCTCGAGCCAAAATTCGCAGTGTTCTGCGCCAAGAGGAGCGTGAAAAGAGCAGCCGTCTAGGCGAAGAGCTGCTCGAAAGGGAGCTACACAAGGCGGGCATCAGCGCGTCGAAGCTCTACAAGAACGAAGGCGAGCTCCGGCAAATCTACGAGACTCTCAAGGTCCAGAACATGGAGGAGCTTCTCATCGGGATTGGATATGGCAAAATCGATCCCGGGGAGATCGTCAAGATTGTCGCTCCTGGCGACGATGATGGGCGTGAAAGCGTCCCTCCTCCCAAACTGCGAGAGGGACCGATCGAGGGCCTTGTCAGGCGCGTTACGGGTCGAGACGAGGGCGGAATTCGCTTGAACGGCATCGATGACGTTCTGGTTCGATATGCCAAGTGTTGCAATCCACTTCCAGGCGATCAGATTCTTGGTTTCATTACACGTGGGCGAGGGCTGACGGTTCACCGAAGGGGCTGTCCTAAGGCGTTCGATACGGATCCCGAGCGCCGTGTCGACATCACTTGGGACAGCAAGGCTCGCATCAATCGAGAGGTTGCACTTCGAATCGTGACCGCCAACCAGCCGGGGATTTTGGCTGACGTGGGTCAGGCATTCATGGCGCTAGGCATCAACATCAGCGAGGCCAACTGCCGCGCTGGAGATGACGGGCGGGCCACAAGCCTCTTTTCGTTCCATTGTGGGGATTTGCACCAGCTCAAGAATGTGATCAAGGCTCTCCAGAAGGTGAAGGGGGTTGTCACCGTAGAGAGAGGATGAGCCGTGATTCGGCGAGCTCGCGTGTATGCTTCGTCCGTCGTGTCGGTTCGCAATCGCGATGCGTTGGGAGTGTTTGCGGTCGCGCTGTTCGCTCGACTAGCGATCGTGGTTTGGGCACACGCGCGCTTTCCCCCAGCGGAGGATGGGCGGTACTACGACGCGCTCGCTCGGCGTCTCGCGGCTGGTGCCGGCTACACCTGGCTCTGGCCTGATGGCGCCGTAACCTACGCGGCTCACTATCCGGTTGGCTATCCGGCTCTTCTAGCATGCGCATACGTTGTCTTTGGAGCCTCGACAGCTGCCGCGATGAGTGTCAACGCCCTGTTCGGAGCGATCAGCGCTGTCGTCGCCCATCGACTGGTGGACGGTCCTCAAGTGTCTCGCTGGCGGCCGCTTGCCGCGGGACTTTCCGTCGCCCTTCACCCGGCGCTGGTGTCGTACACCGCGGCGGTAATGACCGAGGGTGTCACCGCGTCGCTCTTGCTCGTCGCGGTCTTCATGACGTTTCGAAGCCGCGACGGCACGCGCTGGTCGTGGTCATGGCTTGCTGGGGCTGGAGTAGCCATGGGAGTCGCGACCTTGGTGCGCCCGACGTCAATACTGTTCGTCCCACTCTGGGGAATGCTTTCCACGAGCTCCCGCAACTTTAGACCTCGATTGCTTCGATCCGCGGCGATCATGACCATTGCGCTCGCGTGCGTGCTTCCGTGGACTATCCGCAACTGCGTGCACATGCATCGTTGTGCACTCGTCAGTTTGAACGGGGGTTGGAACTTACTCATCGGGGTCGAGACTCGCGACGGAGCCTGGATGCCGATATCCGTCCCCTCGGCGTGCGCGGCGGTCTGGGACGAAGCCGGAAAGGACGCGTGTTTCGAGAGGGAGGCGCGCCGCATGATTCTGACCTCGCCTGCCGCGTGGTTAGCTCGTGCACCCGCCAAAATAGCAGCCACCTTCGATTACGTGGGGGCCGGGCCTTCGTATCTAGCTGCAAGCAATCCTTATGCTTTCGGTGACCGTGACCGGGTGACTCTCGGCGCCATCGACACGATCGTTTGCCGGGGATTCCTCGTCGCAGCCCTGATCGCGTGTGGCACCATGGTGGGGCCTCGAGTCCGGTCTCGCAAACTCATCGCATTCCTCGGCGCGGCCTGTTCGATGACCCTTGCAGGCTGGCTTGGCTATGTAGCGCTCGTCGCGTGCGCACTCCTCGCGTACACCCGTACCGCTGACAAAGGGGCACATTTCGTTGTGATGGCGACTGCCGTTGTCATCGGTGTCACTGTGCTCGTTCATTCGGCTTTCATTGGGGCGGGCCGCTATGCGCTCATCGCGGTGCCATTCGTTGCGATGGTGCCATTTTGCCCATTTGGCGTGCGGAAGATTCCGACCGGTTGCGCGAACTCGGTAAGCGAGGCAGATTGCGCTCGGTTCATGCCGTTCGGGTGATCGCCGGCGGGGCCCGAGTTCTCGGGAGCCGCGGGAGGAAAGTCCGAGCTCCACAGAGCGCGATGCCGGGTAACGCCCGGTGGCGGAAACGCCGAGGAGAGTGCCACAGAAATGAAACCGCCGTCGCTAGCGCAAGCCACCGACGGTAAGGGTGAAAAGGCGGGGTAAGAGCCCACCGCGCCCGCGGCAACGCGGGTGGCAAGGTAAACCCCATCGGGAGCAAGGCCACATAGGCAGGCGTTACGAGAGCTGCTCGCTCCAGCCTGCGGGTAGGCTGCTTGAGGCGGCGGGTGACCGCCGTCCTAGAGGAATGTTCACCTCCGCGTCCGAGGTAACTCGATCGCGAGACAAAACTCGGCTTATAGAACGACGTGGACCCCGAACGCCCAGGCATTGACTTGGGCGTTCGTGTTTTATGTGACGTGGCCCTCCATTGTCGAGCCTCGCTGTGCGCAAACGTATCATCCGGCTCTTGGATGTTCTCCCATGGGCTACCGACGGTTGGCCTCGTCTCGGCAGTCAGGTTGGCGTTGGCGGCGCACCCGCCACCGAGCGTTCATCGCGACCGCTTTGGGATTTTGTCCCGTACGTCCGAGCGGGCGACAAGCCACGCGCGGAGCTGCTGGACGTAGGGATCCGTCTCGCAAGCGAGGGCTTCGACTTCGTCGGCCATAATCGTGCTGCGTGACCACACCCGGCGCACTGCGCGCCGCAGGGCAGCGATACTAGATTCTGCAACCCCGCGTCGGCGTAGCCCGACGACATTGAGCGTCCGAACTCGCGCTCGGTCCCCTTGCACGACGACGAACGGCGGAATGTCTCGCTCGCAGACCGAAGCCGCGGCGACAAATGCGCTCTCTCCGACGCGACAGCACTGGGCGATGCCGCTAAGCCCTCCGAACGTTACGTAGTCCTCGACGACGGTGTGCCCCGCGATCTGGACGCTGTTCGAGAGCACACAGTGGGAGCCGATCTGAGCGTCGTGCCCAATGTGCGCACCCACCATGATGAGGTTATGGTCCCCGACGTGGGTGGCACGCCCCTCCGTGCCTCCATGAACGGTCGCGTGCTCTCGAAAGACGTTGCCGGCTCCAGCGACGATCCGAGCTGGGCCACCTCGATATGTCTTACTCTGAGGCTCTCCGCCGACGACAGCGAACGAATGCACGACGCAGTTGGGTCCTAGTAGCGAGGGACCTCTCACGACGCCATGTGCGTGAACGATGCAGCCGCGTTCGAGCTCAACGCCGGCGTCCACCACCGCAAACGGCCCAATCTCGACACCTTCGCCGAGTTTGGCGTCCGGATCGACGATGGCGCTCGGATGTACGCGGTTCACGTGGCTACTCCGCTCTGGTTGCAACGCTGGTGAGAAATTGCGCGCTCGCGCAGAGCACTCCGTCTGCCCGAGCCTCGCCCGAAAACTTCCAGATGCGTGCGCGTCTATGCACGACAGTAGCCCGTAGCTCAAGCTTGTCTCCTGGCACTACGGGACGGCGGAATCGTGCGCGATCGATTCCCAGAAGGAGCATGAGCGACCTGTCCACGTCGAACGGATCGGAAACGTACGCGAGAATGCCGCCGAGCTGAGCGAGAGCTTCGACGATCAGCACTCCGGGCATGACCGGGTGCCCCGGGAAGTGTCCCTGGAACCAAGGCTCCGTCACGGATACGCATTTGATTCCGTCGATGGAATGCCCTGCCGTCACGTCGGTAACGCGATCGAGCAGCACGAAAGGGCTGCGGTGCGGCAAAATCTTGAGAATTCTGTCGATGTCGATTCCTTCAGCCATGTAAAGGACCTACTTGCCAGTTCCAATATTTCGATAGAGATTCGCCAAACCCCGAAGCCAGCGGACGCGTCCGACGGCCGGATATCCGGCTACGGTGGTACCAGGAGGTACGTCGGCGATGACTCCGCTCTTGGCCGCGATGCGAGCGCGACTTCCAACGGTCACGTGATCCGCAATTCCCGCTTGGCCTCCCATGAGGACACTCTCACCAATCGTGACCGACCCGGCAATTCCACACTGCGCCGCGATGATGGTGTTCGCTCCCACGTCGCAGTTGTGGCCTATGTGCACGTGGGAATCGAGCTTCGCCCCCCGCCGAATTCGTGTTGGCGCGAGCGTGCCGGCGTCGATCGTACACAGCGGTCCAATCGAAACGTCGTCTTCGATGACGACGCCGCCCAGTTGCGGAATTGCACGGAAGCCGCCCGCTGCCTCCGCTACCCAACCGAATCCCGGGTGGCCAATGACCGCTCCGGGACCGACATGGACTCGCGCACCGAGTTCGACTCGTGGGCCGAGCACCGCAGAGCTGGCTATGACACAATGAGCTCCAACGATCGGCTGTAGCGAGGGAACGATAGCGCTTTCCAGAATCGCAGCGAATGCGAACCCCGCATTGTCGTGAATCCAGAGGCCTGCTGCCGCGGAGACCTTCGATGCCAATTGAGACGACGCGAGGATGCAGGCTCCCCTCTCTACCGCCCCGCACGCTAGCGAAACAAATCGAGCTTCGAGGAGCGGTGCGAGCTCTCCTGTGACGGCCAACGCGAGCGGTCGTATCCGCCCGGGCGTAAGAAGAGGTCCCGTGAGGACTTGACCACCGTGGCGGTCGGCTAATGAACGGAGGGGTTCAAGCGGAATTCGAACGACGTGATCCCAACCCAACGATTTTCCGACTATGGCTTGCCCGCTGGAGGTGTCGGCGACGGGCTACCGACCTTCTGTGCAGCTCCCGACGTCGGTGCCGTCGTGGTGGCAGAAGGGGAGGCTCCACCGTTGGACAACTGGATCACCCGGTCGGTGAGATCCAGGTCACTTCGGGAGAATGCCACCGTCGCTCGGTCGACAATGAGATCGTAACCATCGGTTCCCGCGACGCGCTTGATCGCGCCAACGACTCGCTCGAAAATCGGATCCGTCAGTTCCTTCTGCTTCTTTTCGAGTTCCTTGTTGTATTCGAGAAACGTCGATTGAAGCTCGGCCATCTGTTTCTGCCAATCGTCGACCTTCTTCTGCAGGGCTTGCTGAGACAAAACTCGTGACTGTTTGTCAATTTCCTCCTTCTGCTTCTGCAAGTCCGTCTGTTTCTTGTTCAACTCCTGCTGACGATTGTCGAAGAGTTTCTTCAAGGTCGCCTGCGCTCGGAGGCCGTCTTCCGTTTGCATGACGGCGCGCTGAACGTCGACGACGGCGACCTTCACTTGCGCCGCGGCCGATCGACCGAACAAGGACACCGAAACGACCACGATGGCGGCAAGAATATGGCGCGCGGGGCTCTGCATGGGGGCCAGGGCGTACTCAAACGGTCCGGATCGGTCAAGCAATCACGGCAGCGAGACCGCTAATCTTTCTTTCTCGGGATCCCGACCGGGGGGGTCGACTTGAACCGTGACGTACTCGATTCCCAGCGCAGCCTGCAGGTATTCGGAGAGTTTTCGGGCAACGGATGGATCATGGCCAGCGCTGCACACGTGCACGGTGAGCGCGTCATGCCCGGCGCCGAGGGTCCACACGTGAAGCTCGTGCACGTCTACGACGCCCGGGAAGCGACCCACGAGGTCTCGAATCGCGGAAACCGGAAGACGGGCTGGGGCGGCCTCAAGAAGCACGAGCACGGCATCCCGCAGCAATCCGATCGCCCCGACGATCAGGATAGCGGCGACGGCGAATGCGCCCACAGGGTCTGCCAGAGCGGTCTTGAAAAAATGGAGGATGATTGCGGCGACGAGAGCTGCGAGAGCTCCGAGCGCATCTCCTGCGACGTGAAGGCGTGCGCCCCTTAGGTTGAGCGAATGTCCAGCCGGAGCCACGTGCGCTCTCTGCGCATGATCGACGTGGATTTCGCCGTGCGAATGTCCTTCATGGTGATTGTGCGGGTGCACCCCATCCGATGTGAGCGCTCCATGCAGGAGAACAGCGCTCACTCCGTGCACCGCCAAGGCGCCACAGGCGACGAGGAGCATGATGCCCGCGCGCGGCGTCGTGTGCGTTCTTAGCGCCGCCAGCCCTTCGGCCACAATGCCCATCGTCGTCAGCACGACCAAGCCCGCACTGAGCACCGCTGCGATCGGCTCGACCCGTCGAAGTCCATAGGTAAATCGAAGAGTTGGGCGACGCACGGCCATTTTCATCGCAAGGAGACTTCCCGTAAGAGCGAGCACGTCTGTAAAAAGGTGGGCGGCCTCGGCTTGGAGCACGAGACTACCCGCAGCGATGGCTCCGATGAGCTCCAGCACGAAAAATATTGCCGTCAGAGCCAGAACAATCGCGAGTCGACTCGCCTGGCGCACCTCATCGGACGTAAACGCGGATGCGCTGACCGACCGATTTCGGGGGGCGTGCCTCCCGCTAGGCTCGCTCAGGATGACGTCGCGCATCATACGAGAACATAGTCGTCGCCGAGGGGAGCAAGCGAGGAACGCAAGGCAACGGTCGTTTCGTCGTCCCGGCGCACGGCGGTCATGTAGAGGCTATGGAGGATGGCCGGGAACATCGTGACGAGCGAAAGAAAGTCCTCGCGCGCAAGAAACAGAGTCACCGTCGGATGCAAAGCGATCACGTCGGCGTTCGCCGGGCGCCGCAACACGAGAGCGACCTCACCGACCGTGTCCCCAGCAGGAATCGTGGCGAGCACCGTCGAGTCAAGCGAATCCCTAGCAACGACGGCGACTTCGCCCGACACGATGATGTGCAGACCTCGCGGTTCGTCTCCCGCGATCACGAGGCGATCACCTTTTTCGAACAGGCGAGTTTGAAATCGCTCGACGAGTCGCGCCCGATCCTCGACCGGTACCGAAACCAGCACGGGCGACGTTCGAACGAGGTTCTCCACCATTCGTCTCCGGCAATGGTCGGCGAGCTCCCGACCGACCTCCGGATGTGACTCGGAGACGGCTTCGAGGGCCTCCCTGGACGCGACGAGCAGGATTGACGGTCTCGTGGTGACAACACTCGCAGCCCGCGGCGCGCGCGATAACAGCGCCATTTCTCCGAATAGGGCACCACTGCGCAGTCCGGCGAGGACCACCGGGGGAGCATCCACGTCGACCGCGAGGCGCCGAACCTCGAGAGTCCCGCGAGCCACAATGAATGCATCCGTCCCCTGGTCTCCCTGTTCGATGACTTCGTACTCGGCGGGCACCGTGCGCATCTCAAAAGTAAGAATGAGATCCCGAAGAGCCTCCTTGGAAAGAGCGCCGAAGAGCGGTAGCGGCGCCGTTTTCGGCGCGGCGTTTGGCCTAGCTTCAAATTGTCGCGCAGCGGCGTGAAGAATCTGTGTCGCCTTGGAGCTCAGTGCTGGACCCGTAAGAAGAGAGCTTAGCGGTTCGAAATCGCTGAAGTCAGGGACCGGTGGTGGAGGATTGGCTATCAATTCTACGCGGGGAGATCTTGCGCAAAATGCCGATGCCACTTGATCGAGAGGGTCCGCGACGTTGACACCTAGAGATCGCAGGTCACCAAGAGCCGCAATGGCGAGCGGGAGATTTCCTGCGTCGGTCGCCCGCAGTACCGCCAGCCGAAACCCATCTACAGCCGCTTCGGTACGCCCCATTTGCGAAAGCAGTCGGCAGGTGATCACGAGGGCACTCGGAATCGACCCGTCACGTTCCACCACGGCTGCGCTCCATCGCAGCGCAGCCTCCACTTCGCCAGCGAGAAGCAGAGTGAGCGCACGGTCGATCGGGCTGTCGTCGGTCGGAGCGCCGGGCAGATCTGGCGGAGCGGCTCTCATTGCGCAAAGACTCTACCAGGTCCGGCGGGCGTGGCGTTAAGACGTCAGATCTCTCGCGGCCGCTTCGATGTTTGGCAGGAAAGGGCTCCTCACTGTTCGTGCGATTCCCGTTTCGTGCTGTCGCTACGGTCCAGCACTTCGCTCACGGCGTTGGCGGTCGCTAGGACCAACGGCAGTACCCGTGGATAATCCATGCGTGTTGGCCCTATGACCCCGAGCGTTCCGGCGGTCTGTCCGCGCATCGTATAAAGAGCTCCAACGACCGCGATGCGAACCCCGCTCGTCTCACCTAGCTGCTCGCCGAAGACCACGTGACCTCCTTGGGCGTGCATCGCCAAATCCAGCAGGTCCACGAGCTTCTCCCTCGCATCGAGCGTGGATACCAGCCGTCGCGCGTGCCCGGGATCGTCGAACTCCGGTTTTTCGAGAAGCCTGTCCTGACCTTCGATGACTAGGTCGGCTTCCTCACCCACGGCCCCGTCGACTGCTGCCCCACCCAGTTCGAATGCCCGACTTCGCAGATCATCGTCTCTCATGCGTTCGTTTTCCGAACCACGCTGAAACAAGTCGTGCAAATCGCCGAGAGTTCGTCCATCGAGAACGTCGTCGAGAAGGTTATGGATGCGCTCGAGGTCGGCGTCTGTCACGTCCGTCCGAACGAAGCGATTTTGGACGGTTCCATTAGCCATCACCATCACTGCGAGAAGTTCGTCTGACCTTGTGCGCAAGAATCGGAGCTGCCGCAGTACGAGAGTCTCCGCCTTTGGAGCTACGACCATCGCAGCAGTACCCGTGAGCTCGGAAAGCAGGCGCCCCGCGTCCCGCATGAGGTTGCGTCCGGGTTCAAGACAGGCGAACCGCTCGCGAATTGCGTCGAGCTCTTCCTTGGTCAAGTCGCGGACGTGCATCAGCGCGTCAATGAAGAGGCGAAATGCTCGCTCCGTCGGAATGCGACCCGCACTCGTATGCGGCTGACTAAGGTAGCCGGCGTCCTCCAAGTCGGCGAGGACGCTCCGAACACTTGCTGGTGACAGGTCGACACCGGATTTCTTGGCGAGCGTGCGGGAGCCGACAGGCTCTCCCGTCGCCACGTATTCGGTCACGCAATGGTAGAGTAGCTGGCGAGCACGCGCGCTTAGCTCCGTCATGGCCGTCCCATAGGTTAACATCCGCGTGGCCCTTTTGGGGCCGTCACCTCGCATTTCGTGTAGCTCCCTCGATGGCCCCACCTCTGCACCGCCTGTGCTCCGTCGCCGTTGGGTTGATTTTCGCGGGGGTCGCATGTGCGGCTTCGAAGTCGAGCGCTGCAATGGTTCCGAGTCCAACTGGTTTCGTCGAACCTGGAGACGCTCCGTTCATTACATATGGCAGACTCGACCCAGATGCGTGCCAGACGGAACTCGACAGGAGAAATATTGCTTTTGTCAGGGTAGATCGCGCTCGCGGGGTGCTGTCTCCAATCCGACTGAACGGCCCGCTCCACGGAATCACGTTCCATACTGCCCTTCCCGAGGCGCAGCGCACGACGAGCCCTTATGAGATCGTCGATTGTCGCCTAGCGCTCGCGCTCGACGATTTTGCGCGTGAGCT
>Ga0182030_10003797_pt1 | contig 32247 bp, 25 predicted proteins | sample 812S3MmetaG_FD_121299 | JGI IMG/M metagenome (GOLD analysis project Ga0182030, IMG submission 121299) | Permafrost microbial communities from Stordalen Mire, Sweden - 812S3M metaG (Illumina Assembly) | ecosystem: Environmental > Terrestrial > Soil > Wetlands > Permafrost | place: Sweden... | reverse complement strand
GACCAGGCCAAACATTTTTACGAGCAGTTGATCATAGATTATCCGGGCAGCACTTTTGTACAAACAGCCAGGCGAAAACTTGCTGAATTAAATAGGGGAACAACGCCTTAGGTAATGACTATCCTGAAGCTACGCGAATTAAAGCACAGCCTTACTCATCTTTTTTACCCGCATCTTTGTGAAGGGTGTAGCAAGCCCTTATTGATCAACGAAAAAGTACTATGTATTGGCTGTAGCCTGGAAATCCCTGAAACACCTTACCATGCCATTGAAAACAACGAAACAGCATTAAGGTTTGCAGGCAGGGTGCCTTTTGTGAGCGCCACTTCCTATGCCTACTTCACAAATGATGGCTTGTTGCAGCACCTGGTCCATGGGCTGAAGTATAAAAATAAGAAGGAAACGGGCTATTATCTAGGCCAAAAGTTTGCAACCAGCCTTCTCTCGACTGCATATCAAAGAGAAGAAGCAAATTGGGCTTCATCTATCGATATGATCATTCCCGTGCCCCTTCATAAAAAGAAACAGGCAAAACGCGGGTATAATCAAAGCATGCTGATTGCGGAAGGCATGAGTAAAGTGTTAAATATACCGGCTACTGAAAAGCTGTTGATACGCGCAAGAGATACAGAGAGCCAGACACATAAAACAAGGGCGGAAAGAGTAAACAATATGGCTGAAGCCTTCCAGGTCACAGACAACACACAACTAACCGGAAAACATATATTATTGTGCGATGATGTGCTGACTACAGGCGCTACAATGGAGGCTTGCGCGCTGGCATTAATGAACGTAAAAGATATAAAAATAAGCATTTGCACCATTGGTATTGCCATTTCTTAGAACGTATATTTGCACTGTTTTTGTGGGTAGTATTGTTTTTATAATTATTTCGCCATACCTTAACCGATTAATGATATATCCGCTTCGGTAAAATTGATTTTTTAACAACTTAATTTATGAAGAAACACTTATTAGCAGCAGCATTATTATTGTCAGCATTTACATCTTTCGGGGCTGGTTATATGCTTAACCTGCAAGGTCTCAGGGAGCTTGCCATGGGTGGCACAGGTACTGCTTGGCCATGGGATGCCTCAACTATTTACTATAACCCTGGTGGCCTTGCCCGCCTGAAAGGCATACAAGCTTACGTGAGCATGCTGGCTATTATGCCTGCTACCGCCTATGGTAATAATATGGGTGGTTCCACTCTATCAAAACAACAAACATTTACGCCTTTCAATATATATGTTGGTGGCCCTATACAGGAAAATAGCAAATTTGCTTTGGGTATTGGTATTTATTCTGAAGCGGGCATTGGACTACAATGGGATAATGACTGGACCGGACGGTATATCGTTCAGTCTATTAATTTGAATGCTATTTTTTTACAGCCTACTATCAGCTACCGGATATCTGATTTCCTCTCTGTTGGAGGCGGTTTTATATACGCCACAGGATCTTTCGATTACACGAATGCACTGCCGGTAGAAAATATTGTTACTAACGTACCTACTGAAGGTGAAGCGCATTTACATGGCACTGCAAACGGTGTGGGTTTTAATCTTGGCATACAATTAAAAGCAAGTGATAAACTGCAATTTGGCCTTACCTACCGCTCGCAGGTGAATATGGGCATTAGCGGTGGCGCGGCTACTTTCACCGTTCCAACCTCGGTTGCTACCTCCTTCCCAAATACGCAATTTGATTCCCAGTTGCCATTACCACAGGTTGCTTCATTTGGCATAGGCTTCAGGCCCGGCGAGCGCCTTACGCTGCAGTTTGATTTGAATTATACAGGCTGGAACTCCTTCGATTCTTTGAGAATCAATTTCAGCCAGCACACGTCTTCATTGCAGGACGAACATTTGCCAGAGCATTACAAAAACACGTGGACACCAAGACTTGGTGCTAATTATAAGATTAGCAGAGTAGTATCAGTAATGGCGGGCGCAGCTTACGACCCTACCCCGGTGACAGATAATTTCGTTTCTCCGATTCTTCCTGATGCAGACCGTATCGTATTGAGTTGCGGTGTGTCTGTTAAACCTTTACCCAGGTTTACAGTGCTTGCTGCGATCGAAGGAACTGACGCTGTAAAACGGGCTGGAGTATATCAATACGATAACTTTAGCGGCACATACAAAACAGATGCTGTAACCCCAGGCTTGGCTATTTATTATAATTTCTAAAAATTGCAAAAAAACAAGAACGATGAGAAAAATATATATCATTGGCTCCATGGCATTTTTATTTGCTGCCTGTAAACCCAGTGTAAATATTACAACTCCTGCTTCAGCGGGAAGTGCTAATTTTAGTAACTACCTGGCTGTTGGCAATTCTCTTACGGCAGGTTATTCAGATAATAGTCTTACTGTTTCAGGGCAACTAAATTCATATCCCGAGAGGCTCTTTGAACAATTCCAACTAATCCCGGGCGCCATGGGCGCAAAAGGTCCATTCATACAACCGCTACTGCACAGTGACAATGGCTATCCTTCTGCGAAATTAGTGTTGGCAATAACGTATAACCCCTGTATTCCAAATGATTCTTCCCTTTCAGCAATAAGTTTTCCGGGCTTTACTGCAGACCCGGTAGATGCGCAGCAGTACGTGAGTCCGGTAAATAATGGCCAGATCAATAATATTGGTGTGCCCGGTATTCGTGTTGCTGATTACCCGGTAGCAGCTTACGCTTCTCTGAATCCATATGCAGCAAGGTTTTATAATAATCTTGCCGGAACACCAATGGATCAGCTTAATTTCAGTGTAAATAATCTTCATCCCACATTTTTTACATTCTGGCTTGGGGCAAATGATGTTTTAGGGTATGCTACAGCTGGCGGCCAGGGAGATGGTACCGGGAATGCCCTGCCTGTAGCGTTAAACATATACAACACTTCAGATATTACACCTACTTCGGTTTTTCTGAAAATGTATGATTCAGCTTTGCAGGCTGTTATTCATACTGGGGCAAATGGCGCGCTAATCAATATTCCAGATGTCACTTCAGTACCTTTTTTTACTACAGTACCTGCAAACGGATTGACTTTGACCCGCCAGGGACAGGCTGATACGCTACAGGCATTGTATTCAAATTTAAAAGTAGTGTTCCAACCAGGTGCAAATTATTTTATGATACAAGACCATAACGGAAACCCAAGACAGGCGGTGCCTGGTGAGCTTATATTGCTTACCGTACCCCAGGATTCTATTACATGTGCTGGATGGGGAACAACTACACCGATTCCCGCAAAATATGTACTGACCACTGATGAGATCCAGAATATCCATAATGCTATTACTACATTTAACGCGTTTATTCAATTCGAGGCATCTTTGCACAAACTTGCCTATGTGGATATGAATTCTTATTTGCACACAATATCCTCCGGTATTAATTTTAATGGAGTAACTTATAATGCACAATTCGTGACAGGCGGCGCATTTTCCCTAGATGGTGTGCACCTGACGCAGCGTGGATATGCAATGATTGCAAACCAGATCATCACTACCATCAATGCAAAGTATAATTCTACTATTCCTCAAATAGACATTAATAAATATCATGGTGTTAGTTTCCCTAATTAATGGGGAGTGTGATACCTGTAAAATCGTGTCGTTTGCCCGAAACGTTTAGTCTTGTGTTTTTATCCCTTAAGCGTTAGAACCGTCTTTAACGTGTACTATAAGAGCTCCGGGGAGGAGTAAATTGGGTTACACGAAAAATTGCTTGCAATTATCACTAAAGAGGCTGCCCCGAAAACAAGACAGCTTCTTTGTGTTCGATATTAATGTGACTGATAAACACACCACTTTTAGGGCCAATTAACCAATCCTTATGGCCTTCATTTAACTTGATGTGGCTTATTAAAGTGCCAATATTATATGGGTGTGACAGAACAACGAAATGCCAGTGGTATTCCCTAATACCATGCTTCTTGGGAAATGGCTCAATTATACTTCCTAACTGAGGTAATACATGTCAATATCCCCCTTATTCTTTGCCATTATTTTCCCCCTGTATTCGCAAGCATATTTATCTTTTACCAGTTGGTAAGTAGTATCTGAAATATTGATCTTACCCTCTTCGCTATTTTGCTCCATACGTGCGGCAATATTGACAGTATCGCCCCAGATATCGTAAGAGAATTTCCGGACTCCTACTATCCCGGCAACAACATTACCGCTGTTTATGCCAATTCGAACGCCAAATGTGCCATCACCAAGTTCTATCTTTCTCTTAGCCATAAAATCCCGTATCTCTATAGCCGCGGATACGATATCTGTTGCATGATTAGGGTTAGAGATAGGCAGGCCGGAAACAGCAAGGTAGGCATCCCCAACAGTTTTGATCTTTTCAATATGATACTTGCCCAGAATCATATCAAAAGCTTTGAAACACACATGCAGCTCACCGACCAGTTTTTCCGGCGTCATTGATGCGGCTACTGTAGTGAAATTGACAAAGTCTGTAAACAACACAGTCACATCATAAAAATGTTTGGCATCTGTAAATCCCTTCTGCATAAGTTCCCCTGCTACCTCTGCCGGAAGGATATTCAACAGCAACTCTTCAGATCTTTTCTTTTCATTGATCATTGCGAGGTGGCTTTTTTTCTGGAGTTTACTGTTGCGATAGATCAATAAGGAAAAAGCAAGTAATACAAGAATGCCTACAATGTATAGGTACTGCTCTTTTCTCCGCTCATCAAGTGCCTTGTCTTTCATCAGTATCTCGTCCTGTAGTAATTGCGATTTACTTTGCTGCAACTGCAGATTTGCAGCCTGCAACGCAGCTGTAGCTTCGGCCTGCGTCAGTTCTCGAGTTTTTTCTTCTGAATTGCTTTTTTCAAGGCTTAAGTCTGTTTCCGTTTTTTGCAGTGCAGTGCGAGCAGCTTCTTTTTCCTTTTCAGCAGCAGTCAGCGTCTGGTTAGATGCCTGAAGTTGCTGCTGCTGCTGGGACAGCTGTTGCGATTGCTCAGTTACTTTTTGCGCCTGCTCCCTCGCTCGCTGATCTGTCAGTTGCTGTTGGCGGCGCATGGAGTCTTCTCGCTTGCTGTATTCATATTGCAGCTGTTTGCGCTCCATTTCTTTTGCAAGGGTAGGATTTAAAATGGCATGCTTTAATGTTTGAATCTTAGTATAAGTAGCTGCTGCATCCTTTACATACCCTGCTGCTTTTTGAGCTGCATATAAATCTTTATAAGAAGTTTTTAATTGCTCTGTGAATCCTATATCATCACTTATGGCAACAGATTTATTAAAATAATCAATTGCCTTGTCAAGATTTACTTTTTTATCGGAACTTATTCCAAACTCCTTGATGATATCAGGAGACTGCTTTGAAATTTCCACATAAACATTCCCGAGGTCGTCAAGGCTGTGTGCCTCTCCTTTTTTATCTCCCTGCCCTTGCGAGGCTTTCAATGCCTTTGTTTCAGTTTCCATAGACTTTACAAGATCCTGCATTGCTGATTCGGGGCTCCTTCCCTGGCCGTATAATAACACGGGCACTAAAAATAGTATGAAAAATAATAGCTTATTCACTTTGAAATAGTTTTAAAATTTACACGTAATTTGTTACCCGCTTTAATTTTTTACTAAGCTATAAAGATTAGCAATATTACACAAATAATCAAATGGGCATAAATACAATAAATTGCTAGGCAGAGAAAATTTGATTATCAAACAGTTTTGTAGCTTGTAATTAAAAATAGGAGATTTGCGTTGCTGTATTACTTTTAAGGGTCGCAGGCAATAACCTATTTTTGTAACGTTAGAAAAAGTCCCAGGCTAACCAGAATACTCCTGAGGTCTAGCAACATCTTAATTCGACTGAATAAATGAACAAAGCTATAGCTATTGCAGGCATCCATACAGGTATTGGTAAAACTATTGCCTCAGCAGTAATAGCTGAGGCAATAGGCGCTGACTACTGGAAACCAGTGCAGGCTGGTGTGACAGAAAGGGACCTGATGCAAGTGAGGGAATGGCTGTCGAATGGCAACAACAGAGTCTACGAGGAAGCGATTTTGTTATCATCTGCAATGTCTCCTCATGCTGCTGCGCAAATAGACGGTATTAATGTAGACTACACTAAATTTGTATGGCCAAAAACAGATAAAACTTTATTGATAGAAACTGCAGGCGGGTTATTGTCCCCTATGTCGGCGTCCACTACAATGGCTGATTTTATAACTCATTACAAACTGCCTGCCATATTAATAACTCAAAATTACCTCGGCAGTATTAATCATACTTTATTGAGCATAGAAGTAATGAAGGCCCGAGGCATTTCATTAATTGGCATAATATTGAATGGGGTTGAAAACGGATATTCAGAAACATTTATAGAACAGTATGCCAAGATACCTATAATAGCAAGGATACCACATTTTGATAAGTTGAACGATCATTCAATTGCAATTGCTGCATTCAAAATAAAAGAAGCACTAATGAATGTGCTGGAAATAAAATAACGGCTTAGTTTACTTTTGACTTTGACCTTTACATCTTATGGAAACAATAAAAGAACGCGACCGGAAGGTAATCTGGCATCCATACACGCCCATGAAAATCTGGCCGGAAGCCATAGCAATTGTAAAAGGCGAAGGGGCGTATCTTATAGATGAAGATGGTAACCGCTACATAGATGCTATCTCTTCCTGGTGGGTAAATTTGCATGGCCACTCCCATCCTTATATTGCGCAAAAGGTGAGTGAGCAACTCGCCACGCTGGAGCATTGTATGTTTGCAGGCTTCACGCATGAACCTGCAGTAAGGCTGGCAGAAAGGCTCCTTGAGATATTGCCAAAAGGGATGAAAAAAATATTTTATTCCGATAATGGCTCTACAGCTGTGGAGGTGGCAATAAAGATGTCGCTCCAATATTGGAACAACAAAGGTGCAAAAAAGAAAAAACTGGTTGCACTGCAACATGCATACCATGGAGACACATTTGGTGCTATGGCGGTAAGCGGCAGGAGTGTTTTTACAGACGCATTTACCGACTTTTTGTTTGATGTAACATTTATTCCTTTTCCCGGTAAAGCGCATGAAACTGAAAGCATTGCTGAGTTGGAAAATGTTTTGCAACAGGGAGATGTTGCTGCCTTTATTCTCGAGCCGCTCGTGCTGGGTTCTGCAGGTATGTGTATGTATAGACCTGAGGTACTGGAACAATATTTTAAGATATGCAAAAAATATGATGTCCTTATTATAGCAGATGAAGTAATGACAGGTTTTGGACGCATTGGCCCATTGTTTGCCTGCGACCAGATTAGCACATCGCCCGATATTGTTTGTCTTTCAAAAGGCCTTACAGGTGGCTCGATGCCCCTTGGCGTTACAGCAACGACGCAAGAGATCTTTGATGCTTTTTATGATGATGACCGAATGAAGACGCTTTACCACGGCCACTCCTTTACTGCCAATCCTACTATATGTGCTGCGGCGCTCGCCAGTCTAGATCTTTTATTGCAGGACAGTTGCACAGCAAGCAGGCACCGGATCATGGAAGCACATAAGGCATTTGGCGAATCTGTTAAAACCCATCCAATGGTTACTGAAGTGCGGCAAACAGGCACCATAATAGCGATGGAGCTAAAAACAGACAAACCTTCCTATCATAGCTCTCTTCGAGATGTTATGTACCGTTTTTTTCTCGATAAGAATATAATAATGCGTCCTCTCGGCAATATCATTTACCTGATCCCACCCTACTGCATTAATGATGACGAGCTTAACTATATATATGGCTGTATATGGGAGTTGTTAGCAAAAATTAATACTTAAAGTAGCACCCCCATGCCTTTGGGGTTAAACCCCTAAATTTGCCCCAATGAAACAAAACGAACAATTAAGAAAGATAGTTGATAAAATAGTCCAATCGGATAAGTCGCATGCCAAGTGGCTCAACAGCCTCTCGATGATGGAAAATACAGGCGCCAGAAAAATCTCAAAATACGAACACCCGGTACATACGAATATCATAGTATTGAAGCATGCCGCTGAAGAAGCCCGCCACGCCTATTACCTAAAGAAACAAATCAGCAAGCTCACTAAAGATGCATGCCCGGATTATTCATATCAGTACCTCCTTGCTCCAATAGAAAGTTACCACTACCTGCAACAACTGGATGTGGAAGCCTGTCGCTACATAAAAGGCAAACTGCACCTGGAAGGCCGCGCCCTGAAACATGGAGCCTACCTGCTGGTGACCTATGCCATTGAAGTTCGGGCGGATATGCTCTATGGTATTTACCAGGATGCACTCACAAAACATGGCGCGAAAGTAAATGTAAAATCCATTATTGCCGAAGAAGAAGGGCACCTGGAAGAAATGCAGCGCATGCTAGAAGTATTTCACCCTGAATGGAAACAGCTTGCCGAAGATATGTGCGGCGTGGAGAATAAGCTATTTGAGCGGTGGGTTATCGCCATTAGCAAGGTTCTACAGCAATAATCAGTACATTACTTCTCAAAAAAGGCCAAGCTCTATGTTTTACGGGGCGATACTCCTTAGCACGGTTTTTGCATTAATTTCATTATGAAAAAATGTGAGACCACTAATCTTGTTTTGCTTATAATTGTCTAAAAGAATGTGTTGCTATACACCAGGGCGCTCATATTGTCCTTCCTGTTTTGCGGGTTTCTGCCTGCACAGACCCTTTTTGGGCAAAAAGTGAACAATACAGATAGCATCAATTTCAGCAAGTTGCATTTTACCCACAATAAGTTTGTCAATAATATATTTCAGCAGGCCGTAAATTCGATAAAAAAATCACCGGATGCCGGGCCAGACCAGAGCTACCTGAATGGCAAAAGTGAAGATCCATACCTGCCTTACGAAGGAAAGATCATCCGTAATATTTTTATTAATACCATCAACTTCGATAGATCTTTCAAGGACACGACCAAATTTGATAATAGCCTTGGTGCACGGATAGGTAACCACCTGCATAAAAGCACCCGCAAATTTGTGATCAGGGACAACTTGTTCATAGAAGCAAATCATCCACTCAATGCATACAAAATAGCGGACAACGAAAGGTACATCCGCTCTCTTGAGTATATAAATGATGCCCGTATCGTAATAGATACACTTGCAGATAACCCTGATTCTGTAGACATTACAGTCTACACGAAAGATCTATTCAGCATTGGTGGCGGAGGTGCATCCAACGGGTTGAATCATTTTAATATTGACGCTTACGATGCAAACCTGGTGGGTATGGGCCAACGCGTAGAATTGAGTGGGTTGTATGATTATACCCGCAACCCCAATTTTGCATACGGCGGATTATACCGGAAAGACAATGTAATGCATTCCTTTGCAGACGCTACTGTAGGCTACAGCGCCATGAGTATCAGCAACTATACCCATGAGGAAGAGTCTACAGAATACCTTACCCTCACGAGGCAATTAGTATCCCCATACTCACGTTTTGCAGGGGGGCTTACTATAAGTCATGATGAAGCGTACAATGTTTATTTCTTGAAGCCTCCTGTTTTTTATGGTTATGATTATACTCTGTTTGATGCATGGGCAGGATACAACATCGGGATCAAAAAACTTACGGCTACTAACAACACCATTCGTGACAGGAGATTCTTTTCAGTTAGGTACTACAACCGTGATTTTACAAAACTACCTACCCAGGTATTCAATCCCATTACCAATACCGTCAACTTCGATCCTATTTATAACAGTTCCCAGGCAGTGCTGGCCCAATTTACTTTCTTCAGGCAAGACTATTATAAAACACAGTACATTTATGGATTCGGCACTACTGAAGACCTTCCTTATGGGTATAACATTGCCGTAACTACAGGGTGGCATAAACAATTGTCCCTGCAACGACCATATGCCGGTATCAATGCCACAGATTACATAGCCTCTGGCCGTGGTGATTTTATTCAGCTATTCCTGAAATGCGGAGGATTCTTGTATAAAAATAAGGTACAGGACGGCAGTTTTTTAATAGGTGCCACGGCCTATAGCAGAATATTTTTTATTAACAGCACCAAGATCCGCCAATATTTGAATGTAAGCTATACCACTTTATATAACAGGGTTACTTATGCCCCGCTTTACCTCAACAGTTCTTATGGCTTAGAGGGTTTTATCTCAGATTCCGTTTTGGGAACACGCCGGCTGAGCCTTCAGTTGGAAACAGAATTTTTCCTGAAATTCAAATTTCTTGGTTTCAGCTTTTGCCCCTTTCCATTCAGCGATCTGTCATTGATTACGCCGGAAAATAACCCTTACTCAAAGTCTGCATTATATACGAGCCTCGGTGGTGGCTTAAGAGCCAGGAATGAGAACCTTGTATTTGAGACTATAGAGCTAAGGGCTTACTTTTTCCCGGTAGCACCCAGTAATATGAAAGGGTTTAAGATAGTGCTCAATACTAATGTCCGATTCAGGTATTCCAGCAATTATATTACAGCACCAGACGTTGTTCAACTCAATTAAAGTCGATTTTGCGATTTAGTGTTCGGGCATTATAAATTTTGCATACTTCAATCAATATTTTTACATTTATCACAAATATGCTTAGGAAATTTATCTACGCTTTATTGCTTCCTTTGCCTTTATGGGTGAGTGCACAATCTTCGTATATTGAAGATATGCTTGACTACAGGCAGGGATATAAGGAAAGCTTGCTTCATGGAAATCACGCTTTAAAGCCTGAGGATACTGGCTATTTGAGGTTTTATAATATTGATCCGGCATACAAAGTACAAGCTGTTCTTGAACCGCTGGTGGGTATGATTCCATATCCTATACGAACTGCGCACGGAGGATCCAGAAAGTCAGTAAGAGTATATGGCTATGTGTACTTCAACTTAATGGGCGCATCCTTAAAGCTCTATGTTTTGCGCTTCGTGGATATGATCACAAACGCCACTTTAAGTGATCAGCTGTTCATTGCTTTTACCGACCGAACTAACTACAAAGAAACTTTTCTGGGCGGAAGATACCTTGACCTGTCTACAAACGACATTAAAGACAATAATGTTGAGCTTGACTTTAATAAATGCTACAACCCTCATACTGCATACGAAAAAGGATACCCATACCTGATTCCACCTACTGAAAACAGCCTGATTATTGACATCAAAGCCGGAGAGAAAATATTCGGGCATAATCCGGGATACTAGTAAAATGCCTGTTGTAATGTTATTTTGTTATCCTTCCTTATTTCTATCTTTGCAGTCCTAAATATTTATTTGAAGTAATGCGTGTTTTTAAATTTGGTGGGGCATCTATAGCTGATGCAGGCAGGATGGCAGCCTTATTGCCTATCATCTCCGGGGAGCAACCGTTGTTAGTGGTGCTATCTGCGCTTGGTAAAACTACTAATGCGCTTGAAGTGATTGTAAACCTAGCTTGCAAAGGGCAACACGATAAAGCGCTAACAGCAGCACAAAAACTAGAACAGCAGCACCTCGATTATGCGAAGGCCCTTCTAAATGAAACTTTTTACGCAAAGACAGCCACTGCATTAAGACAGCACTTTGCAGAGCTGGAGCAAGCCGTGCAGACCGTTGATCCTGATCGTTACGACTATTCTTACGACCAGATTGTGTGCATGGGGGAAATATTTTCTTCCCGGATATTTGCTTTTTATCTGCAGCAACATAGTATCGCAAGCGAGTGGATAGACATTCGCACCGTTATCCGCACGGATGATACCTACAGAGACGCTGTTGTGGACATTGAATATTCAAAACAGCAGGCCGAGACCATCATCGGTATGGAACTCAAACAAGGCAAGGTCGTGGTAACCCAAGGCTTTATTGGCGCTACTGCCGATGGTAAATCGGTAACTCTTGGCCGTGAAGGATCTGACTATACGGCCGCTATACTCGCCTCCATGCTGCAATTGGAATCCGTAACAATATGGAAGGACGTAAACGGACTGCAAAATGCCGATCCCAAGCTATTTCCGAACACTGTAAAGATAGAAGCCATCTCTTATAATGAAGTGATAGAAATGGCTTTTTACGGTGCGCAGATCATACATCCGAAAACCATTAAACCATTACAGAACAGCAACATACCACTTTACGTAAAATGCTTCTTCGATAAAAGCCTGCCAGGCTCCGTTATACAAAGCGAAGTGGACCATGCCCAATATCCGCCGCTGATTGTGCTTAAGGACAACCAGGAGCTGATACAGGTAACCACCCGCGATTTCTCCTTCATTACGGAAGATAACCTCAGCAAGCTATACAGCATTTTCCATGATCTGAAAATAAAGATCAACCTGATACAGAATGCAGCTATCAGCTTTATAGCCTGCATAGATAACCGGGAGGATAAAGTAAAAGCTCTGATACAAGCTCTTGGCAAAGATTACAAGGTGTCAATAAACGACAATGTACACTTGCTCACTATTCGTCACTATACACCGGAGATATTGTTTGACCTCACCAAAGAAAAGCAAATACTGCTGCGCCAGGAAACAAGGAAAACCATACAGGTTGTGATGAAGTGACTAGTGTGAAAATGCCCGGGTTATCGAATCACATTTTTAACTGATCAGCTAGCTGCTGTAGTGCAAACTCAAGCACTTCCATATGGTCAAACGCCATTTCCGTAATGTCTTTGACATTCACCCATTTGGCTTCTGCTGCATCATCATTGCCTTCTACCTTATGATCTGCGGCGTTTACGAATGCATAGTAGGTTGCTGACACTGTACGGCCTCGTGGATCACGGCCCACCTTACCGAAAGTGTGCAATTGCTTCATCGCGGACAGCTTCAGCCGAGTTTCTTCCTCCAGTTCCCTGATAGCGGCAGCCTCTAGTTCTTCATCATCTTCCACAAAGCCGCCTGGTAACGCCCACATACCTTTGAAAGGATCATTTTTTCGTTTGATCAGTAATAGCTGCAAGTACTCGCCGCCATTACTGAACACCATAGCATCAGCCGCTATCTTAATATTTTGAACAAGCATGTGTATAAGTATTTGGTACGAGGAACCGACAAAAAAACTGTACCACTCAACTAATGCTTAAATAACCTGAAAATATCCAGCCCATTAGCGTACACCATTAGTGTGAGCAACAGTACCAGCCCTACGGTGGTAGCCTTCTCCATTACCTTCTCGCTTACTTTTCTACCGGAGATCATTTCGAACAGGAGGAAGATCACATAACCACCATCAAGGCCGGGAATAGGCAGCAGGTTCATGAATGCCAGTATTATCGACACAAATGCCGTGAGCATCAGGAATTTTTCCATATCGAACTCGGCCGGGAATATCTTGCCAAAGCTAATGATGCCGCCCATGCTCTCGCTTGCTTTTATTTCCTTGGAAGTGAACATCAGTTTGAACTGTCTTATATAATTACTAAACTGGTCGTAAGTAAAAGAGAATCCTTTACCTATGGCTTGTATGGGGTTATACTTAATTACCTCTGTCTTAAAAAACCGGTTGTAGTCGCCCAAAGCTGCTATACCTAGCCGTTTGTCTGTTGGGACATTTCCATGCAAATTGAAGATCTGTTTATTACGAACTACCGCGACTTCAACCGGCTGCCCTTTTAACGCCTTTCTCGCACTGTCAAACTCATCGAAGAACCTGATGGGCATGCTGTTTACTGCTATTACACTGTCCCCGACTTTCATCCCCATCTTTTCCGCCTCACTCCCCTTTTCGACTTCATCCAAAATTAAGGGGATACGTGGCGCAATAAATGAATTTTTTGTACCTGTAATGATGGAGTGCACAGTGCCTGGCTTTATGTCAATATTCACCGGCTCCCCGTTGCGCGTCACCTGTATCGTTTTGGCTTCGTCCAGCACTATATTGGCTACGATGTGTTCAAACCGATCTGTCGGTTTTCCATCTATGGCTGTGATCATATCGCCATTTTGCAGGCCTATGGTTTTTGCCACGCTGTCTACGGCTATGCCATACTTGGCATTTTTCGCCGGAAGGTATTCTTCCCCGTAAATACTGAATACAGCTATATATATGATCACTGCCAAAAGTGTATTTACTATAATACCCCCCAGCATGATGAACAAACGCTTCCACGGCTTCTTAGACCGGTACTCCCAAGGCTGTGGTGGCAAGGCCATTTGCTCTTTGTCCATACTCTCATCCACCATACCGGCTATCTTTACATAGCCACCCAGCGGAAACCATCCTATACCATATTCTGTTTCGCCTTTTACCTTTTTGAAAAGAGCGAAATTCAGCAGGCCTGAAAACGGAAAAAGAAAATCGAAGAACAAGTAAAATTTTTCTACCCTTGTCTTGAAAAGTTTAGCAAAAAAGAAGTGTCCACCCTCGTGCAATACAATAAGTATAGACAATGCCACAAATAATTGCACCACCTTTACCGCAGTGCCAGACATTAATAAAATTGAAAGTAAGGTCATATTCTAGTAGTTAAACCCCCGGCTCACCCCCTGCCCCTCCCGATGGATCGGGACCATGTTCCGGGGAGTACGATGGTGAAGGTCATTGTGGGCTTTGTTCTTTATTAAGCTTTTTCAAGTTTTTTAATAACGTTGTGATTCTTATTCTTTAATATTTGTCCGAAAGCCAAATCTCTTAACCGCAAGCACTCCCCTTTAGGGGCAGGGGTGAGCCGGGGGGTTAGTATATCGACAACTGGCTTTTCTTTATAAACTCCATTGCATACTCTCTTGCTTCTGCATCGCTTGCTTTGTAGTCATCAAGGGTCGGGTGATCTATAAAAGACACACTCTCCATTGTTTTTTCTATCATCTCGCTCATTTCCAGGAAGCCCACCTTGTTTTGCAGGAAGGCATGCACCACCAGTTCATTTGCAGCATTGAGTACACATGGCGCGTTGCCCCCGCGATACAGTGCCTCTTTTGCAATAGCAAGATTACGGAAAGTTTTATAATCAGCCGGCTCAAACGTGAGCTTCGGAAAGTCCTTAAAGTCGAGCCGTTTATAATCATTGGCTACGCGGTAAGGATAGGCAATGGCGTACTGTATGGGCAGACGCATATCGGGTAAGCCCAATTGCGCTTTAATAGAGCCATCAGTAAACTGCACCATGGAGTGTATGACGGACTGCGAGTGTATGACCACGTCTATCTGCTCATTTCTGAGCCCAAACAGCCATTTGGCCTCAATGATCTCCAGGCCCTTGTTCATGAGGGTGGCGCTGTCTATGCTTATCTTGGCGCCCATGCTCCAGTTAGGGTGTTGCAGCGCATGGCTGGCCTTTACATTCACCAGGTAGTTTGGTTTGCGCCCTAAAAACGGACCGCCGCTTGCCGTGAGTATCATTTTTTCCACCTTGCTCACATCCTCGCCTACCAGGCACTGGAATATGGCACTGTGTTCACTGTCTACCGGAATAATCGTTACGCCCTTTTCGCGCGCACGCTGCATCACCAGCTCGCCTGCAACTACCAATGTTTCTTTATTGGCAAGAGCTATACGCTTACCTGCATCTATGGCTGCAATAATGCTGTGCAACCCGGCAAACCCGAGTATAGCGCCCAACACTGTGTCGACTGTATCCCATGCTACCACATCGCAAAGGCTTTGCTGACCGGCAAATACCTTTATGGGCAGCATGAGCAACGCTTCCTTTACTTCTTTATATTTGGCTTCATCCGTTACTACTACTGCGTTCGGCTTAAACTTCTTTGCCTGCTCTATAAGCAGGGTCGCGTTGCTGTGCGCGCTCAGCACTTCTACCTCAAACAGATCAGGATGCGCCGCCACTACCTCCAATGCCTGTGTGCCTACAGAACCCGTAGACCCCAATATCGCTAAACGCTTCATTCACTTAAAAATTTAATTCCCAAAGGTATTTAAAATTACAGGGTTAAAAGTTAAAATAGTAAGAAGTATAAGTTTCGGAAGATGTTTCGATCTACTTGCTGTGAAACAGGGATTATTTCAGGTAAAAGGCATATAAATTTAACCCGTTTGTGCGATTAACCATGCCTAAAACTTATCTAAACTTATCTAAACTTAACCTTTTAGGCCGGAAACCGAATGGGGCTGGCCTACCCCAACTTTTCCCTATATTTTATCAAAGTGAAATTCTTTTCGCAGATCTCTACTATTGTAAAAATTAGAAAATGTGTGCATGCCTGCCCGACAGAAATGCCATTTGGACAGGTGAAAATTTTGCTGTTCGTTGATTTTATTTGCAGTTTGCATACCAGATAGTTAGCGGTTGTGTAAAGGTCTGCTTTTCTAATTTCATTTTAGTGTTGCTACGGGTAGGAAAATTTTATTGAAGTGATTCATTCCAGTACAGTGAAGGAATCTCGTTAATAGCACAACGGTTAAGGTTAATATTTAGAGGGTTTTATACAGTACTTAGTGTATTTTGTTTTGCATTGTTTTTAAATAATTTATAAATTATCTTTATCAAAATTGTTTACAAAAGTTAACATTGAAAATTTTATTTGACTGGCAATGATTGGGGGCAATCGTTGCTATAAAGGTAAGAAATAATTAGCTTAATCGAGTTAATGTTATTAGATTTATGGAATAATTAACTTTGCGTTTATGAGAGAAAACAGAAGTGTTTGCTTATTTATTTTAGTGGTTGTGAAGTTATGTTTGATTCTTCCTTTTTAATATTTCCACTGGATTTCTGCTTGTATGAAAAACAGCATAAACTGCCACCCTTTTTTCTGCGATCTCATATGCAATCAGGTAAGGAAAATAGTTTATTATAAGCTTTCGGTAATGTGTATCTGTTTTGCGGAAGAATTCGGGATGCTGCTCCAGTTTTTTATAACAAATAAGCAACTCCGATAAAAAACGCTCCCCAATCCACTTTCTTTGTCTTCATACCAATTGTAAGCCTCGCTAATATCTGCCTCAACGTGGGTGTGAAAAATTAAATCGTAAGGCATCAGGCGGTTTTTCGGTTTTTCCGAATATTATCATGCATGGTTTGCCAATCTATGCCTTTATCTTTCCCGCTCAAAAAAGATGCTCTGCGCTCATTAAGAACTTTCAGTTGCTTTTCAGTAAAAGAAGGTTTGGTATACGTATCAATAATCTTTTCTTCCAATAAAGTAAAAAGCGCGTTACATTTTTGTCATCAACTCCATTGAGGTAAGCCAGGAGGAGGTTTCTTTTCATTGCAACAGTCATAAAAATTACTTTTCACAAACTTACTTAATAATTACCTGATACGATACAAGGGAGGTGATAAAATAACTGCGACATTTGGCTTGTTCTGTCGTCTATTCTTCATTGAAAAGCCATTTTATTTATCTTGTGCCTATGAATCCACGAAACATTCCTGAACGAGTGGAAAGAATTTTTGAAGCTGTTGCCGGATTGAATTTATAGTCTATTTTCAATTTACCGGTATCCCGCTATTATCAGAAAGAGAGATGTCCCAAATGGGTTGCATAGCCCCGAATTAACTGTATCAAGTGAACTCCGTTTGCAAATCGGGTTTATATTTTACCACCAGATGCGCTGCGCTAACATCTGGAGGAACGTGGCAGTCCTTGGTTCTTAAAGCTAACAAAAATTAAAGTTCTACAGCGATAAGCTCATGTCCCAATTTGTGGAGGGCTGTTTCTATTTTTTTCCTTTGGGCTGGCCTAGGATTTCTGTGTCCGGTTGAATAGTGCTGGATTTGCTTTTGGTTTATGCCGGCAATCCTTTCCAGCGCTGCAGGTGTAAAAATCCCCTTGTAATATTCCAGGAAGCTTTGAACATCGAATTTGTAAACAATTTCATAATCCCCTTTCAGTATATCGGGTATATTTTCGTTACTGTGGTGTTCCTTGATAATGCGGATTGTTTCAAGCGCCGATTGTTTTGCTTCATCAATAGTATTGCCGCCGCCTGTTACCCCTTTAACATTTTCGGCATAAGCACCGAATAAGTCAGCAGAGCGCTCAATAATTATTTTTACCTTCTTCATAATTTATTTTTTAAATCTTAAATTACTGTTTAGTTGCGGTTATCTTTTTAACCCCATATCTTTAATCGTCTTTCTCTCAGTTCCCTTCGGCGTTTCCTTTGCACCGTGGTAGGGAACCGTGTATTGCACACCGTCCTTTTCATAAGTATAATGACTTCCTTCTGTTCGGGTATGAACCCATCCATTTTTTTAACTAATCTGTGCAATTCGCTTGATTTCAATGAGAGCCTTATTAAATGACACTATAAAGATAGTATTTTTGCTATCATTTTCAAAAACCATTTTGCTTTTTTTTTAACCGCCATAGCTTTTTTAGCAAATGAGGTAATGATGGGCTTAGCAAGGGAGGGAAATTGCTAACCAATCACACAATCAACAGACATGCTCAGAACCACAAAACGCTACAGGAGAGCTATTCCCGGCCTGCAATGGTCAGCACGGGAATACAGTTCTGCAATAAGCAGTGTCTGAATCAGGACCGTGTTTTCTTATACTTGCCAATCAGGTCAGCTACTGAGCTGCGCAGTAAAAATTCAGGATTCAGCTCGGTAAACATTTTTGCTTTTGCGGGGGATAATTTTAAAGCTTTTTCCAACTGGAGCAAGCCTTCTTTGGCCTTGCCCATTTCGAATAGAGAAGCGGCATGATAGAAATAAAAATCGCCCTTTTCTCCGCAATGTTCCCTTGCAACTGCCAGCTGCGTGATGGCTTCTTCATAATAGCCGGTCAGGTATAGCCCCCGTATCAGGGCTACCCAGGTTGTCTTATTGCCCGGCTTCAGCCTTACGGCATTCAGGTAGCATACGAGCGCTTCACTTTTTACATCCATTTCCATCAGGCAATTGCCTATGGCCATGCAGTAGGAAGCGTTTTCCTTATCGAGGTGCAGCGCCACGGAATAAGACTTTACTGCTTTTTCCCACTGTTTTTCGCGAGCATAGGTTTCCCCTATCTTATAAAAGATACCATCGTCCTGCGGGCTGAGCTGCGATGCCTGCCTGTAAAACTGGCGGGCACGGGAATAATTTTTCTGCTTTTCCCAGCAATAGCCCATGGCTTCAAATATTACATCTTCAGGTTTGGCTATTTCTATATGTTTTTCCAGTACATCGAGCGCCTTTTCATACCACTTGAGCCGCATGTAAGCATCTGCCATATTCCGGTAGGCAAATTCAAATTTTTCATCAATAGCCACGCAAAACTCATAGGCATCAATGCACTTCTCATATAATTTCAGGCCCTGGAACGCTGCACCGAGGTTGAACCAGGCGAGCGCATTATACGGATCATCGTCAGTAAGCTGTGTATGCAGGGCTACGCTCTCATCTAGCCGGCCGGTAAACTCTGCCCAAAAGCATATCTTCTGTAGCGCTTCTTCATTGCGCCTATCTATTTTAATTACCCGTTTCAGGGTATCAAATACAGCGTCAAATTCTTCGCTTTCATCATATACATCAGACAGCTCCAGGAGGATCTCTATTTTGTCTTTAGACTGGTAGTCGACCGATTTTTGTTCCAGCCACAAAGCGGCCTGGTCGTATTTAAATTGGGCAAGGAGTATATCTGAGCGCAGTAATACCGCATCCAGGTTATTATTATCGTATTGCTCCATCTCATCCAGCGTCTTGAGCGCCTGCCCATATTTTTGGGATTGGGTAAGTATTTCAGCTTTAAGTAATAATATAGAAGCAGAAAACGGATAGTATGTTTTTGCTATGTCGCAAGCCAGGAGCGCCTGCTCTTCGTTGCTGTTTTGGAAATAGTATTCTATCACCCGCTCAAACTCTTCTTCGTCCAATATGGATGTGGCCTCACCACTCTTTACTTCTTCGTATTTTCTAAGGGTTTCTTCTAATGGGCCCCACTCATCGTCATTAAAATCATCATCAAACATACGCACATGATTTCTATCAAAGTTAATGAAAATAGTATGCCAAAGTAGTAACCCATTGTTACGGGAATGTCAAAATGCACACGTTATCAACATTATAGATTGGCATATAGCATTTTCTTTTGCGATATACGTAGGTGAGAAAACACTATTGGCAAATGGAAGATCAGAAGTTGCTCACCTTATTACTTGGTCTACTTTCATTCCATAATCTGTCCAACGCAGTAACGATGTAGGTTGCCTTTTTGTAAAGCCTTGCCTCAGGATCTTTAAACTCAGTACCCTGCTGAATAGAAATAATCTTATCATTTCTATCCAAATTCACAGGTTCATTATTTACAAAGCGATAGACCACATACCGAATGGGTTCTTTTGAAGGGTTGTGTTCCTGCCACTTCAGATTTGTGCCAACTGCTGACAGTTCTATTTTAAGCACCGGGGCCGCGGGGGGTACGCTATCCAGCCATTCCATAGGAGGTATCAATGCCGGGTACTTGTTAGCGCCCAGGCGCAGGCTGTCTTTAATGGGCGCCCTTATCTTATCGAAACAGGATGCGCTATAAAATGAATAACCGGAATTGGGGCATTGTTTTCTTATGTCACGCAGTTGCCAAAGCAATTCGTTTACACTGGACCATGGGCCACTGTGTGCGTTAGTCATTTTGTATAGACCAAGCCCATAATACACATGCCTTTTATAACAATGTCCATACCACCATGGCATTAGCACAGTAAATGGCGCCGCACGGTGATTATGCTCCCAATAAAGCTGCGGCATCAGGTAATCAATCCATCCCTTTTGCATCCACAGCAATACATCTGCATAGAGATCATCGTAGTCGGTTTGGCCGCCTTTTGTTTCAGACCCTTCGGCGTCCTTGCTTTTATTGCGCCAAACGCCAAACGGGCTTATGCCAAGTTTCATGTAGGGCTTCAGATGCTTAATGCTGGTATTGAGCAGGGATATAAAAAGGCTCACATTGTTTCTTCGCCAGTCTTCTTTGTCGCTGCCCTGCCCATATTTTGCATATGTTCTTGCATCATCAAAAGTTTCCCCGGCTACGCGGTATGGATAAAAATAATCGTCGAGGTGTACGGCATCAATATCGTACCGCTTTACGACGTCAGATATTACATTGATCACGTATTCGCGTGCTTCCGGTATTCCGGGGTTTATATATGATTTACCGCCGTAGTCAATGATCCAATCCGGGTGCTGATACGTGACATGCTTCGGCGGATTAGGATTTTGGCGGCTGTCGGTAAGTGCGCGAAAAGGATTGAACCAGGCATGGAATTCCATATTGCGTTTGTGCGTTTCTTCTATCATAAACACCAGCGGATCATAATAGGGGTTGGGCGGTTCTCCCTGCCTGCCGGTAAGGTAGCGGCTCCACGGCTCTATTTTTGAAGCATACAGTGCATCGCTTGCCGGGCGTACCTGTACGATCACCGCGTTGCATCCCACCGCCTTCAGCTGATCGAGCCGCTGAACAAATTGCTGCTGCTGCTCTTCTGCAGGCAATCCGGGTTTTGACGGCCAGTCAATATTTGCTACAGTGGCAATCCATGCACCCCGGAATTCTCGTTTTGGAGATTGGGCACAGAGGCTTGTTACAAATAAGAATGAAGAAAAAAGTATAATAATAATGAAGCGATACAAAATAATGATTGGTTTGAGTTGCGGTTGTTTAAAGAAATTTACCGTATGCTAATGTATAAAAACCGCACCAAATTGCGGGTAAAGGTAGTTATGATACGAAGTTAATTCTTTGGACGAACAAAACTGCTTGTATTATCTTAGTATCTTTTTTGATAAAAATACATTTTAATATACTTGAATAGAGATCAGCCCGAATTGAAAACACCTGCAAAAGTATCCCTGGCGGCAATTGCGGCATTGCTGGTTATTGCCATAATTTTTTTTAAAGAACGGGCGTTATTTGCCGATGCCGCCTATACTATTTTTAATGTTCTCAACGAGCACTCCATAAACCTTTCTAATCAACGGTATGGTGCTTTTATAACGAAACTGGTTCCTTACCTGGGGCAAAATTTACATTTCCCGATCAAATATATTTTGTTTGGGTACGCGGTCGTTGGTAATGTATTTCTTTTAATCGTAACAGCGCTCTTTGTTTATGTATTCAAACAGTACAAATTTGCAATTTTACTAGCGCTTTTTAGCCTTCTAATTGTCAGCGATTCCTTTTTTATGCTGGCTGATATTTATACGGGAATCAGCTGGATGTTTTTGTTTTTTGCAGTAACCATTCATCTTGAGCGTAAAAGAGTAAGTATGGCTTTGCTGTCATTGCCGTTTATCCTGCTTGGGTATCTTGCCATAACAACGCATTTTATAATAATAATACCGACAATATTTCTATGGGTATACTTTATACTTGATAAAGATGCGTGGCCATTCCGGACAAAACAATCAATTTTTCTGAGTGCCCTGCTTGTTGCGGTAATTGCTGGTAAAATGCGGATAACTGCGGATAAATCATACGATAGCAGCCACTTGCATGGGGTCACTCATTTTTCAATAAAGGATGTTATTAAGGCTTTTACAAAACCAACGGTAACGATATTTTTATACCGGTGTATAGTGAACTATTGGGCGGCGGTTATTGTCTTTATTTCCGGAATAGTATACCTGGCAAAAGAAAGAAAGATACAGTTATTGGTGTGGACGGTGATTTCAGTTATGGGCTATATAGTGCTTATGGGGTTAAGTTATGGTGACATGGATGCTAATACGCTGCTATGCCACATAGAGCTGGAATGGGAATGCCTCGGTTTAATTGTTGCCACGCCTTTTGTCTTTGTAGTTTTACCAAAAATAAAAACATCAACAGCGTCATTGCTTTTGGCATGTATATTTATTATAAGGCTGGTATATATTCTCTCGTTCTCCCCGGCTTATAGTTTACGAACGAAGATGGAAGAGGACATATTGAGCAGAATGAGGAAAAAAGAAATTACAAAATTAGCACTATACAATGATCCGCATCTTATGTCAGTAGCCAGGATATATTGGGCATTGCCTTATGAAACGACAATCGCGTCTGCTATAAATGGAGATAAGCCACAGCTGACATTCTTTTTTGTGAACCCAGACGATAAAAAAGCCATTGAGGAAATAAAAGATCCCAAAGGTTTCTACAATGTATGGTTTATGACTCCATGCAATATCTTGAATAAAGAGTATTTCAATATAGACTCTACTCAGCGATACCAGGTCATGACCTACGCTGAGTTTCTAAAATAAATGACCGTATAACAGCCGATATTTCATAATTTTCAGGTTCTAAAAAGTAATGAATGCAACCAAAAAAGCCACAGGATACATTTATTGTAATGTCTGAGCTGGTATTGCCTAATGATACAAATACGCTTGGAAATCTTATGGGCGGCAAGCTGATGCACTGGATGGATATAGCCGCTGCAATTTCTTCACAGAAGCATTGCAACTGCCCTGTAGTTACTGCTTCTGTGGATAATGTGTCTTTTGCACAGCCCATTAAATTAGGGAATCTGCTCACTATAGAATCCAGGCTTACGCGGGCATTCAACACTTCTATGGAGGTATATCTGCGGGTATGGGGCGAAGATCTGTCCGCCCAATATAAGTATCTTTCTAACGAGGCGTATATGACCTTTGTGGCCCTTGACCCACATGGCAGGCCCCGTAAAGTACCTGAGTTAGTACCTGAGACCGACGCCGAAAAGCAACGGTATGACGGAGCGCTGCGCCGTCGGCAATTACGATTAATACTGGGCGGTAAAATGAGCACAGACGATGCAGGTGAATTACGGGCGCTTTTTATTAAACCGTAAATTGTGCGTTTCAGCTGTAATATTAAAAAATCACTCAACGAAATCAAAAATGGTATTAGATAGAAAAGTAGCGCCGGCGATCCATCACGCAGTGGAGTTTGATTATAAATTGCCACCCATAAATAAAGCGGCACTCGACAATGGCCTGCCGATATACTGGCTGGACGCCGGAGTACAGGATGTGGTGCAAATCGACTGGATTTTCCCTGCCGGATTATGGTATGAACAAAGCCCATCTGTAGCGCATGCAACCGCAGGACTGCTCAAAAATGGCACTTCAAAACATACAGCGGAGCAAATAAATGAAGCCCTTGAGTTTTATGGCGCACAGCTGAAAGTGTCTGCCGGCAATGATTACAGTACCGTTACATTGTATGCACTCACCAAGCATCTGCCGGCATTGCTGCCTATGGTACTCGAGATCATAACAGATGCAACGTTTCCTGAAAATGAGGTAGAGATACATAAACAAAATGCCATTCAACGCCTTTTAGTGAATCTTCGCCAATGTGAATTTGTAGCCAATCAAAAAATAGATGAACTGCTTTTTGGCCATGATCATCCATATGGCCGTTTTTCTAAAAAAGAGAACATAGCAGCACTGACACGTGAAGACCTGGTCGCTTTTTACAAAATCCATTACTCCCTGGCCAATGCGCGGATATTTATGGCCGGTAAGGTTACAGAAAATGACGTGAAATGCGTGAATGATGTCTTCGGCAAACATGCTGTAGAAAAAGCTGCAATAAAACAACCGATTTTTTCTATTGTTACTTCACCCGACAAAAGCCAACGGGTAGAAAATGATCCCAATGGTGTGCAGGGAGCCGTACGCATAGGGAAGCTGTTTCCTAACCGGCACCACCCAGACTATTCACCCATGGTGGTACTCAATACTTTGTTTGGCGGCTACTTCGGATCACGGCTCATGAGCAATATACGGGAAGATAAAGGGTACACCTATGGTATATACAGCTCCGTATCACCTGAAATAAACGGCGGCTCATTAGTTATTCATACCGAGACAGGCAGAGACGTTGTGGACAAAGCCATAAAGGAAATTTACCACGAAATGGACGTATTGCGCAATGAAGTTGCATCTGAGGATGAGTTGCTGCTTGTAAAAAATTATTTGCTTGGCGGGCTGCTGGGTGATCTCGACGGGCCATTCTCTATATTGCAGCGCTGGCGCACGCTTATACTGAATGATTTTACCGAAGATTACTTTAATAACAACATACGTATTTACAAAACGATCACCGCCAAGGAATTACAGGGTCTTGCTCAAAAATATTTCACCAAGGAAGATTTTCATGAAGTGGTGGTGATATAACTGCGCCAAATTTATATATTCGCATTTTGCAGCCAACCTAGCTCAGCTGGTAGAGCAACAGTTTCGTAAATTGTAGGTCGTCGGTTCGATTCCGATGGTTGGCTCTAAGAAAAAGCTTATCTGGTAAGCGTTTCAGAGGTTTTTCTAAAAAGCATTAAAATTATAATGTAATAGGAAAAAACCCTATTTTTAGCCCTTCTGTTCGACAATAGTTCGACAATGTTTCACTGTAGCTCATGCTCAATCAAAACAGCATGGTTACTACATTCAAGGCTATCCTAAACGAAAGGAGGCAAAGGTCAGACAACACATATCCGGTGATAATCCGGGTTACAGTTGACAGAAAGAAAAAGGAAATCCCAATAAACACATTCCTACACACAAAGGATTGGGATAATAAAAACAGCAGGGTAAAGCCCACCCACCCAAATGCAGGTCTGATAACACAAAAGGTTACACAGGCATTAAGCAAGCTACAGGAAATAGCCTTGAGATATGAGGCACTGGATAAAATATATTCTGTAGACGATATTGTAAATACCTTCTTGAATAAGAAAGATTATCGTCCTACAGTTATTGAATATGGGAAATCAATCATTGCGGAAATGATACACGCCGGAAGGGTAGGAAATGCAAGGGTGTATAAAGATGCAGTATTCAAACTGCAAAAATACTCGGGTACTAAAAGGCTATTTTTTGAAAATATAGATACTGCCTACCTGCTAAAGTTCGATAATGATATGCTTGCAGAAGGTATTACAGTAAATGGGATTGCTAATTACATGAGCCAGATTAGAGCATTATACAATCGTGCTATAAAGGAAGGCATTGTAGAACTAAAGTATTACCCATTCAATAACTACAGGATAAAGAGGGAAGCCACCATAAGCAGGGCTTTAACCGTAAATGATATGAAAGCCATTATTGCAGCACCATTAACACCCGATACTCCTATATGGCACAATAGAAATTATTTCTTGCTTTCATTCTGTTTGTTAGGTATATCATTCGCAGACCTGTTAAGCCTGAAAGGTGAGAACATAATGGGGGATAGGATAGTGTACAGGAGGAAAAAAACGAAAAAATTGTACACAATTAAAATTCATCCTGAAGCGCAGAGGATATTAAGCTATTATTACGATGCCTCCATACAGGATAAAAATGAGTACCTGCTGCCAGTGTTACCACCTAGTGTTAAAGACCCAACATGCCTGATGAAGCTATCTTTGCAGGGCATAAGGACATGCAATAAGTACATTTCCCGTATTGGGTATAGTTGTGGTATTAAAGCAAGATTATCAACTTACTATTCCCGGTATTCCTTTGGGAATATTGCAAGGTCATTAATGATTAGTAAGGATATAATTAGTCAAGCGTACGGGCACTCATACGGAAATGCTGTAACATCCATATACCTCGATGATTATGATAATGCCGTGATCGATGAAGCCAATGCTAAAGTAATAGCGACAGTATTCAATTAATTACCTATAAAACCCTATCATTTTTGAACACTTTATAGCGAGAGGTAGCAAAAAATTATGCTGTTATTCGTTCCTTACCACCAAAATCTGGGTAAAGCCTAATAATTTGACCAGTATCAATAACCCGTGAACTACGATTACCACAAAGAATGTTCTTTCCAGCAGAGTATGTTATGCCACGAGCTTCACACCATGCCCGGATAGTTGGAAAATACGTTTGTAGGTAGTTGTCAATTATACCGACTGCCATATGGTGTGCTCCATCGATATTCTTGTTAAGCCCTGTATCGTATGCGTGCTGTACATTCTGACTGTGAGAAACCCATTGTAAATTAATGGCTCTATTGTCCTGCTTATTCCCATTGACGTGATTAATTTCAGGCAGGTTAAACGGGTTTGCTATAAACGCACCGGCAACCAACCTGTGAACGTAAAAATATTTCTTACTTTCATCATTATACAGGCAAATGGTTAAATACCCCTCATTATTGATTTTTTGGATTAATAACTTACCTGTTAAAAATCGTTTTGTTCCGTTTGATAAAACTATGTGCCTGTCAACACTTCTTATTATCCCGGAATCACTAATTTCATATCCCTCAAATCCTACAACACTACGAAATTCCATCTCACAAACTTTTCAAAGAACTTATGTAAATATGACAAAAACTGCTACCAGCAATGATTTCAGCCGTTTTTTCAAAATATTTTTTCACTCGCAACCAAATTCAACTACCCTGTCTATAGAGGTTTATTAAGATTCTGTAGAAGAAGTAATAAGAGCATAGTGTTATAGAGTATAAGTTGCCCGGCGACTTACTAAAAATCAATAATTACCGGGCTTATCTTATACAGTGTTTGAATATTCCATAATCTCCTAAGCGGCCTTATTACCTTCCAGGTATTGATCTATTTCCTTTGCATAATCCCTCCAATATTTGATCTTCATCTTAGGTACGTAGCCGACAAATTCATCAATGCATTCTGCCATTATCCTGCTAACTAACATTTCATTGCCAACAGTAGTAATTAAGCAATCGTGCAGAGTAAAAATTGGCACTTCAGGATAGTCACGTTGTAAACGCTTACAAACATACCCTGTCATTGCGATACTCTCAATGCGCTGGAAAAGGCTGCATATATCCTTATAATTGACTTCTTTTATCCGCCTGTACACTTCTAGCACACCGGGATAAAGTGCCGTAAAACTGTCTAGAATTGGCTTATTTGCCCTGCAGAATAAACCCCTGTTATTAGGGTCGGTAGCGTCGGCAAAAAGCTGGTCTAGCAGGATGTTTTTGACCTTATTTCTTTTGACTTGATAATCATGGTTTGGTTGATAAATACCGTCTGTAGCCAACTTATCCAAAATACTCTCATAAAGTAAACCTTCCGAACATTTCTTAACGAAATCATGATTTTGAAAGCCTTTACCATAAAAGGTTTCGTAGGAATTGATAGACATAATAGTGTTATAATACTCTACTCTATTATTACTACTACTTATATCTAAATGCTTCCATAAATCTACTAAATATGGTTTTGAAGATTTGTATTTCCAGTGTCTATGGTTAAATAAAAAGATACTAAAAAACAATTGGCTACAAGAAATGTCAACTTCTACCAGTTGCTTCTTATCATAACTAACAAAACTCCGAAATTCCCTCGGCAACTGAGTTATGGATGTATGAATTCTGTACCCAAATTCGTCCTGTTTAAACAGATATTTCCCCCGTTCTATTTGGTCTAAAATTTCAACTTTTGTAGTGTTGATTTCTGTATTAATTCTCGCCTGCCTTATTTTGTCATTATTTTCGTTTGCATCCCTAAATGCCGCAGCCTCCATGATTTCAATTGTCTCATAGCATTTAGGCAAATCTATTTCTAGCTTGTTTGTCTGAAACCATTTTTCTAATCTATTAACTACTATAGGTTGAAAATGAATTTTCTTTTCAAAGCACTCATTGACTTCTTTTTTTAAAAGTGTCCAGCACCGCACTGTCTTCCAGGTCAAATCTGAATTCAAAAAATAATCTGTGAATCTGTAGCCCTGAGATACTTTGCCTGCCTTCCAACTGCAATCTGGAATTATTATACACGCAGCTTCCATCCAGTCAAGTATTCCTTTGTAGTTGTTACCGCCTAACATCTTACTTAAAATATCAGACCGCAACGGCACAAAATAAGGTTCTCTCTTGTCCGGGTGAATCATACCGGCATTAAGCTTTTCCATGCCTCTGTAGATGCAATCACAAACAAAATAAACTTTGTCTTTATGAAAGCCAGATAAATCATCTACAGGATATAAATTTATTGATTCAGTAATATCCAGTTCAACTGGCACCATTAATTTCTCCATGATCTAAGGGTTTAAAACGTATGATTAAAGTTTTGTCAATAAGTCTCGATTCATTCCAGCCTGAGAGGATATTACGGCCAGTATTATAATTAAGTTGCCGGGCTTGGCACCATTCCTTGATCGTCGCAAAGGTTTGACCTAAAGAATTGTCTATTATTCCAACGGCAAAAGTGTGATCCCCACCCTGATGCTTATTTAATCCAGTATTGTATGAGTGTAAAGTATTGGAACTAACAGAACTCCATTCGAGATCCGCCGGGGTATTATCTTGTTTTGTTTTGAGGTGATTGACCTGGGGAAGATTATCAGGATTAGAGATAAACGCCTCAGCAATTAGGCGATGGACATACCAAAGTTTGGTTTGCCCATTTTTGCTGAGCCTGACGTACAGGTAACCACAATTATTAACTCTTTGGGTAAGTATTCGTGAAGGGATAAAACGCGTCTTACCATTGGGAAGATCAACGAATCTATCGACACCTCGAACTATTACAGAATCACTAATTTCATACAACCCTTCATACCCCACAACTTCACGAAATTCCATCTCCCCAATATTTAAAAGAACTAATGCAAAGATACTATAATAAATCAACAATACCAAATGTTTCAGCCGTTATTTTTTAAATAAATCATCAAAAAAAATAGTTTAAAAGATCAATACGCTATAACAATATTCATTGAGTTTTTTGCTACCAAATTCGGTATTATTTATGGTGTGATATTTATTTTTATAGAATTGTTCGAATCTTCTTAGTTTAGTAGGAAATAACGTAAACATCATGGCATTGAGTTCCCCAAAAAACTTATCTGGCATTGAAGCGTTTTTATTAGCTAAGTACCAATTCAGACATAATCCAGTACTTGTCAGAACTGAATTTAAGCTAAAGAACAAAAAAAATAGTTCATTCCAATTGCTGAATGAAAGGGATGTCAATTCTATATTCAGAGAACTCAACAACAACCATTATGCCTGCAGTATTTCGGGCATTCGCAGTTTGCTCAATTCAGATTTCATAATTGAAGAAAATCCATTTGAAAGTTACTTTAATGACGTTTCAAAAATATCTACCGGAGACGTTGATTACATCGATCAGCTTTCACAAACTATCAAAGTTGAGAATGAAGTTTTTTGGAAATGGGCTTTTAAAAAATGGCTGGTTAATTTGGTTGCATGCGCTTTAGAAGGAACAAGGACAGCAAAGCAATTAAATATTAAAAACGGAGTTAACCAACAAGTACTTGTTTTCGTTGGTGAACAAGGAATAGGAAAAACAACCTGGTTAAACAAGTTGCTGCCAGACAAATTAGAGGGCTATTTATTTAGTGGTATTGTGAACCCATCCAATAAAGATACTTTAGTTAACCTTTCTGAAAACCTGATTATCAATCTTGATGAACTTGAAAATCTAAATAAAACGGAATTAGGAAGTCTCAAGTCATTAATCACACAATCTGCAATTCGTTTGAGGAGGGCATATGGAATATACAATGAAAATTTTGTTCGACGGGCATCTTTCGTAGGTTCGGTAAATGAAACAGAGTTTTTAACAGACACAACAGGAAATCGGCGTTATTTAGTAATAGACACAAAAAAAATCGAGTATGCTCATAATATCAAGCTGGATTATGTCTATAGTCAGGCGATCAATCTTCTGAAGCAAGGATTCTCATTTGAGTTTAAGGGATCGGAAATAAATGATATTGATAACAACAACAATAGATTTCTTCGCCAAAGTGTTGAGGAAGAATTATTGTTGAAGTTCTATAGATTACCTGAAAAAGATGATAAAAATGATAGTATAATTTCGCTTACTCCCACAGAATTAATTAATGAGATGCAGAAATATTCGTCAATTAAAATAGGCGATGCTTCTTCTTTGCGGCGATTGGGAAGTGCCCTGCATAAATATAAATTTCAAAAAATCTCAAAAGGAAATTCAAAACCTTACCAGTTGGTGAGAATATCAGAGGATGATCAATTACTGGATGCAGAAAAAATAGGTGATAAATCTATAGAAAAGAAACCCGAATCAAAACAAGAACAAGTATTAAAAGGAAAACCACATAAAAATCTATTAAAAGATTATGAATTGGATTTTAAAGAAAATAAATTTAAAACTTTAGAAGATGCTGCCCAATTTTATCAACAAGTTGGCTTTGAGACTAAAATGGATGGCAGCATATTAGAATTATATTTTATAGTAGGTGATAATCATCAAATGCAATATATCAAAACCGCAAAAAATGGATCATATCTAGAAGTTGAACAAGTAAACGCCGAGCAACAAAAAATGGAAGCAAAAAACTAAAAGTAGCCGCTGGAAAATAGTTTTTTATTTTGCATTCGGCAACAATGGAAACTGAAAATTGGCAGAACAGCAGCAAATAAACGGAGATCAAATTTGATATAAACTACTTTCCATTGTTTCCCTTCTTTTCCTCAATCGCCAAATTTTCAATTTTCAAACTGTCTGCTTTGCTATGAAACCATCCTCTTAGGTAGTCAACAACAAGCTTACCCTACAGATTCCCATAATCACCACAATAAACCAAATAAGTTTGAAAATAAAGTGCGACGATAGCTATATACACTAAACAGGTGTATTCAGTAGTAGTAAATTAGCCGGGACTTATAAGGGAATCTATAAGGAGTAAATAGTTGCACGGCACCTAATAATCAATTCGTAAGAGACTATAATAAACACAATCCTCCTCTACAGAATCGCCCAATCATATAATAATCCAAATCCAATTTTTGACAGGTAATTGCCCGGGCATCTTATAAACCAATAATATTTTTCTGAAAAAAACTGGCAACTATACCGCACATATTTCATACTTACAGAATCTCTAATAAATCATAATGCTGAAATAGTACCGAGTATAGAATTGCACGGCAAAACACTACATTTGTAATGAACAAAAAAGAACTATGACATAAAACAATAAGAAACATAAAAAGTTTGCATTCGCAAAACTAACCTGATCTTGAAAAGACGAAAATTTAAGTATAACGGGGAAGTAAAGCCGAGTGTCCAGGTACGCCTGGGCATTGCTTCACTCCGTTATACTGGGCTTCGTCTCCCACAAGAACAAGTGATTGACAGTGTCCGGGTTTTTTATTTATGACCATTCAGAAATATTAGATATGGGTGACGCAATAAAAATTATATTTCAAACCGTAACGCATGTTGTGCGTGAAATTCAAATCTATTTCCTTAGTGGATCAATAATAATTCTTAATGTATGCTTGCTTATTTATTTTTGTGTTGATAAGTGTATATTAAATAATTTAAATAGGGCTTGCTAAATAACTCACGCATCGATTAAGGCGAGCTGGGACTGTTTTTGATACATCTGCTCCAACAACATAATGCTGACCAGTTTCTGGTATAGGCAAAGAAGTGCTTGCCTCGTCAT